>Ga0126339_10002008_pt1 | contig 14373 bp, 4 predicted proteins | sample OrbTmetagenome_2_FD_92532 | JGI IMG/M metagenome (GOLD analysis project Ga0126339, IMG submission 92532) | Coral microbial communities from Petempiche,Puerto Morelos, Mexico - Orbicella T R C metagenome | ecosystem: Host-associated > Invertebrates > Cnidaria > Coral | place: Petempiche,Puerto... | reverse complement strand
TTGTCACGTTGCGTGATCAAATGGTGAGAGTTGCGAGATTCTCTTGCAGATTTTTCACAGCGATGGCAGGGAATAAGGCAGGGAATAAGAACCAGGGCTCTTATATGTAGTTTTATGCTCTGAACTAATGGAAAAGGTGAGTTTTTCAGGGTCGAAAACATGACTTCGATTTCGCGCCGTGAATGAATGCTCGCGCTAGTTGTACGCGTAAGCTTTTGCGCTTGTTTTATAAAGAAAAGTTATGTAAGAAAACTCTTTACTCTGGTATCGAGTTAATTTGTGAGTTTCCTAAGCAATGCTTAATCATAACCAAACCCTGTTTTGATAGTTTCTTATTGTTTCTGTTTGTTTGGCGAGTTTGCAAAAGTTTTTGAAAGGAAAGTCTGACGCGTACAAGTGGCTCATTTTGCATAGTGCAGCGCGTGCACTTTCAAGTCCGAGCCGGTGTTTTCAATTGTCAACAAATCTTGACAAAGATTTCTTTCGCTGTCTTTTGTGCCGAGATGCTGCAACAATTTTCACCAACGCCAAAAGGCTACTAACATCATGAGTGTTGCTTTAACATAGTGAAATTTTACACTGCGAAAATAAAATAGACAAGGAGTTTTGATAACTCAACCAAAAAAATCGAAATCTTTATTCGAGTACCGTGACTATTGACGTTGATTAAAGAAAGCCGAAAGAAAGCCGAAAGAAAGCCGACCAATTTGACTAACAATAGACGGGTCGAAACCCACCAATGACCGATGACAAACTTTACACGAGTCTTTCAGCCAATACCATCATGGCTAAACTGACCACTCATGTTCAACGGACCAAACTTATAACATCATCGACTGACAAAACTATTCACTCGACTCTGAAGATGACTTCCGCTCAGGTTGTCGAAACGTCAGTCACCAACGACAGTTCTTTTCAGAACTACCCTCACCCGGACGATCACACTATACGAACTACTGATACTCCTGGGTTCAAACCATTTACAATACTATATTTCTGCTGTGTTCACATATTTTCAGCTAAGCTTTTAATATGTCTCAAACATTTATCAACCTTAAACATATTTAAAACCTAGAGATACATGAGTTCGATGTACGTTTTCACTCGAAAATGGGGAAGTCCAATTTGTCATGTTTTACTGACTGTGCAAAACACCCATCGGCGGGCGCTCTTCTTCATCGACAACAGTCAATTTATTGGATTTTTACAAAACAAAACTGAGCAGCCTCTACAGACATAAACTTTATTGTCGCTTATTGGGCCTTGATAAAACATCAAGCGTTGCTTACAATTCAGGTGAAACTCAAACTTGCAATTATTTTTTTTTTTTACTGTTCGGTCGAGATAGACTCTGGTAAAATCCTTGCAAGCGTGTGGCAAGAGGAGGGAAACTTTGAAGTCCTGAAACGCTGCTATATCCAAATATATCCATCTAGTGTTTTGCTGTGTTTTGGAGAAACTGTTAATCTTCAACATATGTGAAACTTAGAGTGGAGTAATGTGGAGCCCTTGTAAAAGAAGCTGCGGAGCACAACTTGGTCAGTGATATAAAGCGGCACATAACTAAATTAGACACTGTCTTACCTCACTCAAACTGGAGCAGCTTACGACGAAAACACTGAAGCAAAATTCCAACAGACATGAAAGTATTGAGTTGTAGGCTAAAAGCATCAAACATTTCGGGAATTTCGGACGCCATTTCCCCGCGCTACATCCGCAAAAATCCTCGCGTAGCATGTACGCGCGTGTGCCGCAGGCGATGGCGCAATTTGTTCTAAAAATAGAATTGTTGTCCCATATCATAGGGACGGCCCCAATACTAGAAATGGCGCGCGCTTACAGTCTCCGTCCCCGATTATGGCTCCTGCCTTGACTTAATAACAAAGACGCTTATCTTCAGCTGACATGACCAGTTGCCATGGAGATAGAAACCTGCCAGTGACATTCGTCTTGTAGAACCGCAATCTATGTACATTCAAAGCCAGGAACTTTTTAACTAATTGAATTAAGCGCTGTTCTAAACCCATTGCCAGCTCTAATTCCTAATATCATAGGTAAGAACTTCTTTAGTATTACATGTATTCCCTGAAACATAAGAAAAACACTCACTGTCCTTCTAATTAACTTTGGATTCGATGATTCCCAAGGTGACAATTTTTCCCGACTGATTTTGCAATTCATATGGCATCAGAATATTGATATCAGTTCACGAAAGAAGACTCGTTTAAATTTTTATTTCCTAGCGTCATTTGTGCACAAATTAAAGTTACACATGTATATCTATAAGGACTGCAATTTTCTTTGATCATTTTTCATGAGCTGAATTCTGGCCAACCTGGTAATATGAAAGCTAATTATAAATCGTTGTTTCAAAGACGATTGTAATTTATTTGCTGGATTTGTTTCTCGTGCCAATGGCAAAAAGTTACTGCAGAACTTGAAAATGAGATCAATCAATATAATCAAAGGAAATGGTAAAAATATTGCCTCTGGCTCTGTTTTTGTATCTGAAGAGTCAACAACCGCGTTTCAGAATTAATAAAGAGAACCAGCGAAACAAAACAGACGTGACAGTATCTGTTGACTCAACTCTCAAAAAACGGAAAATCGAACGACTGGATCTGAATCCCACAAACATAACTTAGACAGTCGCGATTGTATTATTTTGTGTTTTTTCCATGTTTCAGTAAAAGATCATTGTCGTGGACATACTATTGTGGCAAGCTACATCGCAACTTAAATCGTTGCCATAAAAAGCTTTCTTTAAGGTTTTCGCTAAAGAGATAAATAATCCCTCAGCATAAAATATTCATTTTCAAACAAAGCCCATGCCGTCAAAAAGATCGATCGCCCAAAAGTTCATTTTCGTAACAGGAAACTTAAAATATCCGGAATCGACGACATTTTGATAACGTAAACAAAATCGACGGAAAACATGCTATTTCAGTAGGCCGATCACTTTTTTCCCACCTCGGCCTTGAAAGAGATGAACAGTTTCATCCCGCTGCAAGTGAAAAGGAGTCGACGAATCCGCGCCAAGGACAGGTGAATCAACAAGCTGTGTTAAAAAGGAAGGCAATCATCGGATCACGTGACTAGGCCCATGATATTGGCATAAACTCCCGCGAATTTCCATTATATTGTAATGTTGGTAGCGCCTCAAAGGGCAAATGGGCGCCTATTTCTTAGGCAAATAATATTCTTTTTACGGTGGGCTACCCAGTCGCTGAGAATTCAATTGATTTGGGGGATTTGTGTAATTACCTCGTTGGACGTAAAGCGAGCATTTATGGAAAACCATCTTTCGCGCCATCTGTGCGGTTTTCTTAGCAAAACAGAAATTAGCGTTCAAGAAGTCATCTTTGATTCTGAGCTCTTCCTCGCCGGGAAAAACTGCACGGAAAAAACGAAAACTATTTAACGATTGAAAACTTTGTTTTGCCCGTGAAGTAAAAAAAGTAAAACGATGGAAGCTGTTCTTATTTCGGGTGCCCAAGGATTAAACGCAGAGGGGCTTGAAGGAGGAGAAGGCGGCCGCAGATATCGACATCATTCAATCGACGGCCGCTCTTGCACGTCTTCGACTTCACGGGGAAGATACTCGCCTGAAGGAAGATCTCCTCGAGGCCGTTTTAACAGCGATCTCGGTACAGGCGCTTTCGAACAAGCCGCGAAATATTTACGTCCGGATAAAATATCCGTATATCCGCTTCTTGCAAGATCGACGAAAAGAGGTGGAGTACGGGTCAAAATCAACGTCAGTGGAATGATTTTTGAAACCTTGGAATCGACATTGTCGCGCTTCCCCAATTCCCTGTTGGGCTCGCCTAAAAAGCGCGAAAAATACTATGATTCGAAGAAAAGGGAATTTTTCTTCGACAGAAATCGCGTGGCGTTCGATGCCATCTTATATTTTTATCAATCACGCGGAAAGCTGCTCAGGCCTGTAGAGATTGACCGCAAGACCTTCTTCGACGAAATTCAATTTTTTCAGTTGGGAGAGGATGTTATTGAACGTTTTAAGACGATGGAAATGAACGTGGTTGATCAAGATTCAGGCCCGCTACCAGAGAACCCCATCCAAAGAAAAATATGGCAAGTTATGGAGTTGCCTCATTCGTCCTTACCAGCGCAAATAGTGGCCATTTGGTCCGTGTTGGTAATTTTATTGTCCATAGTAATATTTTGCATTGAGACTCTGCCGCGCTTCCGTGAAAGTCGCAATGACAAGATTTCTGCACTTTACGGCTTAGAAATTTTCTGTGTAGCCTGGTTCACTTTTGAATATGTTGCTCGTTTGCTGGCGGCTCCACAGAAGTTAAAGTTCGTTCGATCGTTTCTAAACATTATTGACTTGATCGCTATATTGCCATATTACATTATTCTGGGATTGTCAGCTGGCGGGAGCAGTGAAACTAGCAATACTTCTTATGTCGCTTTCTTTCGCATATTACGGCTGGTTCGCGTGTTTCGAATCTTCAAACTGTCCAGGCATTACCGAGGATTAAAGATTCTCGGCATGACATTGAAGGCAAGTCTCCGTGAATTACTTCTATTGTCTTTTTTCCTACTCATGGGAGTTATAATCTTTTCAAGCGGAGTTTACTACGCAGAGAGTGCTAATTTTGGCAGCATCCCTGAAGCATTTTGGTGGTCTGTGGTTACTATGACAACGGTAAGTTTTTAGGAGTTCTAAATATTTTCCTCTTCTTGTATTCATTGATTATATTTCTCTGATAATTGTGCGAAAAAAGCGCCTTTGTATGTACGGCCTAATGAAATAGAAAAATCCACGACTGGCGTCCAGTCACAACAATGTGTAGATTGAAAATTGATTGCTTTCGAGTTATACTCCAACTTTTATTACGTCAGGGGAGCAACTAGCATGTGTGAAAAGGACGACACTTGTCGATACCACAATATGCGGTTGAAGGTCATTCACTTCAATTTATGAAAAGAAAAACGAATTTGCATATTGTCCGTCGGTGTACACTTTGAATATAAAAAGCTAATAAACACAGAGAAGAATAATACAACATACATTTTGCAAATTCTAGTCATGGAAACATGAAACGCCTCTATTAAAAGTGAAAACAAAAATACGCATTTGATAACTAAAGTTCAAAAAGCAAGGTAGCATTCATCATTCACGCGCAATGCAAGCCATTTTACTGATTGCGTATTTTCCATCTCTCATTAAGCACGTCTAATTTCCCAATTCATAACATTTAGCATTTCATTTTCGAAGGTGACGAGAACACTTATTATTTTTCCTGCTGGTTCCGAAAGCGAATACCAATCCATTGATTAATTTTATTCTACGCGAACGAAGGCAAAATCACAAATCGCTGCGAAAACATATAGCTTTCAATAAACAAGAGCGAATGCTGTAGTAAAATGGCTTGTGTTTTGAATCATAAGTCCTGCTTCGTATCGATTTCTGCTCATATTTCTCCATTTTAACTTCTCACGCCGAGATTATCTGGCGCCAAGTAGAACAAGCTTGAAAATCAACATTTAGTATATGAACATAAGTGAATGCGAATATATTTTTTAATCAGTCAGTCTAATAGTTCAAAGGTAAATCATGGCTGGCGTTCACGAACTATTTAAATTCAGGCGTCTTTCGTGGAGTTTTCAAGTCAAAACGAAAAATTCAACTTCTCTTGTGAAAAATCTTGTCCTCGGCTCTTGAATAATAGTCTCCGGCCAATTTCTGTTTCTGTCGTAAGAGGAAATTTTATTTCCAAAAAAAAAAAATATACTAACAAGATGATTAAATTAAAATAAAGTACTCAACATTGCTTATGAAAAATTATATTGAAAGCTATGCCCAAAATTACGTTTCACAAAACAAAACGTTGCCCTTATGAATCAGCTGCTCATATGAGCTACATTACTAGTAAGGGAAATTTGAGAAAAAACATGAGTCCTATCTGAAAAATATCAGTCATATCTAGGTTGCGCAGGAAATACATCGACCGTAGATAAAGAGGCAAAGCAATGTCTAATTTAACGTAATCCTTTTGAAAGATAATTGTCTTTATTCAGAAAAATTGATAATTTGCAAATTTTTCCGTTTTTACAACGCAAGCAACTACTGTCTTTCATTTTCGGATGTGAAAGAACTATTCTTATCCTATAAATTTTACCACAACGAGTAGAAAGTAGATTCCGGAATGTTCCATTTTTTGTCAAAATTAAATGACCAGAAAATTGAAACATTTGTTATTACGCGCTTATTAGGTTGGATACGGAGACAAGGCGCCCACTACGCCATGGGGAAAGGTGATTGGTTCATTGTGCGCAGTCGCAGGAGTGCTCACCCTGGCCCTGCCTGTTCCAGTGATTGTGTCAAACTTTAGTTATTTCTACAATCTGGATAAGGAGAAGAGAAGTTCAGACGACTTTGACCAAATTCCTGTTACATCTCAAGAACGAGTCTCAGAAACCGCTTAGGATACGTTTCCCGCCAGATGTTCCCGCCAAATAGTGGCGTGATTCTTCGTAACAGTCTACATAGGACTCGACCCACAGCTTTACAGGCGACGCGGCAAATAATGTTTTATTAAACACTCTTTGGAACTTTCTCCTTTATTTAATCTGATTTATTGTAAAAAAAAGATCGTCAGGTTTTTACAGACTCAACTGCATACGTTTCACCACGATTTTGTGCTTTTTAAAAGATTTGAACGAATTTTAATGTAGTTTTAAACCTAGCTAGACTGAATACGACAAGAAGCCTGACATTATGATACCATCGAAAAACACATCGCAGTTTTATTCGTACTCAATGTTATACATGTCATATCTGAAACGAGCTTTTTCACTTCACTCGTCAAAGAAAATGTAAGTCCTAAATTTTATCGCAAGGGATATCTTGAGTCTTTATCAATAGCAACATTTTCATTGATCTCGAACCACTTGCTATCAAGACAACACAACATTTATCAACAAGACGCACGTACGTGTGCTTATCATACGTAAAGATATATCCGTAGCGCAGAAAAACATGTGTTTTCTAAATCTCTGAAACGATTTCACCATTTTTAACCAGAGAATTTCTACGTCAAATCGTTTATCAATGAGATTTTGCGCCGTTCTACGTTACGATATTTTTACACAACCCAAGCTGAAATGAAGGAGAATTTTAATGATAAACTGTTCTGCAGTGGAAAAATATTCTGGCGATAGTCCCTTTTCCGGTCAATCAAATTATCCATGTTTTTAATTAAAAATAAAGTTTATATATGTCCCGCGATTCTTAGCCGAAAAATGTGGATTCTTAGCTCCAACGATCAACGTTTTGAGTTGGATGAACTGAATTCTGACTCAGTTTAAGATTCAGGATTGGTTTTACTGCCATAGACAGAGAAGATAGAATCAGAGAGACTGGCTTTGCGGTGTATTTCTGACAATTATCATAATCTCGCTTTGTTTCTTTGTTTTAGCAAATTCCCCTCAAGACTACGTCTTATTTTATCCTTAAAACAATATTCTCATATGGATTCGGTTAATTTTCCAGCGCACGATCTTCCGACTGAATAATTGAAGACACTTTGCCAAAACTCTACAAATGCCAATTATCTTCAATGCTTTATTACTTTAGCAATAAAATTAATTTTCCAACACAAGTCGACTTCCTTTATGTATGTTGGCCTGATAAATTAAGGAAATGTCTCAGTCCATGAAGGTTAGCTAGAGTAAAAGACAATTTAAACTTTAAGGGATGCAACATTTTGTACAAAATCGAACTGCTTGGTGCGAGATAATACAACATAATCCCCCGCGCTTCAAAACTGATGCTTGATGAATTATTGATTTACTTTTGGTTAGAAACTGAAACAAGCTGTACAAGGAAGGTTTAAAACTAAAGGAAAGAGACAAGAAACAGCTGTGGCTAATTTTTATAGCAATGTTCCACGTTCGTAAACGAGTACATTTTGCTTTAATTAAAGTTTTAATAAATTGTGATGCATGCGGGGTGTGGTAACGCCTCAAACGAGAATTTAATTTGTAGGAGTTTACTTTTAACAATGGGAAAGCTTTTCAATAATTTAAATCCCTTAGTTTGGAACCCAGAGTTTTCACGTTTCTCGGTCAGCGATTACTGAGGTGATTGAAAAGAATGGGAACAAGATTGAATTTAGCGACAAGTTCAGTATAAAGACGAGCTATTTCATGTAATGGACAGGCGTGTTTTGAAATTTGCGGCTGCAACCTATTTACTTAGATTTATTTTCTACTAGTGTAGGAATTCTTGAATTCCAGTCAAGTAAGACATTTTTATTTTTAAAACGAACAACGTCGAATACATTGTTATCTATAACATGGACAAAATTGACACAAATTAATGCGATAAAACAGAATTTTATTACTATTTAACATAGGCCCCTAGATCTAAAAATCAATTCACCTCACCAGTGGATATACATTTCTTGTAATGTTACATATGAGAATTTGGTGTTAGGATCAGTGTCACATTGTCGATGAATTATTTGATTGACATGGTAAGCAGAATTAACCTGTCCTAATAATAGCCTAGTTACCTCTTTGTAGGTTATTTATACTTCGATGTACTTTCTAATTTGCGAACGACTTTATATCACTGAAGGAAGAAGCTTAAGTACTATTTATAACACCGACTAAAAACTTAAAATTTCAGAGCACCTTCTTACCTCTGAAAAACGTTTTGTAAGAACAAGTAAAGGACGTCATCAAAAGCTGTGTGTTTGTACTGAATAGATTTTTGTAAATGGCAATATCACAAATAGGGTTAATATTTCTGCGCAATTTCTCTTGGATAATTTTCTGTGCAATAGTCTACAACAACGGGAGTTGATCTAGATAAAACTCTCTTGCTTACTACAGGCGATAAATAACTCCCGCCTTTACGACCATTTTTCTTACTCATTTTTCGTTCGAGATAGCTGTAGTTCTTCTTCTCTATCACAAATTAGCGAGTGCGACTGGCGAAAAAAATCGCCACCACAGAAAATTCAGAAATCATAAAAATCAGGATTCATCATTCCTCGGTTCATATCACGTTAATCTTCTATATCCCCCCATGTCTTCACAAGTGAACATGTTCAGTGCAGTCCTCATCCGTGCCTCCAACAACAAACGAGTCACACGCAGAAAAGAAGAGGGAGAAGCGCGCCTGAAATTTAGAATGACGTAATTTCCTGTCGGCAGAAGACAGCTCAAGTCTGGCACTTGACTTGTTTGACGTTTCTTCCTGTCTCTTGTTCTGCCTCAGTCACTTCTCCCCCACAGAATTATGATGAGTAAAATATCTTTTAACCCACAGAGAAAGAGCCTTGTCAAACAGTCGTTTGAAGTGCCAAAATCTGTCGAGAGCCCGCCGTGGGAAAATCATGGTCGAGCGACTGACCTGGGTTCGGTTTCGCGGGGGGATTCAAATTCGAACGAGTCCCTTCTTCGCGTAAACTTTGACACAACACAAACAGACGCTTGAGTCCTTTCCTGAAAACTTTATCTCGTATGGCGTAGATGTAAAAGTTAACGCAACTGTTTGAAACAGCCAGGTAAAGTCCAACACGAACTAGGCGAGGCGGGAGGTCGCTTAACGAAGCAAAAAGTTTCCACAACGAAACCGCGGTATAAACGGACCAACAAAGAAAAAACACCCCGATAATCACGAGAACGGTTCTTGAAGCTTTATTTCTCTCTGTGGATTGTTTGTTGGTTACACCTCCTGGGATTTGAATGTTCCTTAGCTGTTTCCTAGCGGTTTTGTAGATCATTGCGTATGCAAGAATCATTACCAGAACGGGAACTAGGAAACAAATAACTGCTAAACAAAGTGCGTATGATTTATCAACGAGTCCCTCCCCGTTCCAATTCGGCTTGCATGTGGCCGTGCTGGCTTCGTAAGTGTACTCTCCCCAACCAAATAAAGGCGCGATCGCCCAGAAAACAGAATGAACCCACACAAACGCAATACTGAAAACAGTTCTACGACGAGTGACGATGTCTCTGTAGCGTAAAGGTCTCGTGATGAAATAATATCTGTCCACTGAAATCGCGCAAAGATTCATCAGGGAGGCATTCAATGATATGCTCACAGTCACGGCATGTACATGGCACATTAAATTCCCAAACACCCAGGACTGTTTTACCACACTGACAATCAGCAACGGGCAGTAAATTAAACCCACAAGCAGGTCCGCAACACTGAGGCTACAGAGGAAGAAATAATTGGGCTCGTGTAGTTTCGACGTGCGCCAAACGATAATCAACACCAGAAGATTGCCAACGATTATTCCAATGTTGATGAGACATAAAAAAATCGCGCTGACGACGACTTCGGTAACAGGTACAACTGAGTCTTGAGAGTCGCTGAACATCGTAACGAGATGCAGCCGGTGTCGCTCTGTGACTTGAATCAACTGATGTGTTGTACGTGAGTCGTGAATTTAAAACCCCACGTTCAATACACAAGTGCTCTCTGAGCCGTAACGCCGGCTGCCGGATGAGAGAACGTGTTTTTGTATGTCGGCTTTCGAGCGTTGATCACGAACTTTAACCAGCGGCAAATGTTAAATAAATAAAAAAATTACAAAAACATCCATCTCTTTGTATTTTCGCGTATCCCTTTCGCTCAAAGAAAAGTGAACCACACAATAACGCGTTGAAATGGCTAAAGCATTCAGAACGTATAAAACAATTGAATTGCTCAAATAATCCCAGTGTGCTATGAATCAGACTATTGGCACCTTCTTGTCTTTGTTTCTATGGAGGATAACTTTTCACTGTTTACAACTTGCCGTTAATGAGGTTCAACTTATCAAAAAAATCTGAAAAAACTCGATTGCAGATTTGATTTTGATCTACTCCGAGTATCTTTCGTAAGCTCGTTAAAAATAAATCTTATCGGGAATACTTACGTAAAATAAACAGAAAAGATCTTGACTCAAGTTTGAAAAACATATTAAAGGCTTCCGAATGGCAAATGAATATTCACAAGTGGAAAACTTTAACGCAAAATTGTTTTTTTCATATCTTTTAAAACATGCTAACGACGCAAAAACAAAGACCGGTTGATTTTCAGCCATTCACACATTCAAAGCAATCCTCTATTATATTTTCTCCAACAATTAAAAGTAAAAACTCCATCAAACAAAATTTTGCCCGGAATGCACCTGCCAAAGTGATACCAAAAGTATATTTACAGTCCCGTTTCTTTGCAAGATAAAACAATAAAATTTGAGAGCAGCAAACGCATAAACGAGCCACAACAAAGCACAAAGTTGTCAAAATATTTTAATAATTCATTTTGTAATAAAACAACAACAAAACTGAGTTTCGCAGTGTCCGACTGTTTGTTTTATTTTTACGTTCACTGAAATAAGTCACGTACCGCACAGTGGGAACCAGGGGAATACTACCTTTTATCTATAGTCCATCATCTATTTTCTGTGCAAAATATACGAGACGTCTTTCATTTCAAGCGCAACGTTTCAAATACGGTAATAACCCTGTTTATTACTATTTTTTTGCTTAATTTCTACCAATTAAGTCCAAGTTTTCATCATGGCGTATACTGTCGGATCTATCCAGACTGAGTGTTAAATATTCCAGCTTCAAAACTCTACCTTGAGACTCAAGCCCGGTGACTCAGGTCTTTTGATAAATATAAAGCTAATGAGCACAGAGAATTTTGCCTTTCAAAGCCGCTGAAAGTATTAAAAATTTGCACTTAAAGCCAAATTTGAGCGCCAGTTCTGTATATCTTTTCCTTGTAGGGGAATCGAACTATTTAATTTATCTGTTTAGTGAACGTGATGCGTGATTCAGTTGCTGAAAGCTTAAAAACACCCCGATTACAGCCACACAGAAAAAGAGAACGAGCCCGTTCCACGGCGGACGTTATGAGCCTAATATTCACCAAGCCATTGTCATGTCAGGCTTGAGAGTGGACTTTAGCAACACATTATGGCGTCGAATTCATAGTATGGAGTTGGACAATAGCTCGGTGGCAATTCTGTAATAAATTCTGTTTAAAAAGAAAGACAAGTTTCCAAAGTTTGACAACACCCGACCAAGAAAACGCTTCGTTAATCCTCTCGTTCTGTCATTCGTGATCTCGTTTCGTGACATCAATTGTTGTTATGAGCAGAAATCACTGCATCTAATGTAATTCGAATTTAATGATCTCTTAAAACAAACTACAATTTCAATATTTTCCTTTCGTGAACGTCATTTAATCCATTAAAGCGTCGTGATTCAATATCATTTGCGTTATTCAAGACTTCAAACGTGACTTTAATAATTTTGCTTTTCGAGTGCTGCTGGCATCAAAACGTGACTGATGGATTACACACCAAATGGCAGTTGACGTGAGACACCGAAGTGTGTTTACGTTTTTCTCAGCAGCTGCTCGGTAATTTCACGATATTCAGGCTCCGTCTACGGAGGTTTCACTCTGAAAATGCATCGTTTTCCGTGCACACTACGCCGGAGAAATTTGAAAACGCAACAATCACCGGTCATTTTGGATTTTCGGTGGAGGAAACCTCGGGCAGGGAATCACATGATCATCGAGATGGCCTCGTTTAGCTCCGTTTTCAAAGTGTTTTCCGTCCACATAAAAACGAAAAGCCCGCGTTTTCAAAGTCCTCCAGTTTAAAGAGCGTTTTCAAAAACCTCCGTTTTCGTAACGGATTAGAGTGGACGGTAGGCCTAACCGTCAGTAGAAATAAAGATGCGTTTTCAAATTTCCCCGGCGTAGTGTGGACGGGTTCCCTTACTAGTACATTGGATGAGTTTTGGCGACCAGCCTCTATGTTCATAGTTCTATCACACAATTTCATCGTATAAATAAAGAATAAGTCATAAATTCTTATTTTTTTCTCTTTACAAACAGATGTCACAAGAATTACGGCTTTTTTCTGAAGGAAGAAAAAATACTTTAAGCAAAAGAAAGATTAATCTCATTGTCTAGATCGAGCTCAGCAATTGATATAAAAAACTAACGAGGTTAAAGCAACATTGATTGAAGATAGGAGCACATGATAACATCCTTTATCGATCTCGCGAAATTACTCCAATATAAACTGAACTGAATTCAATTCAGTGAAGGAATCGAGAATGAATAACTCAGCTAGAGATCGCCATTTTGTCGCTTTAGAGCAATAACACTTCCAATCTCATTTTGAAAAAAAAAAACTTTTCTTATTAATTGATAAGTCGTCAAGATAGAAATATAGTTTGACTTCTGATGGGTTTTCTTGTGAAACAAGCAATGACGAGAAAGGTTTATCAGCCACTACATACGTTGGAAAATAGTAGCCTCCTGAGACAATTTCAACGTCACGCAAAGCAGGACTGAGGAAAGATTTTGTGACAAGTCTGTCGGAGTGGCAAGTCTGACTTAAGTACACCTTCAAAAAATCATTCTACGTTGTGTCGGTTTTTGCTTTTGTATTCTGACTTAAGGCCAAAACAGAAGCCATTTCATAACAGCAATACGCTTGTCGTATCAGCTCCAACGCCAGAAATGTCAGTTACTTGCTTCCTAAACGTTCTTCGTTTTTATCGAGATATAGCAATAATACAAACTGCATCAACATGTAATGCAAGCTGTCAACATTTAGTAAACTTCCCATTACAACAAGACACTGCTCCAGACCCCTCTTCATAGAAATCAAAGAAATACTCATCAAGTGAGACAATTCATCGCATTGAAAGTCTTTTTACTACACTGAAAATTGAACACAAACAGGAAAACACCACACAGTTCTCTTCTTGATCAAAGGCCAATGACGTAAGATCTTCCTCCAGGATTATGGAGAGGGATTGGGGCGGGTCGTGACATGCACCACTCGTACCAAACCTTTTTCGGCGTACACTTTCTCCAGAAGTGACAAGCTACTGTGGAGCCCGCAGTGATGTATTGTGGTTCCTGTAAAATAACCAAAAACAATGGTGTTAGTGACAGTAGACAATATTTTGTTGCTATTGCCTTCTTCAAAGATAGCAAAGCTCACGCACCTTTATGGGAAAGAAAAATGGAAACCAACTGAACATCCCTTCTGAATGAGTATCTGGTTTGATACCTAGGAAAACAGAAAAACGCGAGAGTATGAAAGAAGAAACTATTTGAGCAATATAGTTGATAAAGTAGCAAAACAATAACCATCCCTATGACAACGTATAAAGTAATGAACCAATAATAGCCAGTAATAAGAACTCAGAGCAAAAACACGCGGCCAGTGGAAAACGCGGGAAAATCGCATAAGTCGAATTGCTCCTGATTGGCTAAGAAATCAGCGCTGTTGATCTGATTGGCTGAGCCATGAAAACGCGTGGAAAACTCTGATTGGCTGAGCCACGAGTTGAAAACAAATG
>Ga0126339_10002007_pt1 | contig 14374 bp, 13 predicted proteins | sample OrbTmetagenome_2_FD_92532 | JGI IMG/M metagenome (GOLD analysis project Ga0126339, IMG submission 92532) | Coral microbial communities from Petempiche,Puerto Morelos, Mexico - Orbicella T R C metagenome | ecosystem: Host-associated > Invertebrates > Cnidaria > Coral | place: Petempiche,Puerto... | reverse complement strand
TAGTTAGCTTACCGCATAGGTTTTTGTCCTTTTTATTGTATTTTAGATTTTAATGTATTTTAAAGGTTTAACATTTATTTTCTCAGAGGACCCTCCTGAAAACCACCTTATGGTGATTGGAGGTTTCCTCTTAAAATGTTATGCATTATTATTATTATATTATTAAATGACACCAAGAGCTGGGTCATTAGCTGATTTTGCTGTGCCTGGACGGTTTGCATCCCCTCGATGGCCCGACTCAAGGAGTCATCCACGCTTGAAAGCTTTTTCATGACATCCCTGAAGCCTTCCTACTCTGAGTTGCTTTCTGCCGCTCTTGTGTGCTTTCGTTGGTTTTTGCACTCTTTGCGTCGTGTGGTCTCAGCACTCAACTCCGAGTTCGTCAAACTGGGGGTAGCAGGCGAAGGAGTCGAGCGTCCTTCTGGTGTTTGCTCGGCATCTAGCGCTGGGTCTGGCGTGGTGATCCCGACTTGCCTCAGCTTATTGCAGGTCATTACATCCCTGGAGCCTAGCACCGCATCTATGGCATCGTACTGGGGGCTTTTTTGGATATTTCCCCCACTTTGTTTCCAGTTCCAGTCTTTCTTTTCTTTGTACAGATTCTTGAGGTGCTTCAGCTTGCGCTGGCACTGATTGACTTTTTTTGATGCCTTGTTTCTCGTTCAAAGCTCCTACGATTTCATCCCAAGCTTTCCTACTGTCATTGCTTTCCAGGTGTTTGATATTATCGGTCAACAACTGGGCCAGGACAGCCCCGTCTCTTGTTTGCCATTGCTTGCGGCTCTTCTGAGTTGAAGATCCGGGGCTTGATGGCTCAGTCAGGGGCGATGGCGTTTGTACTGTGGGATTTTGCTGCATGCCATGACTTGAATAACAAAACCCAGGGAATTGTAGAAATTCCATCGAGCCACTTCCAGGAAGGTTCATTGAAGTCCGGGTTGGTATAAAGGAGAGTACTGGTTAAAAGGATCATTTAGATATCTGTTTGCCATGGTGGTGAGCTGAAAGTGCGGTCGAGTCTCTATATTGCAAAACCCAGGTATCTGGAAATCTGCGTGTCTTCAAACCGGGTGTTGACATATTATTTGAAAGCTCTCCATTGTTTTTTACCTCTTTTGCCCGATATGACCCGCTCCGAGGCAGGACATCGGCTCTTTTGATCTTATGCCCCGCAAAGCTTTGTATGTCAGTAAGCGCAGCATAAAGGCCGCACTTGTCTAAGGCTAGCGATGACGGGTCAAACACCTATCCAAACACATTTGTCCTTGAACGTGACCCCTACCTTTGTTGTGTAAATCAAGTTGTTCTTATGCTAATTAGTTGGCATTTACAAGAGAAAAGCAGACAGGTCTGTATCAAAGCAACTGTAAAATGGCCTATTGCAATGGAAAACCAGATAATCGCAAAACCTCTAAACAGTTAACCTGTATTGCTTTGTAGCACGATGTATTTACACAGGCACAACAGAACCTTGAACAAAGAAGAAAAAAAGTACTCCCACAAAACCGCAACAATGATACCGTGAATCACATGTTAAGTAAAACCTGTTTTAAGAAGGGCTTATTAGTTGGGAAAATACAATATGACAGACATCATGTATTGGTTTATTTGAAGACTCACTGGGTTTGTCCACTTGGAACCATTTCAGTTCGACTTGCTTTTTGTAAAGGGCTTCAAAACCCTTAGCCACTTTCCTGATGCACTGAAGTTTTCCCTCTATTTGCTTGACTTTCTTTGGTTGCAAGGGACTTCCAACATTACTTAAAATGTTATGAAGTCTGGAATAGTATTCATGCACTTTTGAAGATTCAATGCTAAAACCTTTCAATGTGGCAACATTCACAAGGCAATCTAGTGTAAGAGTTTCCACCTCAAAACACCCTCTGACTGGATTTAAACCTTGATTGATCAAATAATCTAGACTGAATGTGCTTTCTTTGACCTCTTGCAGTTTTTGCTTTGGTCTGTATCTAGGAACTGTTAGTGTGTGTATGCCTGCTTGGCAGCCTCGAAACTGCCATAAGGGTTCCAACAATCAACACATTTACATCTGTAGGAACAACCAGCCATGGTATTGTAGTACTTACACTGGCTCTTGTTTCCATTTGGTACTTGATGACAGAATTTTCTTCTATCTTAGCAGAACCACGACCACACGAACAGTGCGCTGCCAGGGGTTCCTTTAGTACACTGTTGCTAGATGTACTTGTGGAACTTACATGGGGTGGCATGGACTCGTTCACATTCTCCAAAGGTACCACACAGTGATATAATTCTGGTTTTCAACACTGTGTCCCAGAAGAAGAGCTTTAGTAGCAACACAAGGCAACAACGGGCAAACTGTTACCACTGGCATGTGGTCCAGTGATGTGAAAAAGACAATGTTCAGCCTTAGAATCTGGGATAGACCAATTCCAAGGACATTGCCCAACTCATCTATAAAAAATGGATATATAATATGAAAAAATATGAAAAAAGAACGAAGTAGTCAAATGTGTCATAATAAATATTTTAACAACCAAAACAGATATATCAATATACTTGACAACACATTTTCCAGTTTCAAGAAGTTTTTGTTTATTCAAATTAACAAATTTGGTGTATTATTCCAAAACATTCAATCTAGTAAATCCCTACATAGCTACACTAAAGTCATCCTTGCAGTCAGGAGGATGTAAGTGTTAAATGAAAGGATAGAATCTAATGTTATCATTGATTCATATAAAGATGGGATGTGGGATGTGGGATGTGGGATCTGTCCTATTCAAGCAAAGCCTTAAAGGATATTTGGTACCACTTAATATAATTTATTAGTTCTTTCGTTCCCATGCTCCTTGCAATATCAGGTCTTATTATATGGCTAACTCCGTGAGTTGGCAAGATGAATCAAATCCTGCTCTGTGATTGGCTACCTGCCATGTCGCGCAAGAAAAATTTCCCTGAAAGCCATAGACTAAATCCTTTATTGACCAAGCTTGTGTGGTAAGATGGCTGGATATAGGCCTTGTTCTTTTATTTGCGTGTTTTTGGACCTTGACTCTGTCTCAGTCCTTAAACACACAGAAAAGAACTTGGCCAATATCCAGCCATCTTGAACTCACACTTGGTCAATAACCCATACAAATTGGTGTGTCCACTTACTTGAAAAATAACCACGCTCCCTCTATTTGTTTACTTCCTCTTCATAATCCTCATTTGGTGACAACCACGAGAACCACGAGGAACCACAAGGAACCATGAGGAACCACAAGGAATCACGAGGAACCATGAGGAACCACGAGGAACCATGAGAACCATGAGAGAAACCAGATGTAGGAGTGGGGATGAGCAAAGGAACCTCTTATGAAAGCTGCAGAGAGAGGGGTACCAAGGTCTCAGAAACCACACGTAAGAGTGGGGATGAGCAAAGGAACCTCTCATGAAAGCTGCAGAGAGAGGGACACAAAGGTCTCAGAACGGGGTCCTGATATATAGTTGGTAGGCATTGCTTGTCCACCACCATGTTTGGATAAGATCACCCGGGATGCCATTGCAAGCAGCAACTGTAGTGGCACCAATGTGGAAGCTGTGGCTTGAAAAATTCCCAGTGATGCTGGCAGCATCCATAATCTTTCATAGCCAATTGTTGAGAATGCCACGAGAAAGTGGGTGACCATCCTAAAGACGAAACAGGGGGCATGGAGAACTGTCTCTTTGGGAGAGATAAGCCGTCATAGTATGGACAGTGCAAAGTGGATGGCGGCCCAACTATGGATGTCAGATCCCTTGTGGAAGGGGTCAGTTTTGGATGCCTTGATTTTAATGTGCATACTCAAAGGGGGTGATGGTGCATCCACTGGAATATCGTGGACAGTCAGGTGGATCAAGGGCAAGAAGCTGGCCAAGTTGGGCACGGTAAACTCTGCTGCACAAAGGAAACCAAAATACCCCAGAGTGCATGCCACCCAAAACATGCAATGATCTGGGATGTTGGTCCAGGGATCTCCAGATCACCAACATGAGGCTGTGGGTGATAGGCAAATGGTTTGTTGAGGGGGTGCCCTGTGAGTGTTTGATCCCACAAACAACACGTTATAAATAAAGGTAATTCTGCAGAGGGTCGGTAAACCCTTGGTGAATATGAGGTGCCCGAATAACGGAAAGGTAAACCTTAATTGACGAATATTGGATGGTATTAGCCAAGAAGGCAGCAAACAGAGTGTCCACTTGTTGGTAGGGCACGGGGATTCAAAAGAATGGAGCTTGCCCAGCTGATAACAGAAACTGATGAACTCCCTCTGAGCTGAAGCATATGATTTACGGGTAGAGGTAGCAAGACCCTGAGTCAGGAAGGAGAGGCATTGTTGCTCTAGAGAAGAGATGTTAAATCTGTCAGTAGCTGGGGAGGGATTGTAGTTGGCAGAGGTTGTGCATCTGGGGCCAGCCGATGGAATTCCTGCCAATGAAAATGAGAGAGAGCATCAGCAAGTTGTTTGTTGACACCTGGAATGTGTTGGGCTGAAAAGGAAAAGCTATGGCGGGCAGGGTAGAGCAGTAGATGGTGCAAAAGTCCCATAACACACGGAATCTTTGAAGTTCGGGAGTTTAACGTGTGGACAACAGCATCATCAGAGTGAAATGGGAAATGCCTCTTGCACCATTGAGGACCCCACAGATGCTGCAATAGCCACAGAAATCCGCAAAGATAGCTAACCATGTGAATGATCCACAAAGATCAGTTGGAAAGCGACAAAACGTAAACAGGCCACGAGGCCAAGCGCTGAGCAAAAGGATGGAATTGCGAATTTTATTTGCAGCAAGGATGTTTTGGCGGTTTTGCCAAAGGGATTTGGGAAATCGTTGTTATTTCAATTAATTCCTCGACTCTGTGTTGAACTACACAGTGCTCCAGACACTGGTGCACCAGATGAGCTGGAACAGCATTTTAACTGTTTGTTGCTTCTCTCTTCCAAGGGAAAAGTTTCTTTTTGTAATATTCTCACTTTAAATTGGTGACTTCTTTGACAGTTGTTTTGAAATTTTTGATCCGTTGTTAGCACTTCTTGCAAAAAATATGCGGCCCAATGGACAGATTGTCGTTCTCGACAGTGAAAAGTGTTGAGATTCTTTCTAGAATTTTCAGTTTTTGAGCATTTTCCAATACAAGGCTTAATATCCACCGTTACACACAACATGCGCATCAAATAAATGGCACAGAAGCAAAGACTTCGAATTAGGAAATTTTTACATGGGAGTAGTTTTCATTCCCGCAGAACCCATGTCATTCTAACCTGACCAGATCTGTCATGTCAACCGCTAACGTGTCATGTGTTCATGTCATCACAGTGGGACGTGCTCGCTATGATTGATTTAAATGTAATCCAATAAAATTGATCAAAGTTCAACAAGAACAGTGAATAAAACTGCTCTGTACCAGAGGTTTTCTCACAGTTTTGCTGCCCGTGCCAGCAACCTTTAACTGCCGAAGTGAAGTGAAGTATTTCCCTCCTCCGCATGGGAAAAAACCTCTGGTACCCCAGGTAAAGGTGACAATTCTGACTTCAAATTCTCGTAACTTTTACAATAATGAAGAATAAGCGACATTATTTTTGAAACTTTTCCTAAAATTTACTTGGCTACTACTCGGTATGACTCCCCTTTATCCAAGGAATTTGAAGTTTCCATAGCAACTATATCTTGACAGATGGGTTTTTGAAATTTCGAGTTTTTTGCATTTTTAGTGATTATTTTTCCAGGGTTCTCTTACTACCACATTTTAATATCATTTCGGTGTTAATGTAATGGTTTATATTAGTTTTTGAGATTGTGGACAAAGATGTCTACCATTCACTCAAATGTATACATAATTTGCATACAACTTGTGATGTCATGAACCATTTTGGAGAGCTTGAAGAGGGCAGTTTTGGAGAACTGTTTACTCTCCAAGTTCCAATCTTGTAGTTTTACTGCCCTTGAAGTTATTAAGGGGGAGTAGGATGGGAGAAGAATAGGCTCCTCTAGGCCAAAAAACGGGAAAAAAAACAGGATCATGGTTTCCAATGCCAGCAATGTCTGAGGTAATGATTCCTTTTGGCAGTGCTAAGAAAAAGGTTTGGTGGCTATCAATGACCTATTAGACATTTCTTTACATACTATGCTAGTTGTGCTTTCTAAACTCATCACATTGCCATCATCATTTTCCACAGAGGAAAACACTAGTCTTCCTAGGTCTCTCTCAAACACTAGCAATACTTCTTTAATTTGGGTGTCAGCAGACAATAGCACGCGTAGCGTGTATATAGCTCTTGCCTCTCTGCTGCCGCGCCATTTGTACAACTCCTTACTTGAGTCTGGGAGCTTGAAAACGACAGTGTGCAGCTGTCGCTCTCTAGAATTTTGTTTGTGGGAAATCAACTCAGCTGTAGTAGTAGTGGCAGTTATGGTTTTCCTTTTTTTCTGATGACTTTTCCATTGTTATGTTGTCACGCATGGTTGACCAGCAGTGCTAGACAACTCAGGTGATATTTGGCTCCAAGTGTAATCATGTAAATTGTGCTTAGCTTAGATATCAGATTCAAATGGCACAACTTGTGAGAAACAGATCGGACACAGAATCGAAGGCGACAACCATTATACACGCCTATCTTAAATCAACGTTGCTAGGTTCCTTCCAATAGGAACACACTGGAACAGTTTTGCTATCTTGGAAATACTTCCTGTATGTTTGCTGCTTCTTAAGTAGAGAGAGTTTCCTTTTAAATATGTGATCATGTTTGGTTCTGTCGAATTCGACAAGATTTATGCCAAGTGGCACAATGACTTTTGAATGTCCAAGCAATTCCATTCTCTCGTCCAAATGTTCTCTTTCTAACAACAGCTTCTGCTGTATGTACTTGCATCAAATTGCATAGAAACAAATTAGAATGAGATGCCGCTCCTTCCATCCGAACCAAGAGAAAGTGTTGCAGAAATATTGAGGAAGGGTAGCAAGAGAAAATGCAGATTTCTGCAAATTAAGGCCTTAATTCATTTAATATTTTTAGCAGGAAAATTACCTCTACTGGAGTAAATCAAAGGCTCCTGTGAGCCAGCTCATGGATGAATGTTTGTTTGTGCCTCAGTTTCAAAATGAGTCTTTGTGCGCAAGTGAGTTTGATTTGTATGAAAATGAACCTTAGGCGGAAGTTTAGCCTGCACAGCCTGGCGGTTTAAGCAATTTTTTTAAAGCGATTTAAGCACAAGCTCACAAAGTGGCCAAGCCACGAAAACAAGCGGCAAAGCCGGGAGGAACTGCCTGACTGGATTACCCGCATTTTTTATTGCTGCTCCCTATTACATTTTTGACAACCCGATGACAGGTTTTGTGAGTCTCATTAACACAGATGATCAGAGCATAGATCGTATTTGTTCAGTTCAACATGTATTGTCTTTGTCTCCGTGTATCAAAGATTCACTCACTTACTCTCAGTGTACAACTCAAAATAGCCTACAATCAAAATCTTTGACTTGCGATCACTCGGGTTTTTCGACGAACAAGACACACCATAATATAATATTACAACAATAACTCAACAATGTCTGGGGAGGGGTGGCTAAGTTATATGTCTAGTCTCTTAGGAGCTCGTATGACTCTTCCACTGCGGGTTTGGGCCTGAACAGTATTAAATAAGAAACTTCCAGCCAACTTGGCAGGGAAAAGTCACTGCAATACTGTAGAGTCTATCAAAACAAAACTATCCGATGTTCTCCGATGCTATGGCAATGTGGTGTTTGCTCAATTAGAGCAAAGGGCAAAGCCTGTCAAGGGAGGAATCGAGAGGATAATTGTAGACTTTGTAGTTGTTTGCTCAAGATCAAATTCAGAAAATTTAAACATTTCCATTCAGAACCTTTTCAGGGTCTCTGAAGGATTTCAAGGTGGCAGTGTTGGAAATCTGAAATTGGTCTAGAAATAGAAAGATCAGACACATCTTATCTAGTGCGCCATGCCTGTGTAGGTATGATAAGAAACGCTTTTGAACTTGATAATTTCATCTACTTGAGCCTGCAGAAAGTGAAGGAGGCCATGATTGAAGTCCTCAAACAACAGAAGGACAGAAAACATCAGATGACAATTCCATTGCTGTGAAGTTCAGTTATAATATTTCTGAAAGTTGGTCATCAATGATGCTCTTTAACAGCGGAATAACAACAATACTGGTTCTCGTAGACAACAATTCTTGTCTGGTGAGCACATACAGTGAAACACGGTAAAAATCAACCTTTGGCCAAGAACGCCCATCACATCTTTCCCATGAGGGAAGTTGTTTACGGCTGTTTCTTGCTTGTTTTTGGCAGTTAACAATTTCGTGATGATTCGTGAAGAATATTCAGGTGTAATAACGCTTTTGACAACGCTTTCTCAATTATTTTCTGTTTACACGCCAAAGATCTGTATTGTAATGAGTGTTGTTCCTTGGAGCTTTCCCTTGAGAGATGAGGAAAAATTTTGATTGATGTGTTAGCCTTCAGATCCAATGGCAATGGCCAGTACACCAGCGTACTGGGCTAACAAAAAATGCCAGTCATCTACGCAGGCAGTTTCTCAGTTGGTTCTCTCCCAGGCTCCTTGCGGCTTTGCCGCTCATTACTGTGGGCCCGCCGCTGTCTTAGCACACTTAAATTGCTTAAAAACTGCAAAGCTATGCAGGCTAGTTGAAGTTGTATGAATGGTTTCGTACTTAGAGTTGTTTTGACACAAAAGGCAACTCAGAAATGGCCTATTGGATGAATGTAGAAAAGGCATTTGAATAAAAAGAGAAGAGGAATTGATAATTGTAGAGTTTGTCTCGGTACTGCAATGAAAAACAGGAAATTAAATATCTTTTGGTCAAATGTTATGCACAGGGTCTGATGTCCCAAGTATGGTTGCTTATTGAAACCATTTAGGTGGCTGAATTCGTTCTTTCATAAAATCGTTTTATAATAAATAATTATATATTACATATTTGAAATAGATTTCAACAGAGCACAGCAACAAAAATCAAGATGAACGCTGCTTTTATTAGGAACACTTTCTTTCTTATTAATTACGTTTACTGAAATACTGAATACCATAATGTAGCACAAAAGTTAAGAGGAGACATTGTAGCCAACAGTCTCCTATACATGCAGATTATACATTACTTATTGAGTTATAAATAACATTATCTTTATAGCAGCAGGACACACATGTAGTAGAAGTACAGCATGATAACAACCATTTCAAGAATTGAATGAAAATTCAACAGGTATAAGCTGGAACAGTTAGGATAGCTTATACTTCAAATAAACATTGCAAGATTTGTATTTAATTAATAGAGAGAGATTAACACATTCTTTTTTGTGTTCTTTTATGAAGGGTTCTAGTAGTTTCATTTAATTGTAGTCCCAATATAAAGGACTGATGTTACTTTACATGTATATGTTCATGTATATAAACATGATATGGAGCTGCTAATTTTAAGTTGAAGTTGTATTTCTGTATTCACTGTAAAGCTATTAGGTTCATTTCTGTGTTAAGGTTTGACACAGGTAGTGAGTTCAGGTGGATTTCACTTGTTGACATTCTTGAAACCTACATGAAGTTTAAAAGTGTTTCCAACTCTGTAATTATATGCTTGTAACCAATGTCTTGCAAAGAATGAGTTTCAACAGCCCAAGTGGCAGCTGACACAAGTGTTGAAAGCATCTAATTCTCTTTGTAAGCAGGAGTATTCCACATCCATCAGTAATTCTCAGATTAATTCCATGCAAACTTAAGGGTGACTTGTGTTGTTAAAAATAGTTTCTACAAAGTCCTTCAAAATTACTTTTGGCAACTGATAAAAACATATAGCACCAGTAATGGTGTTGTTAATAGTAACATCTGCTTACTGTCACTTGCATATTACTGCAGTGTTCGTCTGGGTTATTTGCATATGCACAATACTACAACTTCACCTGCAATATGAAATAAAGATAATAGTCACATATTTTAAAAGGGTGTAAGAATAAATGCAGAAAACTTATACATGTATATCTTTAATTTGCTCCCCTTTACCCTCCCCTCTACCCAACCCCAATAAAAATAAGCTACAGATGTACTTATCTAAATGTGGTGTCCAAGTGATATTTCTTGCTTTTCTGGAAAGGGTTTAAGAAAATGGCAGTTATAAATGGCATGCTTTTCTTCAAGAAACATTGGACCTAAAATAATTCCTTTAACCTGAAAAATTTATTCTTATGTACAGCATTTTTAAATTCTGGTAGAGTTACATATATTTTTGAAGTATGAATCTCTATGAGAACTAGGAATTTAGGAACATGAAAAGCACAGGAAATTCAAACCATTCTTTGTTTCTGCCAATAAGTGTTTTCTATATGTGATTCAAATAGTTGCTTGATACATTTAGGTATTTATTTGGTATGTGTATCAAGAAATGGCCTATTGTTCTTGCTCAACATCTCACTTTGAGCAAAAATGAATAGCCTTTAGTTCTTGGTAGCTCAGAGGGACTTTGTCTGAAGCCACACCATAATTGCCGCCATTGTTTGGAGAACTTTGGGTACAACAATTAATTTCTGTTCTTTCGTGCATAAATCTTTCTCTGGAACCTGGCAATCGTCATGGAAGTTATTCTTTTTCATTTTTTTAATGTCCGGATTTTGACTCAACTGTTTTCAGTTGAGCACGTAGTACTTTATAAATGAGGTGTGACTTTTTAGTTTGAAAGAGCGCCATTGTTTTCAATCATGCTCGCAGGAAACGAAGGTGTGATCTTTTCTGTAGAACAACTATCAGTCTGGAAATGAAATAAGGTTTTGAAGAGTTTTAAATTTTAAGCAGAGTGCAGACATTTTTAGTAATGGTCCAGCTAAGAAGCAGGCAGAAAAACGATAGCCCACGGCAATAGCGTCGGTTAATTTAAGGTACTAAAATTTTTAATCAAATTAAATTTGGTGTTCTCATTGGTCTAAGCAACTAAAAGCGCGAAATTTGAATTTCAATGAAAAATTTAATCAACTTGCCGTCTAACAAAATAAGATTTTGTTTTGTAGACAAAATCATTATGGCTTCAAAAACTATGTATGTAAATATCGTTAAGATTCTATGCGCCATTTGCAGTAAAATTGAGATTATGGCACAATGCATGCAGTAGGAGGTCCGACAGCGACCTGCGATCAAAAAGATACCGCTTGGGCTGTCAAATTTCTGATTGAACACAGACTAGTCGCGTCGCAGATTAGTCGCAAATCACACGGACGTGATATTTTGCCGGATTATTTGATTTGCTTACCTTTGTAGCATGGCTTCATCAGGAAAACGGAAGTTTCTAGACCAGAACTCTGAAGCTGGGTCATCGGCAAAGAAAAGGGCTTCTTCTGTAAGTGCTTATTTTGTTAAAACTTGTTTGCAGTCAAATTGTGGATGTCTATCACACAGAACCATAGTTATTCCCCACTACTTGATCACAATTTGGTGATTGAACATCCATCCATTTTTACCTACATAGAAATCTCGTTTGGTGAAGCTGTATGGAAAGAACAACTTGTCTAATAACAAGTTAAGGGCCTTGGACGCCTTTTCAAAGGGTAAAGATTTTGGCAAAATCTCCTGCGACCTGAGAATACAAAGGGCGACCGCCGAGGTTTATATGATCGATATGTTCGCTGCTGGTAAAGACATCAACATGGACCGCTTGTCAGAGCTTCTTGAAATTACCGAGGAGTCATTTTCTCAAATTCAACGATTGTTATCTTTGAAAGACCGTCTGAATGAAGTTAAAGAAGCTCTCCCTGAAGTCTCTTACAACCAAATTCGTTTTGTTCTGGCATGCATGATCAGAGATGTTGAGATGTAAAATGATGATACTCAGTCCAATGGAGTCAGTATCCTGTATGAAACATTTTATATTTGAGACTTTTTATTTTGACATTATAGCAGATTATTTGTACAAAAGACGAAAATAAATGTTTTAACGCAATAAATTTGTTTCAAACCTGCACACTGCCTTTTAGTGATATGAAAACTACAGGAAGGTGGAGGTGGGGTGGGGCAGGGGTCTTTGACCATGTAACAACGTACTCTAGTTTCATTTGCCGGGGAGGTGGGGTTACTGGGGTGGGTAGGATAAAAAAGTGAGGCTGTAGACATGCTATGTTCAACATAATGTAATGATGTTTTTCTCTGAAAATCACAATATCAATTTCATGTAAGATGCATTTAACCATCGAACCAATAGTGAGGGGGCATTGCCAATGAAAATTCATCATCTTGTCGATCCACTCTGTAAATGCCTCTCCATTTCCAGGATGCACACTTACAATCAAGGCTCCACTGTCTTTATGGAAATGGGAGTCTAAAAAGTACAAGTTTCCACTGTCACACATCAGGAACATTGTCCTTTCAGAAGAGAAAAATAAATGGCAACTTCTCTGAGCTCCAAGTGCTAATGAATTTAGATATTCAGCAAGTAATTCCTTTGGAGAACCAAAGAAATCTTTTTGTTGTCCCAAGCATGCCACACCACATTCTTCTCCTGCAATTTCGACTGGTTCATCTGCATTCACATTTACTCCTTCATGGTCAAACAACTCATTGTGTAAATCATTCCCAGATGTTATTGCCCACTTTAAGACCTCTCTCCAAACATTGGACAATGTCAATCCTTGCTTTGGGACCAGAAGACCTTTTGATGCCACTTGGCCAAAATACAAACAAATGAAGGCACAGGCATTACTACCATTCCTGCCTCCAATTGTTGACTGACTGAAGTCTTCAGGAAATGACCTCTCTGTCACCATTTTGTTGAATTTTGAGAGATGGCCACAAATACTGGCAGGTTGTATAGTAGGTGGTACACTGGCCAGGGAAGTGGATGAGAGGACACTGGCTGATTGCGTGGCACTTGGTACACTAGCTGATTGTGTTGCACTAGATACACTAGCTGATTGCGCGGCACTTGATACCCTAGCTGACTGCGTGGTACTTGATACACTAGCTGATTGCGTGGCACTTGATACACTAGCTGATTGTGTGGCACTTGATACACTAGCTGATTGTGCGGCACTTGATACACTCACTGATTGTGTGGCACTTGATGCACTAGCTGATTGCATGGCACTTGATACACTAGCTGATTGCGTGGCACTTGATACACTAGCTGATTGCGTGGCACTTGATACACTAGCTGATTGTGTGGCACTTGATACACTAGCTGACTGTGCGGCACTTGATACACTCACTGATTGTGCGGCACTTCATGCACTAGCTGATTGCATGGCACTTGATACACTAGCTGATTGCGTGGCACTTGATACACTAGCTGATTGTGTGGCACTTGATACACTAGCTGACTGTGCGGCACTTGATACACTCACTGATTGTGTGGCACTTCATGCACTAACTGATTGCATGGCACTTGATACACTAGCTGATTGTGTGGCACTTGATACACTAGCTGATTGTGCGGCACTTGATACACTCGATGATTGTATCGCACTAGATACACTAGCTGATTGCGTGGTACATAGTACACTGGCTGATTGTGTGACACTTGGTACACTGGCTGATGGAGTAGCATGTGCTACACTGGCTGATGGTGACTGGTTGTACAGTAGGTGACACTGTGGGTAGTGTTACTGAAACAGATGACACTCTAGCTGGTGTCCTAACACCAGCCATACTTGGTTGTGCCACAGCAGTTGGAACACGTGGTGCTGCTGCAGAATAGAGTACTCCAGCCTGAGCAGTGGTTTGTTTGTTCTTGCAGTGGTAGCTGCTCCACCATGACTTGATCTGGGTGGCTGAGAGAACTTCTAAGCCTGCTTCTTCCATTGCTTTCATCACATCTTTTGGTTCAGCTCTGATGCAGTTTACTGCTTGTCTATTATAAAATTCAATCATTATATCTTTCTGAGCTTGGCTGAATATGGTTCTCTTTCCTGTGCTATGCTTTAACGCATACCCCATTTCTGGTCGCTGTGAGGGGTACTGGTCAACCTCCAATAGAATTAGAGTCGCAGCCACTGGTGGTTCCGTTGTGTGTTGGATAAATCGTATAGCATAGCTTTCTTGACCGGAGCCTGAGAAAGGTGATGGACAGCTCGGTTCAGGTTCTGGGTCTTCATCTACTACTGTTGCTCTGGTTACACCTGCAATTGGAACTTAACGTCCAGAGATTTGAGAAAGCTGAACCTTTGTCTTGCTTATTGTCTGCCACACGCCAGCCAAGGATCTTAAGATTATACCACCACTTAATGCACCTTCGACCGGAAATGTGAAATTTCCATACAGGGAAATGTCTTTCAGTGTGCCTACTTTCTTAGCCTTGGACCGATCAATTGTCAACTTCTTACAGGATGCATTCTTCATTGTCTGCAAGAAAAAAAATTA
>Ga0126339_10002006_pt1 | contig 14375 bp, 7 predicted proteins | sample OrbTmetagenome_2_FD_92532 | JGI IMG/M metagenome (GOLD analysis project Ga0126339, IMG submission 92532) | Coral microbial communities from Petempiche,Puerto Morelos, Mexico - Orbicella T R C metagenome | ecosystem: Host-associated > Invertebrates > Cnidaria > Coral | place: Petempiche,Puerto... | reverse complement strand
GATCAGGATCAGTGATTCAAGTTCACTGAGATAGTGGTGCATCAGAAGAATGGATGAATCCACTCTGGTCGCAGTTGCAACGAGAGTGGATTCATCTGTTCCTTTGATGTTCCATGATCTGAGTGAACTTGGATCACAGATTTTGTAAATCACTCTATGATAATGGACTACATTGGGCTCCACTTTGCCAAGCATGCTGCAATAATAAGACATTGTTTTTGGTTCTTGTAGGGTCGAGTTTTCTGCTTTAGCGAGAAACTACAAAGCAGTGAATTTAGGCCAGGTGAGATAATGATATACCTGCCAGAATAATTATTTCAGTTTATACATGTCTGTTAATTTCCACTGCAAAAATACGAATTTCTTAATTGTACAATGTAGTACTTAAACATCTGGTTGTTCAAAGGATGAATAACACTGTACAGTGGATAGTGATATTGTACAGTAGTTTGTTTGCCAATACTTTTCCACTGGATAGTGATTTGTCTAGCATATTTAGAGTTATCTACCCTTTGGGCAACTGGCCCCTGGTATAAAGAAGACCCACATGTACTTGCTGTCTTTCTAGGGATTTCCAGATATTCATACCCCTCACTTTGTAAAAGAGGCTCTTGGGAAGGTGGTGGCCAGTACTGATGCTGCTGTTGATCAATACACAAGAAGTCAGGTGAGTGGAACAATCAATAAATCTTAGAATGGCAGTATTAAACGAGCGATTGTATATGTAGGATTCAATAAACTTTGTTTCAAATCAAAGGTAGCTCAGATAGTCTTGCAACTGAAAAAACCTGTTAGGTCCTTGGATTACCATCAAATTGGAATTTACAGGTAGATAGAATGATCTTATTTGAGAAGGAAATCTGTAGAACCTGGAGAAAAATTCTCACCAAAAAGCAACAAACATCTGATCTCGGATTCACACCTGAGCTACATTGGTGAGAGGCAAGCACTCTCCTTGCCACTCTATCCCTGCTTCAATAATGGTTTAAACTACACCAGTAGTGTTGAGCTTTGAATTTGCAGGAGGGAAAATAGAACTTCTTAATTTCTTTAATTTTGGTGCTCATTCAAGCTATTAGATATACCCGTCCGTCAGTAGAGTGGCTTAGTCCAGTACTGCAGAAAAGAAACGTAATATCTATTTAATAGTTTGTTTATATTTATGAGCTAGAAGTGCTGTGTTGATAAAAATGAATGGTCTAGTTTTTCTTAATATTGAAAATTCAATGAACTTGAGGTGACGGTAAAATCAGATGAGGGCCTTGTAAACATGTACATGTTGTTCCATAAGTTTAATATAAAAATATTTAGTTGTAACTTCACCTATCAACAGGGTCATCCAAGATTAATTACTGCACTTGGAAAACTCTACACCATGTTGATGAAGAGAGAAATTGATCCATTATCTGAGGTTAGTGATATGCTAGATGGCGCAAAAAGAGGAAATCGAAGTTGTGTAAAATGGCAGTCTTGTAGACTACCTAAGAATGTAAAGACACTTTAAGATGTGGTATCCACCGTTCATTATTTTCAACATTGCATACCACAGTGCTTCAATAAACTAGTTCTCTAAAAAATAGACAGTAGTTTCAATGAGACAAAGATAGATTACCATTGATAGGGACTGGGAGACTTATCCATTTTAGCCCCAAGTTATGAATTTGAAAAGTATGTAATACCATGATGAAACTTGTTAATTTACTATAATCTTTATTTAACTTGCAGATTTTAGTAACAGGAGGAGCTTATGAATCTCTTTATTGTTCATTTCAAGGCTTGATTGATCCAGGGGATGAGGTACTGTAAGCTTTAAGAAAAGTTGAATTTTAAACACTGATGCTTTTTTTGTTGATAATATTGTTTACATTATAGTACCATATATGCAGGGCCCGAGTGTCAAGGTGGTTTCTTTTTTAGGTGGGAGATGATTGGACTGTGAAGAGGGGGGGAGGGGGGGTATGGGCGGTGGAAATGAGGGATGATGCTGTTTTTGTTATTAATATTAGTAATAGCGGAGCCCCGGCAGCCCAAAGGGCCGCCAAGCGGAGCCCCATACTGATATAAGAAAGAAGCGGAAACCCATGAGTTGATTTTCTCATGGTTATCATGGCTAGTGGTATTGCTCGTGGGTGCGTATGCACGACGGCAACGACGACGACGACGGAGTCGCGCAACATGGCGGCCATACTCCAAATAATAGGGTGACAGAGACATTCAGCCTTGGTTTACCGTCTACTTCTTTGATATTGGACATCCATGTTATGATCAATTGACACCTATCATAACAAGGTATCCGCTGTCCAGTATTACATGACCATATGGCAGGCTCAAGTTTACAGCTCATCGAGGTCACGTGTTTTTTTAAGCTGACCGCTGATCAATTGCTGGTTTTCGGTTGGATCGCGGGCTCATGTCATGTTAATTTGTTGAAAACAGGGCAGGATTGTTCGGAAGCCGGTTAATGCTAACCCAGGATTAAAAGTTAAGCGAATTATAACTTTTTCTTCTGTACAAATGTTGTTTGCTGCTTTGTTTTGTGTATATGGTGATTATTAAAACTCAAAACAGAAGGCCAAAAAATATACAGAAAACCTCACCGCAAATTTACAAAACTCAAATCAAAACTCTACCTTTTCCTGGATTAGCTTAATCGGGCTCTGAACAACCCGGCCCAGGAGCTACGCTTTTAGGCTGGCCTAAATCTATATATTACTTTCAAGACTGAGGGCTTTTAGGTTGCATAAATGTTTCCAAGAAGTAGACCTAGATAGCAGATGTTTTCAATATTGTCTGATGTTTTTGATATACAAGCCCACTTTATGGTGCATGTACTTGCCACATTGTTAATTCTATATTTACATGTACTATCCAAATGTGTACAATGAGTCATTTTTCTGAGACTGCAACTTTCTTCCAGGATTTTTTGTAGTTAGCTTATAATTATCAGCCTTTTCAGACCCACACCAATCTTTATTACTTTGCCTTGCAGTCTCACAATTAATTTCCTAGTTCTTTAAATGATAATATTGGTGATCAATTCACAGGTCATCCTTATTGAACCATATTTTGATTGCTATTTTCCCCAAATATCAGTTGCTGGTGGAATTCCCAAGTTTGTCCCTCTAAGACCTGTAAGTACATATACATGTAAATTGCGACTCTTTCTTTTAGAATTTAGTCATCAGTTCAGGTTCAAATATATTTTTTAATAGCTACATAATGCCATTGTTGACAGAAAGAAAATGCTACCTCAACAAAGGACTGGGTCTTGGACAAGGAGGAGCTGGAGTCAACATTTAGTGAAAAGACCAGAGCCATAGTAATCAACACTCCTCATAATCCTGTCGGCAAGGTAAAGATAAAATCTGATTAAGTTTGAAATTTGTGAGGCACAGTTGTCTAATGGTTAGACATACTCAGGCTCTAGATAGCTAGAATGGTGCAGGTTTCAAACCTTGGCCAAGGTCATTGTGATATGTTCTTTGGTAGCATGCTTTAATAATATTCTCACAGTGCCTGTCTCAACCCAGCTAAGCAGAAATGGGTAGCAGTGAATTGTTGGGACAACCTGACAGAATGCTGCGGCATAACCTAGCTGTGAAGGACCAGCATTCCGTCCAGATAGAGTACAGGTGTAGCAATACCCATAGTTGCTTCATACTACAGAACTCAAAGTGGGGTGTCAAAAGCTATGAGCCAGATGGGCTAGAAAGACTAAGTTACCACATGTATACTAGCTCAAAAAGCTCAAATTTTTGATGTTTCTAAGGCATTATAAAAATACATCCCTTGTATCTATAAATAGTTAATGATTTGCTGAAACTGTCTGTCTTAAAGGTATTTAGTATGGATGAGCTGCAGTTGATTGCTGATCTGTGCAAGAAATACAATGTGATCTGTATCAGTGATGAAGTTTATGAGTGGCTTGTTTATGGTGGAGAGCACCACATCAGGATCGGTGAGTTTTTAAATACAATTTGGGGATGTGGTTCTTATTTGTTATGTCTAATTACACCACAGTAACCTGTCTTGGTCGAACCTTTAGAAGAAATAAAAAAATTTGACATAATTTTTTGAGATGGCAAAGGTTCAAGATAACCAAGCACGGATGGAAATGATTTATCAGTTTTAGAAATAGTGGGAAGTTTGACATATCAGAGAGGTTCAGCTGTAACTACACTGTATGAACTTGATAATAGCATCATTTTGTACCATTTTTTGATAGCAACTTTACCTGGCATGTGGGAAAGGACAATAACAATTGGTAGTGCAGGGAAAACATTTAGCATCACAGGCTGGAAGGTAAGTTACTGAATGATGTGCTATTCTTGTCAATTTACTGTTGTACTAATTTCGCATTAAGCAGAAAAATTATTTGCCAAATATTTTCAATTCTTCTTTTCTTTGTTTCAGCTTGGCTGGTCCATAGGTCCTAAAGAATTAATAAAAAATCTCCAGACAGTGCAGTCACAAGTGACTTACACCCTACCTACCCCAACACAGGTAACACTTACATCCTGCCTCCCCAACACAGGTACAGAATAGTTGTCTAGTCGAGTGGTTAGTGAGGGATGCAAAGCACATTGTCCTGTACTTTGTAAAAAGCTCTGGATTAAAACTATACACTGTACATCAACCATCAATGGTAGCTTATTTATAAAACTGTGTGGTGCCTTGAAGGGAAAACATGTGAATGGTTAATTAAACTCAATTTCAAGTTGAAACCATGGATCAACTCTGTACTTTTCTGCAGAGCTGTTCCTTCAATGGAAGTAATATTTGATCACAGTTGCTAAATAGAAGTTGGTAGGTCAGTTGGTTTCTCATTTGGTAACCTGCATAGCAGATGCTCAAGTGCAGTGTAATAATAGGGTCCAAGCACATGTGCATATTCTCGCTCTCTTGCACTGCTCCAACTCAATCTCTATTTGAATTATAGACTTAGTAGGCTCCTCAGTAACAGTTGGTAAAGCACTGCTGTGATATTGAGGGCCACAAGTTTCTCAGTGGTATGCACTATTTAGCATAGCCCTCTTGAAATAAAGTTTGTATGGGTTTGAATCCCATTCAAGCTTACTGATTTGTCTGGCTTAAGTTTCACAACGGCTACTGATTCCACTTTTTAAACTAGTAAATAATTGGTTATATTAATTCTTTTAATTTATGTTTCAAGGAAGCCCTTGCTCAAGCCTTTGAACATGAAATTCCATTAATTGGAACAGAAAAGTCATATTTCCAAGAACTTAGCCTGATGTTGGAGAAAAAACGTGACATAATGGCCAAGCTTCTAACTGATGTTGGCTTCAAGCCCATTATTCCTCAAGGAGGCTATTTTATGATGGCTGACACATCAGATATAGGTTAATAACCATTTAGGTTTTTTTGTAATTTAATGCAGAATCAATAATATTAGATGGTATTTACATATATGTGTGTGCTTTTGTAGCATCAAAGCTTAGTTGCATATTAAAGGTGGTGTGACCAGTTAGGGGGAGGGGGTTTGACAGCAAAACTATTATTACCTGACTAAATTATAGTGATTATAGTGAGGTGATATTGATGAGTCATGAAAATAAACTTAAATTTTGTTTGAACAGCTTGATCTCAATCTCTTCAATGATTAACATACAGCTTGCACTTTGTAGATGTGAATTTTGATGAATATGACAAAAGTGATGATCCCCATGACTACAAGTTTGTGCGATGGTTAACAAAAGAAAAGGTAGGAAAAGACAACTTAAAGGTGCAGTGTCATGGGCCATGTGTCTTGATGTTGCAAACATATTCCATTTGTAACTGGTCGGTACAGTTACATGGTGAAACACTACTGTACAATGTAGTAGTGAAATTGTTCAGCTGTTTAATATGCAACTGGCAATGAAATTCAACCATCCTTGACTTAAATGTTTGTCTTTAATACATGTAGCTGATTTTTCAATGTTTTTTTCTTAGGGAATTTGTGCTATTCCTCCATCTGCATTTTATTCACCTCAACATAAACATTTTGGAGCCAAGTACATTAGGTTTTGCTTTATCAAGGTCAGTATACATACAGATTACGAGTCTCAACTTTATTGCCATGTAACGCTTAATTAATACCTCTTAAGTGCTTAAATGAATATGGATGCCAATCACGTCTTTTTTTCTCTGCATTTGTTTGTGTTACAGGCAAACTTAATGTCTTATTTTTCACATGTGAACAGAGCAAGAACTAAACATTTTAAAATTAATGTGTACTCAGATCCACGCATGATTAGTTACATGTAGACCTGGGCTGGGTTGTTTGAAAGCCGGTTAATGCTAACCCAGGGTTAAAAGTTAACCGAAGTATTCATTTTTGTTGTGTAAAAATGTTTTTCACTGCTTATGTTTTGTGTACTTTGAAATTACGCAAGCTCAAAACTGAAGGACAAACAATATATAATATACAGAAAACCTCATCGAAAAGTTACAAAACTGAAATCAAAATTCTCGCTAATCCTGGGTTAGCTTAATCTGGCTTTGAACAACCTGGCCCTGATATTTTGGCAAAAAGCAACAAATCTGAAAATGTGGAGTATGTAATGAGTGAACCATACATGTACAGCTACCTGTATGCAAAGGTCTATTCATTCTCTTTCTCCAAGTTTGTTGTAAAAACTATACTGAAGAGTGCGATTAAGATCAAAATCATCTCCTCAATTGTCAGTCATAGTTTTGAACTTCCAATTATAATTCATTTTGTCATCATATCCAATATCGTTTTTTGACTTTTCTAAAAGTAATCTTTAATGTGGTATTTTCTTCCTGTTTTCATTTCTTGCTTTGTGAATTAGTTTAGTCTTAATTATTATTTGTTTCCTTCATTCCTTCCTTTCTTTATTTGTAAATACAGTAAGCAGCAGCCAACTCGAAAGCTTTGCTACTTTGGCTGTTGCACACTGACTCAAATTGAACATATAGTTATATAATCTCTATCATTATGTTTTCTATAGTTTCTTTTTTGTCTTACCTTTCTTTTGTACCTGAACAGTGTGAATAAAGATTGTTGTTGTTGTTGTTGTTGTTGTTAAGATACATGTAGAAGTATTAATTAAACCTCTAATTCTGACCTAAAACCAAACAAGACAGGAAGGTGCTACTAGGTCTTCCTCACTGTGCATTGTGTGTACATGTGCATGCAATCTAGTTCTAATTTTCTAAAAGAATCAGTATTAATTGAAATTAATTTTTAACAACAAATTTTTTTTTGGAATTTTTGAATTCCAGGAGGACAGCACATTAGAAAATGGTGCAAAAAAGCTGAAGGAATGGAAAGATGAACTAGGAAAATGAGCACAAATTAATGACAGGTGTAGGTTAATTACAACAATTCAACCCTGGTAATTACGATTAATAAATGTAACAAATGCTTTACTTCTGACAGGCAGTGATACTGTCTAATAGACCAGGGAAATTTCTAATGTTCAGTGATAACTGTGGTTCTTGGTATGTAGTAAAAGAATCTAGGAAACTATTTTTTAGCAAATAAGGATATTTTGTACAACACCAGAAATACTGCACACTGTACAGTACATGTGTAACCAAAATGTATTCAGTGTGAATTTAAAGAGCCATTGTTTTATTTAAATAGTGAATTCAATTGCAATAAGAAAATTTGGATTTGAAAGTAAACAAAACTCAGTAAAGTACAGTAAAGAACACCAAAGTGCACTTGAATGTCTTTGCTATTGAAGGTCGAGGAGCTTAGGTTAAGGAAATTTATTATAATCAAGTTGACCTACTACAAATGGTTTCCTTGTGGGTATGAAATGCCTTGCTTATTGGACTTCTGCTTTTGATAATCTTATGGTGTTTTAGGAATTACATGTATGTACACTTTCAGGTTATTTTTTACAGGTAAATAACATTCAGAAACACATTGGCCTAACTCGTACACTAGTCTATTCAGGGGCCAGACTAATTGTTCATGTGGTAAGGTATCCATGTGACTGGGTTAAATGTAAATGCAAATCTAGCTTGTAAAGAGGATCTGGTGGAACTGGCAATAAAAGACATATTAAGTATTGAAATTATAGTTGAATTTGTGTGAATTCAGTGAACTGATTTGCTAACTACTTTACTCAAAATAGTTGATGACAAAGTTTGTAAAAACTTGATTCTACAGTAGATAATTTTTTTTTACTTGATTCTTAAGATGACTACAAGTCTTTATTCAGTGGCAAGCCAATAGGGTCTTTCTGTATTGAATACAGTATTTTCCAGACTGTCTGTGTCAGAGTAAGAGTTGGCAAGATAAAAAAAAAAAAACTCCCCTATATAAGAGTGAGATTACATACAGAATGGCAATGTTCACAGGTGATTTTGTGTTGTGGATGACACCTGGAAGTTGAATGATCCCATCTTTGGTCTTTACTATTGACTTTTTGGTGAAACATCCAGCTGAAAACACTAAAAATAAATGCCAGAAATAAGGCCATCAGTGTCTGGATTACCTTCCTAGGCTCAAAAACATATTAACTTACGTATTAGTTCCCATGTGAGTTATGATGGATAGTGGGAACTGACAACTGGAATTTCAATGATCTCTGGAGTCTGCATTTTTTCCCTAAGTTCGAAACAATATTTCTATTTATTACTTAGCAGAATGTAATAAATTACAATTTTTAATTTTCTTTGAAATACATTTTACATGTGCAATATACCACTTTACAATAATTATTATAAAGTACATTTAAATTGCTATTCATCATAAGTTATTCCTTATTTAATACATCATTTTATCTACATGCTACATGTACAATTATATGAATTCATTTTGCATTTACATGTGACATTAAGATTTTAGTGTGAATGTTTCCAAAACCCTGATGAAAACATCAGTTGAGAGAGTTCAAGAGAACTCTTTACTGGAACTCTTAATTTGTGCAACCCTCTGCTTTAGGGTGGTGGTCGAGTCACATTAAAACTTTGCCCTAGAATTAAGGGGTTAAGCCTAAGGATCATCTTGTTCACAATCAAAGTCGCCCAATGGACCTTTTCGGAGATACAGTGGCCATTTTGAATTCTAGTGTAACAGTTTTAAGTAGCTATTATGGGATGCTTAGGGGGCAAATACATAGTTTACTAATTTATCCTTGAGCATGAGCATCCCGTACATACATGTAGTAGTTATTTCAAACAATAGAATTCAAAATGGCTGCCATATTGCCGAAAAGGTCCATTTCTTTTTCAGGGCTATGAAAGTCTCTGAGGTCACAGAAAAGATTTCAGTCTTACCATCTTGAAAAGTATCAGATTTACCATTCAAGGCCCTGATCCAGTGCATGCATTCTCTGTAACTGCTTAATATTTAGTTGTGATAGTAGAACTGAAGGTAGTCCAGCTGATCGAGTGGTGCTTCTTGCAATAATAATTATTATGTTCTCGTGTTTGTTATTTATAAACTAAAAGCACTTGTAGCTAGAGGAAGGTGGAAGCAACTCAGCAGTTTTTGATCGCTCAGCTTGGAGGGAGGTTCAGCCATTCTTCTACGTGTTGATGCATTTGCTGCTTTTCCTAAGTGTTGCTCACAGTGATTCAAAACATTTAATAATATTTGCACAGGCTCCTTGCGCATTGTCAGTGCAAATTTCTTATGTCCTACTGCAATGAGTGATTCACAGAAGCCATTGAAGTTGAGAGATGCACGACCAGACTCGCTGCCTGGATGGCGGCGACTCATGTTAATAAACATGATATCAAATGCAGCCAGAGAGAAGCCAAAGTCTGTCAGGTGGCACCGCCTAAAGCAAGAAAAATTATATGTCTGATGAATATCTGTTAGATCTACCAATGGTTAGTTAGATGTGAGAACTATAGTACCTGAGCTGCTGGTTAGTGCAAATAGGTGCAGGGTTGGTTCCTGGCCTGGTTTATTGAGTCTACATGTATTTGTAGTTAAGCAACATTACTGTCGCAGTGAGTTTTCCATCTAAAGCAGCATGTACACAGGTTCTGGGAGCTGAAAATGCAGGGTGGAGGGGAGGGAGGAGAGCTCTAGGGGGTTGTGGTAACATGATAGACTGCCATCCCATCCAGGATGAGTAACAGTACTGACTGGATTTAGTTACTTACCGGTAATTCTGACTTGGACTTAATTGCATGGTGCGTAAACCAGAACAATAATTTGGCTTAAAAAAGGTTTCATAGGCCTTTCCTTTTCATAACTGTCAATTTTGTAAGGGTAAGTACAAGGTAATGTAATGGTTTAATACATGCAGTACAATTTATGGTACTGTACCTTGCCATCAATCTGAAAGAAGTGGGTCCCATCTTGTTGGACACACGGACACCTACAAAGTGTTTGAAGAGTGCAAGACACCTTTCCACAACTCTCAGGTGATCTAACTGGGAATCCAGTTTAGGATAAATCTGACACAGGCAACCTGACACATCTGGCAAACTATCCCTGAGAAAAAAATGTTTACCTTCTTTAATGTACACACAAATTGGTACCAGACTGCATACTCCAGAGGCCCATGCATGAACTTTCTTAATTATTTCTTTTTTACCCTGGAGACCCAACTAAAGTATAAAATCCAAGCTAAACCAGAGGGAAATTGGGAAAAAGTATAGCCATTAGTGCAAAAGTGGGAACTGTTTGTGATTCATCCACAGAAACAATGTTCTCAGCTTGAGGTACTAGTCCACAGTTTTGTGTTGGCTGAAGTGTCAAAAACAATTCTCAGTCCAGATGGATCTTGATAGACTGATGTCATTCAGCATTTCAGCCATGTTGAGTTACATATGTAATTGCACTGAATTTCACATAGATGCATTTAATCTTATGCCAACCACAAATGGTACTCACATTTTCTTGTGTTGCCATGTAAGCGACAAGGCATCTTTCACAATTGGAAGTTTGATATCCAGATCTGTAGTGCTTACAAAGTACTCGACTTTACCAGGAGCAACCTCTTCCTCATAGTCAATCCTTAAACTTGGAGCAGAGTTCACCTCAAGTAGGACAGGTTTAAGGTCCTTATCCAACAGGATGTCAAAACCTAAGATTTGAAACGATCTGAGATCTTGCTTCAATGCAGCACTGGCAATCTGATTTTGAAGTTTGAGAACAGGTACCAGTGCAATTATTGTCTTGCAAGCAACCTTGTCTATTTCAGCCCACAAAAGTGGAATGTTACACCCTTGTTTCTCCAGTTGTTTGAAGACGGCACTTAACTTGCGCTTGCTACCCTTGTCGTCGGCATCACTTTGCACATACCCTGCGCTATGTTTGTTGAGAGAATAGTTTGTCAAGTGCATGTAAGTCTTGAAGATGTTTTTAGATGTGGGCAGCTGGTAGTGTTCGGTGCAAAAACGTGCCATACCCTCACGGCAGATGAACACTTCTAAAGGCTCTAAGCTCTTCAGTATAACATAAATCCGAAGATCAAATTTAAACTTTTCTAGAAGAAATGGCTCTGCGATATATTCCTGGACAACACATGGTTTCACAAGGGCAGTACTAAGATGTACATCAAGAACATTTTGCATCAAAAATATTCCATCTCCCTGTGATCCTCCATCAGGCTTTACAATGAGAGTGGGTGGTTTCTTTGCTTTAGACATGTACCCAGTAAGTTCTCCATATTCCTCTGGTAATATCCAGGTCTTGGGATAAAAGGTAAATTCATGAGGAAAAAGGAATTGTAGCCTGTTGATGTGTCTTGTTAGTTCTACTTTGTGGGCAGCCTCTGACATACCTATGGAAAATAAACATTCCTCTTGAACCCAGAATTGCCATGGCCAAGCATCAAACTTGCAGTAAAAGGTGCATTCCTTTGGGCTGATCTGGATCTGGATCAGTGATCCAAGATCACTCAGATCATAGAACATCAATGGAACTGATGAATCCACTCTGGTCCCATATTCATCAGCTCCATTGACGATCCTGATCCAGGTCATGCAAAGTGAGATCTGGGTACATATTCAATAAAAATTTCCAACAATTAATTATGATAACAAAGTTCTAATATTTTCAGCTGTTGTGGTTTGCTTTGGCAGCTGTTACATTCACTGAGCTCAGTAAATGCCTAGTTCAAGAATTAAATAGTCAGAATATTTTGCACACAGGAAGTATAAACTTAAGATAGCCTGCCATACATAGAATTGAGGAGAGATTGCAAGACCAAAGGGCATCTGCATAGTAGGCTAGTTTAAAGGGGACTTACAAAACACTAGTGATACGCATTTTAATATAATTTAAAAAAATAGTTCAAATTTAAACAGTCACTTAAATATTGACATTCAATAATAGATCTTACCAAAAAATTTACTAAGCTGTCCAGTTTCTGGAAACTCGGGCATCTCAAAGTGTCCGCCAAGCCAGTAAAAGTCACACCCAGTCCGACGACCCAAGGGACACTTCAATTTAAAAAAAATTATACAGATGCGCATAAAGAAGATATAATTGAGAAATAATAAAGTTGTTTTCTTATTGCGCATGCAACTTATCCTCTCCAGCTCTTTAGCCCGATCGCTATCTCGCAATCGAAGTAACATTACACTGTTTTACACTATAGGCTTATATCGCTCAAAGACATTTATTTAAAACAAGACAATATAAAAGCTATAAAAGAATACTTAGATTTAAAATGTTTTGGATTGTAAGAGCAGAGCTGACCGCATGCTGTGCTTTTGTTCCCAAGACGAGACGAGACCATCTAAATGATTATTTACTCGGTGAGAGTTGTACTTTTTGCAAAAAAATGTACACGTTCTGTTGTATAATATAGACTTATTTTCCTGGCTTGATTCACCATTATATTTGACGTGAGGATAAGCTTCCAGCAGCCGAAACTATTTTGGATTGCGTGATTAAAAATTAAAGGTCTCGCTGCTCAGAATTTAAGATTAACCAATTTTCTTCACATTAACACCCAGCCCGTTCAAAATATAATTTTCGAATATAAATATTCCACAATAACAAGATCATATTTGGATGGCCTCTCCATTTGGTTACAGTGTATCTGTCAACATAACAAAAGTTAAGTAATTACTTGAAATCAAATGCGACAGCGATCAAGTTTATGCACATAATAGTGTTTCATCCTTGATCGAACGTTCCAAATTAGAACGACTGTTACCAAGGTTAATTCGAAATAAAATACCCCTTGTATTAAAATTCGTTTTGAACCGTCAATTTTCTTTTTTCTGCATAGATCTACAGTTCATCAGGGTAAAAAAGACTTTTTCATGTGCAATCTACTTTAAGCAAACGTAAACAGAAACAAACCTCGCGCCAGCCCAACTCTCTTACAGCGAGTCGCACCACATCGCAACTGCCTCTTGCTCGCGAAGTGTCCACAGATGGACCCCGAACCAGTTTCCTTTTTCTGTCCTTTCCTTTGCTTCTCTTCACCTCCATTTTAGTGAGCTCAGACACCAGCTTTCTTCCTTTCTTCCTGTCCTTCGTGCCGCTCTCAGAATGAGTGATCGTGGCCTTAGCAACGCCATCGTTGTCGCTTTCATTTTGCGACTTTTTCCCGGGAATCGACGTAACCACGCGAGGTAGTTTACGGGAAATAAGTGGTTGTATCTGGTCAATGGAAACGGTTTTGTCCGATTCAGGTTCGTCGGATTTCATGGCTAGCAAGAAAGTTATCGGACGAAAACATGTGGTCTCGAACGGAACGCTGCAAGACGCGCTGCCCCTGTACTGTTGGTGCAATTTTGGTGCTTCTCGCGGGCTCAAAGAGGCACTGCGGATTTACCACAAAATAGAACTCATTCCTCCTGTTCCAACAGACCCACGTCCAAGATGGCATCCTCAGTGCGCTGCAGACTGCGGCAGGCTTGAAACTTTGAGAAAATCTCTAAAAGTTAATGTTTTGCACTTTCCATTTATGCTCTTAAAGATGTGGACAGCAAATAGATTTTCCCGCAACCGCGTTGTCGCTGGGTATATTTTTGTTATTTCTTTGGGCATAAATTTCTTTCCGCTGCTCACCGCGTTTCGCGTTGCGAATAGAATCCTCCAACTTGCACATTACAGAAATAACAGTGTTCGTTACCATAAAACAGTCTCTTCATCCCGCCGCAGCTATCGGACGCAAGATAACAGGGACATGGGGCATTTCCGGCGTGCGTGTCCAGATGAAAACAACTTCAGTCAGAGAGGTCATACCGCGCTGTATTCAGCATGTATCAAATGACAATTATTAATTTTAGTGTAAACTGAGTATGATTTTAGGATTACAATTCCACAGGCTCTGACGCCGACTTGTAGTGTGTGCATTACGAGTCTGGACTACATATGCACATCACAGGACTTTTTTCTTGACTCCGATGTCCCTTGGTGAACGGCCTCTAATTCAAGACTTGCGCAAACCTTCCGGAACTATTTTCACCTGATT
>Ga0126339_10002005_pt1 | contig 14376 bp, 11 predicted proteins | sample OrbTmetagenome_2_FD_92532 | JGI IMG/M metagenome (GOLD analysis project Ga0126339, IMG submission 92532) | Coral microbial communities from Petempiche,Puerto Morelos, Mexico - Orbicella T R C metagenome | ecosystem: Host-associated > Invertebrates > Cnidaria > Coral | place: Petempiche,Puerto... | reverse complement strand
CTCCTAGCTCAGCTCAAGGTCTGGAACCACCACTGTTTAGGAGTGAGCCATTTGACTTTTGAGGGGGTTGTGGGTGATTTGGTACACGCCCTTTCATGTAGTAGAAAACTTTATTGAGGATGTGTGTATGCATGATATTTTTGCCTTGGTATAATATGCTCTTTTCATCTCACTGAATGTGTTTGAATTTTTTTTATAAATCAACCAGCCCTCCCCAAAAGTCAACCAGTGCATCCCTTTATTATTGTCATCTCAAATTCTGATAATGAAAGGGTCATTCATGAAGCAGCTGTTGTAAGGTCTCACATGAATGGTTCGATATTCTTTAAGGGAACAATACAGCAAACAATAAACAACAATAAACAATGCAGTGGCGGATCCAGACATTGAGCTATAGGGGGGAGTGGGGGTTGTTTTGTTTGCCCTGCCGGCTTTTCTTCCCTTTGTGATTTTTTCTTTTTTTTTACCCAAAATAAGGGGGGACAGGCCTCCCAGGCCCCTCCCCTAGATCTACCACTGCAATGACCCAAGACCCAAACAATAACAGACAAACATGTTTGTCAAACAATAAAACAATAGCAGCTTAAGAGAGCTGCTGCAGTTCTGTAATGAAACCCACTCCAATAAAAAACTGTGAATACACTCGAGTTCCGACACCCTTTCCTTACTTAAAATTACTCGTTTGTTTTGGCACAGATAGAGCTTATAGAGATGAAATGTTTAAAAAATTGAAGCGCATGCTTTTATTTACAAAGTAACAGGAGAAATAAAACATTTTGCAAACATGTTTGTTTAGTCGCGTCAAAATTGCCTGATCGGTTTGCGCGGAAACCTTTCTTGCCCGCGTTTATTGTGCTATGAAAAGAACTAAGAAATTTATTTTGTGTGTGGAATGATAAAAACAGGCATTTAATAATTACTTTATTTCAAGTAGACTTACCTTTCAAACGTTTACACTGTCGGGTCTTTCCACTTCGCGGGTGTGTAACTGCAAAGAATATTGACAGCAGCGTTTCTAACGAAGTCACGGGAAAAAATTTCTCAAGTCCTCCAGCAAATCCTGTAAACAGAGATATGGTCAGCGCACAGACTAAGATGATCAGGAAAAAAAAAGCATTTTGGAAACGTGGTACTTTTATTTTGCACCACAGCAGCAAAAATTGTCTCTTCAGTTTGCGCGGGAAGCTTGCTTGTCTTCGTTTCTTGAATTACGAAGGGAACTTTTTGCAATTTTTTTGCAGAATGATAAAAAAGCTATTAAATAATTTATTTTGTTTTAAGAATTACAGTGAAGTAATTCTTACCATTCAAAATGCCTGCATCTTTTTCCACTGCGGTGTGCGGGCAACTGCAAAAGCGTGTTGGCGGCAACATTTTTAACGAAGGCGCTCAAGGTAAATGTTTCTTCATTTCTCCTTTCAAATTCCTGTAAACAAAATTAACATTAAATTAATTTGGTAAAGAATACCTAATGTGGCAAATTAGGTCGACAATAAAACATTGTAACCTGTGCAAATATTGAATTTGCTTTGGCATGAAACCACGTGTTTCTTACACAGAGTTCACCGGCTAAGAACAGGTCATTTTGAAAACACTTTCAGGCTTTCAACAGCAAAGGTACTCACCTGTTTACCTTTATTCGCTTCATTAATTTGAGAAATGTTACCTCCCTGACGGTAGTTGGCGAAGAACGAAAAATTACGAGCTTCTCTTAACGAAATTGTTCCGAATGGAGCAATTTGTTTGTCGAGAATGAAACTTGTGCCAGATTTGCGCCTGGTTCTTCCCGGTACCACGTGGGTTAATACTCTTCTCTGATTGGTTTGCTCGGTGGCACGGCCTTTCCATCCTACGTCATTTAGTGTGACTTGGTAAACAACTTTTGAATAAATTATTTTTGTAACTGATTTTGAAGTTTTTGGGTGCAAAAAAACGTTCCTTTCAGCAAATTAACTGCACGTTCTTTGACAATGCGCCATTTCTCTTACTTTACGTGTTTTTAGCGATATTATTCAAGAGGCAAGGAGGACCTGTCAATCACAATGACGCTGACCCTCGTGGGTTAGTCCTGAGTTCTGATTGGCTCCTTTCATTAGATCTGCTTTCAACTGGCTTCAAATGCTCTGGCTTCAAATGCTCTGGTTTCAATGACACAAAAAGCGCTTTCCATTCAACCCAAGAATTCTGAAAAGTTTGAAACGGGGACAAATGGTACGGGAATTTTCTGGGAAAGGTTCCATAAAAATCCGGAAATTGATGAATTTCCGAAAAGCAAGCTATTCGACGGAAAATTCCGGAAAAGTCAAATGAAGCTAAAATTTCCGTTTAGAAATTTCCGAAAATGTCCGTATACCTCGCCAAGGTTGTCCTCTTTTCCTGGAATTCCGGAATTCGCCACTGGAAATTTCCGGAAATGCAAACCCGAATTTTCTTGATTTTTCAGATTTTCCAGAGAAGAGGAAAACCTTACGAGGCAAACTTTCGACAATTTCTGACCGGGTATTTTTGGCGCATTTGAATTTCCTACCGTACTCTTTTGAATCGCAGAAATTCAACGATTATTGGTTTTTCCGGAAATTTTCCCAGGAAATTTCCGTTTTCAGCTATATTTTCTGCGATTTCTCAACTATCAGTCATAATTTCAGCCCATTTTTCCGCAATCAGTAAATATTCCATACTCGAATATCAGCTTTCAGTTTAAAAACGCTTCATTTCTTAGGAAAATTGTTTGTGTAATTAACATAGTTTCCTAATAGTCAGTTTTTCTTGTTTTGTTGTTACATCACGTATTTTGCCACTTAACTGTAGATCTATTTACAATGCAAAAACTAACCTTCACATTTACTTGACTATGACAATGACAATGACATCCGACGATGTCGAAACCTCGTTTATTAATTTCGCTAATTTTTTTGTTGAAAATATTCCCTCAACCCTTACCTATTCGATTCCTTAGCTGACCGTTAACATTCTGACTTATTCTCAGCCACCAGTTAAATCCAAACCAGAATATCCTCTCAGGCGTCGTCTGCAAAACCGAGTCGTAAAATAATCAAGGTAAACTGGCACTACGTTTTCCGAATGTATACATGTTCAGTTAAGGGATAGTTCTCACTATGAGAAACAGTTAATGAATACACCTTTAGTTATTTTCCAATCCTACTAATTCTCTTCGAAATAGATTTGTGACAGAGGGTCATTAGAAAGGTGGAGAGGAGGTGCCTAAATAGAAAGGGTAACATTTAAGAAATAGAAAGCATGTTCTCCGTGTTTCTATCGAGTTTTAGTATTTTTCTACCAGCGTTCTATCGTGAATGCTGTTCTCTGATTGGCTACGCTACACACTATCTATTAAACAATTAGATTATGGGCTCGAGATTTCTATCACGCATAGAAATCGAGAGCGAATAATCTAATTGTTTTAGTATAAGTCTACAAGTCGTTCAAAACTTTCATCTAAATCCTCTTCACAGACACTTCGAACACACAAAGAAACGGCCCCTAGCGTACGCTGCCACGCCACTCACTATCTATCACAGAATAGAAAGTGAGTAGCATAGGCAATCAGAGGACGGCATTCGTGATAGAACGCTAGTAGATTTATACTAATGTTTAAATAGAAATCTCGAGCTCATGATCTAATTGCTTAATAAAAAAAAACCACGATTTTTAACCAATCAGCACGTGTATTTTTCTTACAGAGGACTGTTTTCTAAATGAATATAGATGTAGAATTTCCATTTAAACCTCTGAAGAGGCAGCAGCCAGCTGGATAGTATAGTACGTTGGTCTTCTTTAAGATGCTAACAAACTCGTACATTTTCAACGCATAGGCCTAAAAAGGTATCAGAATTTCTTTCAGGCCATCCTCTTTTTTTCTCCGTTTAGCGTCGTCCGACCGACCCAAATGTTTGACATTTTCAAAAAAGAAAAGTAACGACGTAGTTCAACCATTTTTCACTTTAAATAATTCTTTTAGTCCGATAAACGAGCAAAGTAACAGCATAGAGAAAAACGGTTGTCTAAAATTAATCCCGCGTTGTCTTAATTTTACAATAACATCAACCAACTTTTCCGCCATATTGATTTTGGGTTCTTTTTTTCTAGGTTTTTTTTCTTCAATCCGACAGACCGACCCAATATCAGGAAACGCATTCGACGCTAAACGAAAAATAAGGGGATGGCCTCATCGGCATTTCGCGCTGGACCTCCAGCTGTTTCAGAACACAAGGCTCCCTCTCACCCTTTCAACAAATAGGCGCATTTTATTAAAATAGCACTGCTGAAAGCCGGTTATTTCGAACCCCTACCATTTAAATGGCGGGTTGTACAAGACCTGTATTGAGCTAACGTCGAAATGTCGGATTTAGTATAGTTTTTTTCCATAACTTTATAACTTTTCTTCTATCGCAGATTTTTTTGTTCGGACGATTAACTCGCCATTGTAAAAAAAAAAGAGAAAACGACATTGTCTGGAGTCCATTACGCACTCCAGTTCAGTGAACGAGATGGGGTGAACTTATTCATACCTTTTTTCTTATTTTTTTTGTCCAGTCTTGACGCAACTCGGCGCCCTCGTTCATTGGAATGCGGACAGGTCCACTGAAAATCATACCTTATTTCAGCCAAAAAAGGCGAACTCTAAACCCTACGTCAGACCAAACAATCCAAATCAGCTCTAAAACTATGCCTTTGGCATGGCAATAGACCAATTTCGATATATTAAACAATACGCCTCAGCAGGAGGCTCCGGGGAATAACTACAGAATTTGTGGAGTTTATTCTGCGGAGCCTCGTGCTGAGGTCTATTGTTTTAGGCTGAATTTTAATATATCGAAATTGGACTATTACCTGTCTTCAGCTCACAAAGAAGAGTTCCGTAAACGATGGGGAGGGGAAAAGGGTTAATTACTCGAAAAAAAAAGCAAAATTTAGAGGTTGAGGTCACTAAAAATAACACTAATTTATATGTAATCAAGATGGTGGAAGTTGATTTTTTTATTATTATTATTGACGAAGGATCGGAGGACGAAGTTCCTTACAGTACAAGATTTAGTGAAGGCAGCGTGGCCTAGTGGTTAGGGTGCTGGATTTGTAATCCGGAGGTCCCGGATTCAAATCCTTCTCCCAGCCACTGGATGGATTTGTGTTTGGTGGTCCCAGATTCAACTCCTCCACGCTTTGTAAATAGCCAACTGGTCAGTCTCCCGCCAGTTGGGATTTTCAAAAAGTTTCTGTTCAATTTACAAAATTTGTTTGCTCATTTCAGTGTCCTCAATTAGCATAGTAGTGCTGAAGACTTTGACACTTAAATAAAGCGATTTATCTCACTATCTAAAAAGCCCAGATGTGGTTTTACAGCTATTTTTAGCCCAAAATCAAGCCGCTTGTTTCAATGTCCATTGGTAGACCGAGTTGGAAAACAAACACTATCACGAGGTCAGACCACGTTAGAACATAGCTGTTAAACTACATTTGGGCTTTTCATTACATTTTAATCTTGTAATGAGCTTCGACCTCCGACCCTTTATTTATCAAAACAAATATCCAATCCAAGATGATGAATCCAGCTATCATAATTCCCTGCAGGCATATCTCATAGAGGGAATTGGCCATTGTATTTCGATGGAGTCCTAAAGCAAGACAACCATTCCATACCACTTCCACGGCTGTATTTTTAGGGGCTTCTGAACGAATTTATCGTCTAAGTAAATTGGAACGAGGTCGTTTATTTTGCAATATTTGAAACGTACACAGCTCAATTGAATATTTACACATAAACTAGTTTCAGCGAACATAACCTTCGCTTTACTATAAAGACAACGGGAATGAAGTAAGAGCTTGCTTAGTTTACGAAGTTTCCATGACTTTTGCTCTAAAAACTACCACCTTGTTGAGTACATTATCCATGTGAATATGCATTTGTTCTTTGACTGAACAACACTTGATTGCTTTTTGCTTCAGCTGTTGAACTAGACTGCGTGTTAACGCTACACGGACAAGATAGAGTGATGCTACAAAACCTGTGACATGCATGAGATCCCAGATAAATAGGCCATCCCCCCCCTTTTTTTTTTGTTTATTGTCGAATGCGTTTTCTGATTTTGGGTCGGTCGGAAAAGGAAAAAAACAACAAAAATAAAATTGGAAAAGGAGTCTGGAGCTAGGAGGCCCGGTACCTCAGCATAATATCCACGGAGCCTGGAAACAACAAGGTGTGGTTACAAAGTCAACATCGCGGCAATGAAGGAAGGAAAAAGTCGACGTCGTTAAAATCAAACGAGAACAGGGAAAAACTAAAAATCTGTAAGGCAAAAAATTGCTTATGTTTCAGATTAAAGTGACAATTCTTTGAAATAATGTGTCATTGCCTTCATTGCCTTCTGTGTAACTTTTTTTTTTTTTTGAAAACGCGAAAATCTGAGTCGGTCGGACGACGCTAAACAGAGAAAAAAAGGGGATGGCCTTATATCATTTCTCGCTCCAAATCATTGTTTGCCTTTAACAGCTACATAAGAGATCCAGAATACACGTACCTGTGGCATATTTTCTTTCGCAGGTTTTGAAAAGTCACTCGTTCAAGTAACAATTCAGTGTAATTCTACAGAAAAACTAAGGGAAAGTTTTATTAAGTTTTTTTAGTATTTGCTCCAATTATCTTATGTATACGCAATCAAGAACCACCTTCATACTGGATCATGCCGAAAAAAGAATACTGTCTTCCAGCAAGTTAAATAAACGCTTTTATTGTCCAACTGCAGCGCATATTTGTACTGTCCAAATAACAGTACAAATATACAGCGATATTGTATAGTTATTTGTACAGTAGAAACCCCGATTGTCGTACAGGTTGGTTCGCGCACGCAAACCTGTCACACTCTCCCTCTTTTCATTGATAAATCTATTGAATACGGCAGTTGGATAATACATCTCTTACCAGATGTTTTGGTGTGTAGTATCGCTTTACATTTTTACTCGTTGTTTGTATTTTGACGAGCCCGCAGGGCGAGTCAAAATACGGTACAACTAGTAAAAATATGCAGCGATACTACACACCAAAACATCTAATAACATATATTTCTCTTGGAATAATTTCAGTTTTTTTAAAAAATTCAAACAGTAAAGAACTAGTGTAACAATTTTATCCTACACAAGTGCTAGTGATGAGTGAAAACGATAAAAAAAAAAACGCGGATTTGCCGAAAAAATAATTTTAAACAATAGATAGCTTGTTTTATTGAAACGTCTTCGTTTGAAAACTATCTAACCTATTATTACAAGAGATAATCTACTTTCACAATCTGCGTTGAGATCCTGACGATATCTCCCAGAATTGAATGACGTCTGCCAAACCTGAAACAGACAAAAGTTATCGATCAGTTTTCATTGAATAAGAGGGATATTGCAAGGAAGACTGGCCAAAACGTTGGGTTACAGTAGGACGCCTTTGGACGACTAGTTTCTTCTTTAAGTGGCTAGCGTCTAGTACTTTCCTCAACTTTGCACCCCTTCTTTCATTGTTTCTCAGTTAATACTAAATCAATCAGTATGAAATGCTAAAGTAGAGGACGTATGGATCCATCAAAGTACAAGTGTTCAACACTGCTGAAATCATTGTCAGTCATGTTACAAAATATAATGCGATAAAGTATGAAAAGAAAAGGTTTATTCAGTGCGACTAGAAACTGCTATGTTTCAATACCAACAACTGAAGGAGGTGAAAATAGCGAGGTGCGCCAAAATTTCAACGTTACTCGCGGCTAAGAACGCGTATTCGGTAACAGAAACCTTTCCCTTCTGAATGTCGACAAACCAGCTCAGAACAAAGTATCTGTATTCTTTCCTTCCTATCCTTTCCAGACTAAAATAGTCAAAAGCCCTGCCTCGTACCAAGGTATTGGTAATAGATTAACTGATGATTCCTGAAAGTATAGCTATCTAACCTGTTACTGCAAGTCACATGAATGGATCCGTCCGTAACTTTCACACATCATCAATGTATGATAAGACGCTTTAAGAGGATCAGCAATTCACCCATGACTGCACTCTTCTTGGATGGAATCAAACCTATAACAAAACAGTTTATCAGCCTTCCGTAACAATACTTATTATATGGCTAGCTCCGTGAGCGGGCAAGATGAATCAAATCCTGCCCTGTGATTGGCTACCCGAGCGGGCAAGATGGAGCTATCTTGCCCGCTCGGGACTACCCGCCGCATCCCGCAAGAAAAATTTCCCCGAAAGCCATATAATAAAACCTTTATTGACCAAGCTTGTTCGGTCAAGATGGCTGGATATTGGCCTCGTTCTTTTTTTGCGAGTTTATGGACCTCGACTCCGTCTCGGTCCATAAACGCGCAAAAAAAGAACTCAATATCCAGCCATCTTGACCTCACACTTGGTCAATAACCCATACTTATTAATGAAATTATACTTCGTGAATAGGTAACAAAACTATAGGGCCTCCACCCTGAGAGAATACTGAATATTCAAGAGTTCAAACCGAGACTGAAAATGCCACGAACTCAGTATATAAAAAGACCAACGACCAATACTCTCCCAGTACTGTCTGGAGCAAGCCTGGTTAAGAAGAGATTTATTACGGGAATGAAAATGATTTGCCAAATTCCCGCGAGACGTAAACTTCAAGCGCGCCATTCTGAATAAAACATTTTCAAAACAAGAAGGAAAAGATGGTTGGAAGAATCAGTTACGTGTAAGTTAATTCTTTAACAAAAGACAGCCACAAAACTACAAAAAAAAAAAAAAAACCCTTTTGAGAGTGGTTGCACGGGTTCTTTCGGGTCGGGGTCGGTCCAATGATGTACTTGAAAAATAATGAACAAGCAAATCTGATTCGTTGGTTTTAGTTATTGGCTCTGTGGATCAGCTTAGTTGTAATAAGGGTATGCATCGCTCCAAAAGGTACTGAGGAGCGACCTGCATCATTTACAGGGTTTTTTTTTTATCATTGGCGAAACAAAAGAATAGATAAAGAGATGCAGATTAACAAGAACGAATGAAAACAATTTTAAAGTGGTGTATGACGGTTCCCGATTTTACATCGATTTTGATCTTATATGTTCAACCAAAAAGGGAAAAGGGGAAAGACTGGCCCACTATCCTAGATCTACCAGTGACTATCATATAAATCCTGCACCAATCGATATTATTCTCTATTACTGCTACAGTACAAAGAATATTTACAAAATTACTTTAAATATTCATATTTAACAAATTACTTTAAATATTCATTTTTTAATCGCTACATAACTGACTGCAATGATATTCCATCGAACATTATGCATGCACCTTCATTAAGCAGCTTTAAATCCTATCTATAGACCTTTCCCGCATTCCAGCAAACAATGGCACCGAGTCGAGGTCAGGTGGACAAAAATACAGCAAATGTATGAAAATGTCCACTCCAACCTCGCTCTGGTGCTTTTGTTCGTACGCACTGACGTGGAATGCGGGAAAGGTCTATTAGAACATTTGTGTCAATTTTGAATCAGGTGTAACTCGTGAGTGACATGTATGCAATTTAATTATGTTAACTTTGGGCCGTATTTAAATCTTATTTCATAATTTTTTAGTGTCAATTTTACTATGCAATTTAATTAGGCTAGTTTTGTCAATATTAGTGTGCAATTTAATTAGGCTAGTTTTGGGCCGCACTTAAATTTTAAATTTTATTTCTTAATTTTTTAGAATGTTTAATATCGAAGAATATTCTTTATATGGGAATTTAGTTTCCCCCAATTATTCTCCAGTCATGTACTTTTTGTAATTTCTGTGATTTATTTACTTATACTATGTAGCATGACAAAGTATTATTAAACTTAACTTAAAACAACAGTTAGCCACAGAACACACACTCGCACGCTGTCACTAAACCGATTTTTAAATTCAGTTATTGATCAGAAAATGTCGTCGCCGTCATTGCCGTCCTAGTTTCCTTACACTACCTTGTTTCATGTAAACATGGTTACACCAATACTAAAAATAACCAAGCAGTACTGGAAAAAAGACTGACGGCAGTGGCGGGGTACACTGCCGAGTCACGCTAGTTGATAGACCGGTGGTATATCCTCCGCTTAACAACTAGCGTGACTACACATTCTGAAGAAGCACAGACTATTTATTTGTTGTAAAACACAACCTCCGCTAACTTGTGGGAGATACAGCTACTACTCTGTGCTCGTGTATAAGCAGTAAACCACTCGTCCATAACAAGTCTATAATCTAAGAACGTCTCCAGTCCGTTAAATTCCTTAAATACGTTTCAATAACGTCTCCGAGAAGGAAAGAATTGTAATTGTTGGATACGCACGCGCGTATAAAATAATGGTTAGATGTATGGCAACTGATTAAACTCGGCTGTCTGCGATAGGTCGCTGCAACCTTGAATTTACATCAAAATGGCTTCAGTAACTCGCCTCGTGTTTTCTCCAATGGTTTTAATTTAAATTTACAGTAACAGCAAGCTACTCTACACGATCGACTTTTCAAAGAACAACTGAGAAGTTTACCTTAATTCAGACATTCAGTTCGGGCAGAGATAAAAAGTGAAAGAAAACAAAATATAGACACTGCTTAACAGAACGTCTCAAAGGGGTAAAATTTGCATTTCTCACAGACAGTTACATGGCGTGACAAAACTGAAACACTTCCGTCTATTCCTCTGTCTCGAACATTGAGAATTTTAATGTGAAGTATATATGAAATAATTCATATTGGAAAATTTACTGCGATGATCATTCTTCACTTTCATTGAGAATTTTACTTGCCCCGCATCTTCTACATTGCACTAGACTACAACTCACTATTTTGGAAATACTAATACTACCCAATCGAATATCATAACGAACTTTCGTTCTTTATCATTTTTCTAATTAAAAAGGAAAAAAACCCAGTCAATCTTATTGACACGTAGGTTAACAAGTAGTGGCAGTTGGTGGGATGATGTGGACCTACATGTGCAATATCAAGATAGAGCCCAGCAATTTAGAGCAAAAAGGGTTGAACAAACTCGACAAAAGCTTGACCTCCTTGTCTCCATGTGTAACTTGGTTAAACATAAGGGAACAAATGCAAAGCAGCATGCCAAGTGCAAACTGAGTGCAAACAGAAATGCAGTATTAATTGTAAAAGAACCTGAACATTTTTAGTGAATATCATCAACATGTAAATGAACATGTAAAACTAATGCTTGGAAATATTCCCTGGGGTTGGCTAGTAAAGAAAATTTCTAAATTTTTCTCTTTTCTGTCTTTGTATTAATACTTTGGTTAGCCTTGACTTTTATACAAAGAAAACAGTTTCCAGACTACATGAACTTACAAATGCTAAACGGTTATTCACTTGAAAACTTCAACAAAGACAGTCTACTCACATTGATAGAGGATGGACTAGCTGTCCACAATCCTTCCCACATCATCACATTCCGCTTGGAATTCTTCCTAGGAAGTCATGCTGCAAAAGTTTTAAAAATTAAAATTTTGTCATTTTTGAAGTACATGTAAGCAGGGAAACAAAATAAATACTCAGGGATAGAGTAGTCTGACAATCTACAATAGAGTATTTAAATTCGATATATTTGGCACAACACAATAGTTTTCAGATACATTTACATATATTCAGACTTGTACTTACCTTTTGTTGTTTTTCTAGTTTTTCATGGCCAGTAAAGCCCTGGGTGAAAACCTCCTATGATAGCTAACCTTGTATTAACGACAGAGGAAAACCCAGGAGCAGGCTATATTATGCCTCAACCAGGCAACACAGTATTACAAGGCCAAGCTTTCCTATGATCTCAAAATCAGCAGATGTAGTTGCACATCAAAGTACTCACAAGACCTATAGGAACACAGCAGTCAGCTCCAGCTCTCTGAAGTGATTCCCATGTTGTGTCAGCCAGCACCTTGGATAAACTCATGGGTGTAGCAACTGGTTTGAACATCTTTTAGAAAGCTACATCTACACTAATTTAGACACGTACTTACCTTTTGTTGTTTAACAATTTTTTTTTCCACACCCAGTGAGGGCATGGGGTCAAACCCTCTAGAAAAACTACTGCTCGCAATGGAGAAAAACCCAGGGGCAGGCTATAATAATTATGCCCCACCCAAGCAACACATCCTTTAAAGGTCAAGCTTTCCTTCAATCTCAAAATCCATAGATGTAGTTACAGATCAAAGTACTCAAAGGAACACAGCAGTTTGCTCCAGCTCTCTGAAGTGATTCCCATGTTGTGTTAGTCAGCACCTCAGATAACCTCATGGGTGCAGCTGTTGGTTTGAACATGGCCTTTTTCAAGCAGCCATGACCTCAGTAACCCCACAAGTCTGACTGGTGCTCCAAGAAACGAAACATGATGTGTTCTAAGTTTGCATGTAAATAAACAACGATACATCTAATTATATTTAGACCTGTACCGACCTTTTCTTGTGTTACTAGTTTTTCATGGCCAGTACTGAAACCCATGGGTTAAAAACTCCTACAATAACCTGTTGTCGCAACAGAAGAAAACCCAGCAGCCGGTTATGATATGCATCAACCAAGCAACATGCCATTTAAAGGTCAAGTTTTCCTTTGATTGCAAAATCCAGGACTAGTATTCCTAAGATGTAGTCGCACATCAAAGTACTCACAAGACCCAGTATAGGAACACAGCAGTCTGCAGCACCTCAGATAGCTTCATGGTTGCAATGGCTTGTTTGAACATTGTTTTTGCAAGCCATTATCACCTTAGATAACTTCACAGCTTTGCTCTTTAATTAGTATTAGCATATGGTCCTCATTTCCAATTTCATTCTCAATTACTACTGTAATTGTTAACTCACTCTACTGTCTTATGTCAACCATGTTTTGCTATTTAATTTCTACATTATGTGTTACATATAATATTTTGGTTTAATTTTGTTTATCCACTCAAATTTCTTTAATTTCTTTAAATTTATTCTCTGTTTTAACTAAATCACATGTATGTAATACTGTTGAAGTAATAGTATTTTTCAAGGCCAGTAAATACATGGGGAAAAAACCTCCCATGATAATATAACTACTGCTTGCAATGGGGTCTCAGTTTTCATGAAACCCATTGCTATTATGGCGTGGAGTCTTAAAAAAGGATCATTGCCTTCTAGTCCAAATATCATTTAGATGTTAAGCTAATATCTTATCTGTAATTACGTAAGTGCTTCATATTCTAGTTTAAAAAATTGGAAATGAGAAATAATCCATTCTCTTAAATATCTATTTACCTTTAGGTAGTTTGGTGTTTCTATTAATTATTACCAGCAAGCGCCTATATCTAAATAAAAAGAAAGAAATTGTGAGGTTTTAAGCAAGATCCAGTATCATGCAGTGCTAATATTACAGTGGAACCCCGTTAATACGACCACTTTCGGCCATGGAAAATTGGTTTTATTAACGAGGTCATCATATTAAAGGGGTTCTTTAAATAAGAAAATGACTGATTGAGCCTTTTTTTGGGCCAGAATAAAGTAGCCGTAATAACGAGGTGGTCGTATTAACGGGGTGGTCATAAGGCAGGGTTCCGCTGTATATTATAATTCCCTGGAGACGGTTCCAGAGTCAATTTAAACTGCATGGCATTACAAACTGGTCAAATACTTAATTAGGTGTACATGTATTTTGCAATAAGCCTTCTTTTTGTGCCTGAAATTTGGTAGCTCATATCAAATTTAAACTTGCTCAAAATTATACATGTACATGTAGTTGTTGAGAGTTTTCTTTCATTTGACTTGTAGCCTGCAGAACAGGCAGATTAGCAGGGCAGCAAGCGAAACGCGATACATGAGTGCAGAGTGCAACCATGAGCACGAAGCATGTGAGGAAAAAACATCTGACTGTAGTCACACCATTGTTTATGCTCTACCACCCCTTTAAAATGATTGGCATGAAAGAATGAGAATTTATTGGCGCGAAAAAATGTCTCACGTAACCAACTTACACATGAAAAACATAGGTGTTTTTTGATTTTATGACGTCAACATGAGCACAAAAAGCAAAACTGAGAGTGAATTTTCTCGTGTTTCCTTAGGTGAATATTTTTTAAAATTAGGTTCAGTTGTAACCACATACAATTCCTATAAAAGACCCTATTTTTGTTAAAATCTGTCACACCTAATCTAATGTATTTAGAAGAAACAAGAAGATCTGTTAGATCTTATAACCGTGCTTTTAAAATTTAACTGTTCGCTTAGCACTACCGTCGGAACACAGTGGACATTCCAAAGCAGTCATTGATGATTCTTTTCTTACTGTAGACATCACATCACTTGATCAACACAAACTGTATTATTGCACCATCAGTGGTAGCCGTTGACAAATCTCCGATGACGTAATGGT
>Ga0126339_10002004_pt1 | contig 14379 bp, 9 predicted proteins | sample OrbTmetagenome_2_FD_92532 | JGI IMG/M metagenome (GOLD analysis project Ga0126339, IMG submission 92532) | Coral microbial communities from Petempiche,Puerto Morelos, Mexico - Orbicella T R C metagenome | ecosystem: Host-associated > Invertebrates > Cnidaria > Coral | place: Petempiche,Puerto... | reverse complement strand
CAACTTCGAGCGAAAAAAATATATATATATACAGTAAAAAATCTAAGAAATCTAAAAAAAGGTTTAAAAATTTAATAAAAATAAACGTTTCGGTCAAAGACCTTCATCAGTTGCAGTGCAAGTGAATATATATATATAGCCCACAATGTAAACTACTGGGTTACTAGTAATTGTGTCAGCTATTAAAGTGTTTTATTATTATTATTATTATTATTGTTATCATAGCAACATCTCATCTAACGACAGGCAGATATATTCCTAATTTTGGCCTAAACTCCTTAATATTTATACTTTCCTACGGTGAAATTTTTTCGTACTTTGCCACATCATGAATAACATTTTGAATTAGTAAAAAGTCAAGGTTGTTCAGCCGGTTTTTCCAATAGATCGTTTTCATGTGACGTCATCATTTTCTAAAATCGAAAACGAAAGAGCCACCAAAGTTTTTACTCCCATCAGGCAGAAGAGGGGGTAAATTTATATCTGCTTACAATGTTACAGCTCAATAGTGTGCTTCGTTTGAAAACTAGCGTATTTTGAATTTCATAGTTACGACGGTGCGTGACACAAAGCTACAATCGCGTTTGTCGAAAATAAATACCTATCTCGTGATTTTTAGCTGTTTTAGAAGTCAGATCATTAGGAACAGTGCTTATGTAATTGTTTGTTTGTTCAGTACAGATAATCAGTCGCCTAGATAGCCAAAGTAAGTTCCAGATGTTTGCACTATTTTCTGGCCGCCATATTGGTGCACCACAGAGTTGCACCAACATGGCCTTTCCATGCTGGGCTCTCTAAATTTCTACGAAACATTTCGACAAATATCTGCAGTCTGGGAAAACTCACAAACCTAGAATACCAATAAGTGTCTTTTCTATCTATTTCCTATAAGATCACAATTTCTTGACTTAATCCACTGAATGGTTTTCGATTTATTTTTTTTACTGCGTAACAGTGAAAACGATCTATATTCTGTGATTTGTCATTCTTCTAAATATATTGGATTAGCTCCGACATATTTTAACAAAAATAAGGTATTTTATAGGAATTGTATATGGTTACAACTGAGCCAAATTTGAAAAAAATTCACCACAGGAAACGCGAGAAAATTCACTATCAGTTTTGCTTTTTGTACTCATGTTAACGTCATAACAAAAATCGAAAAACGCTGACGCTTTAGTTTGAGCGCGCGCAGATTACTTGAGCTTTCGTCCTATGCGCGCGTGCAATCGTAAAACTATACGGAGCCACCTTAAACTGAAATAATTTCAGTGCAACTAGGTCTCATTAATACGTAGAAAAAACACACCGCTGTGTACTTTCCTTAAATTTCACCCTCATCTACAGGCAAATATTCGGCAAGATTTCAAACTTTGTCTCTCGAAAACCAATACTTAAAGACATTGAAACATATCTTGCAACAGAAATGAGCCTAAACAAAGTATAAACACCGCATGGCAAATCACAGAGGTGTCAAACTCTGCGAAGAGAAAGGTCGAGATACCGAAAACAGAACGGCAAATGTACAGATGTACACGAACCGTATTTACACACTTTCCGGTTCTTTACGGCGTCTTCGTCTTCTTCGTCAATACCTATCACCATGATCATGGAGACGGCGACGGCTTTCTTATTCATCGAAGACATTACTCGAGGAAGGAGTTGAAAGATGAAACTCTTTCCAAAACCGGTGGGAAGGATTACAAAGACATCTTCCATTGACCATATTTTTTAAGCAATCCTTCTGTTCTTCGCGAAGGTACTCCTTCTGGGGAAGATCTTTTAGGGTGTTGTTTATCACATATTTGGACTCTATTTGAACTCCGCGTCACTCGATCGAAGCGACTCTGCTTGCAGGTTAGCTGCGAAAGATCTTCAGAGAAGTCGAGTTTCCTTTATTATAAATTAGACGCTCTAAGAGCGTTTACTCGGACTTCGTACTAACGCAAGATCAAGTTGTACATCACAAGTAAGCTTATTGAACTCAATAAAAACAAATAAAAGAATCAGGATATTTCGACACAATATATTTACTATTTTTAAATTGCTCCGTAAACAGCTGAAAGAACTGAGCTTAAAGACCCACAATGTCATTCGACCGGTTTTTGTTAGTGATAAGATCCAGCGATAGTTGAAAGTGCATGAGATTAAACCGCCTATTGTTAACCAACAACAAGCAGCGAGGCCTGGAACCGAGTTTCTATGATCGCTCCAGTTAAGAAATTTAGTCGAGCAGGACTAAGTACTGGTTTTTGCAAAACAAACATGGCGGACTTCCGTGAGCGGGAAGGCGTTTGTAAAGATTTGTAAACGTCGTGCATATTTCACTTTCAAACATCTAACAAAAAGTTCCAGTTGCCCTACATCTACATCTTGGACATTTTGAGGCAACGTAAACATGCAAGAGGGAACTCCACTACGAATTTTAAAAATGTCGATGTTTAATTCAGTGTGAGAGATTGCATCATGGTGCTTACTTAGTATTTCATTCGAGCATTTTCGTAGCGGTGTTCTATCAGCGGGATAAACTGAAGTATTTCTATATTTCCGGCCTCGCTGATGGTAAGGGTTGCTTTTTTTGAACAGCTTAACAGCTTCGTGACCCTTTTTGTTTGCACTTAACTGACAGGGTTAAAGCAGATGCAGTGGATATGTCGCTTTTGTTACGTTACTACAAGAGGTCTGCAAAGCATCTGCATGGTATTATTTATCAAAGTGAGAGCTGGAGAGGTGCCTGGGCAGAATTAAGAATTTATCATCATCTCTTTGGTTACAACACAATAGTTGTGTTGATGATGATTGTTTTTGTTTCTTCGTAATCATCCTTAGACGTTTGTTTTGATATTCCTGACTTGACGGCTTAAATAATGGGTCCAATCAATTCGTTGAGATGGAGAGTGTGCGGGAAGTTTGACTTTACCACCTCATTTTGGTGCTCCTTCTGTAACCCTTTCCCGGGCACTATTTTTTTATGCCACCTCTCAATCAGTTTTCAAAGGGTTCATGCTCCTCTCTTGCACTAACAATTGCCATTTGAGACAAGTACTATTACAGACTTCATTCATGTGACTTTATATTAGGTCTTCCTTATTGTCTTAGTTAGCTATCCTTCCATTACAGGAACAAGCCACTGACAATCAACACTTAAGGCCAAATTTGATATATCAACATCCTTACTCATCATTTTGCCTTAGAGGAATAAACAAGCCTGATCCTTTGGTTACCGGTCATTTAGCCCTCAAGTTCATTAGCCCCTAGCCGGTTAGCCCCCAACTACAAGTCGATTAGCCCCTTACTCATAGGTAGAGAACGAGAAATATACAGGGTTTTTTATTTTTGGTTGGGGCTACTCGACTTCCGGTTGGGGGTTAAACGGTTAGGGACTGTAGACTTGGGGGCTAAAAGACTGTTACTTATCCCTACACTTGATGTCTTCTCTTGTTATTCTCAAAAGCCTTAAGCCAAGTCTCAAAACTGGGCTATTTCAAATGTTGTGGAGGTTCTCTTGACACTAGTTTGCTCAAGTTAAAGTTAGTTGTCTGGATGAATGACCATTTTGCCTGCCTACCTCACCACTAGCCACAACTACGGGTAACATGGCTCATTTGCCTTCCCTAGGTCTATTTCATAAATTCCATAGATTATCTCGCTCAGCAGATGAGTATATGGCAGCCCTATTTGATATCAAGAAGTATTACAGAGCTTTCTCCCACCACACAAATAAAACTGATGCTTATCACCAGTACAAATTATGCCAAAGCATGTGAGCAGAAGCTGCTGTCTGTATTTTCACTTATCAATAACTTGTAAACGAAATACCTCAACCTTGTAAAAGTTCCCATTGAGTCTGTGCTCAGCAAATAGTCCATTTTGGACATTCCCAACTGCAGAAGCAGAAAAATCATTTCAAATTTGAGAGTTCAAATTGGTTCTGAACAGTAAGGGATGGAGGTTTCAAAACCTCTATAATTTATGACCGTATTATCGAGACATGCAAACTGGTAGCTAATTTCAATGTTGTTGACTGATCTGCAACTGCTTTCAAGTTTCATGATTTTAATTACTCGAAAGAAAGTCTTCAGACTCAACATATTATAGGAAAATCATAAAGTAAATACAGTCTTTTATAAGACAGTAAATTAAGACGGACAAAACTTTAGACAGAAAGCTTGTTTAATGTAAGCTCAAGTTTAAATGTGCAACTCTGAACAGTTGAAAAACATTTAAAGACTTACATTCGGAGGCTTCACGATAAATAATGGCAGTCATGAAACAGTTCGACATCGCTATTTTCCATAGAAATTAGAAAATAATAATTGGTTGGTGTAAAGATGGAAGATAATGAACCTTGAAATTTCCACAGCAAAATAAAAACACTGTGTCTAGATACCCGGCAGCCGGGAAGTGTTTTTAAAATACTACGTACCCGGCAGTCTGAAATTATTCTAGAACTTCCACGGAAAAACCCATCCAATGCTTCTTAAAACTGTAGATCTTTGTTTAGAAATGTCAAGCGATTTCAATTATAATTTTGGCTTTGTGATTGGGGAAATTTTCGAGCTTGGGCATAGAAAATCTCGATGTTTCGACACTTAGAGAAAATTCGTACTCTGACTCCGGTGTCAACACTCATAAAATAATTTCTACAAAAATTGAAGTTGAAACCCTGTGAGAGTATTCGATATTGGTTCAGAAAGGCGAAGCGATTCTAAATAATGTTTTGCTTTTGTCGTGGACGAATTCTCTTAGCTTCGGCATACTATAAAAACCTCTACTCACGGGCACGGTTGTTCATAAAACTAGATACCCGGCAGTCAGAAATTCATGAATAATCAATACATTCAATATCCACAAAAATGATCATTGAAACCTCCCGAGAGTATTTCTGAACAACCGTGCCCGTGAGTCGAGGTCTTTATAGTATGCCGAAGCCAAGAGAATTCGTCCACGACAAAAGCAAAACATTACTTAGAATCGCTTCGCATTTTTGAACCAATATTGAATATTCTCACAGGGTTTCAACCATGTAACGTTGTTCGTATGTAGAACAGAGAAGAATTGACCAGAACAGGAGATACAAACTGCCGTGTTTAATCTACACTCTCGACTACGGCTAACAAGTCAAAAACCGGAAAGCATGCTCTGAACCGTTACCATGGCAATGTCAGTCATGAAACTTAGACCGGAAGCGAATCATTCAATGTGGATATCGCTACATCTTCCCTTCTTACAGAAACAAAAAATGAATAATGAAAAATAAAAGCGCAAACAAATAACTATCTCCAAGCCACGGTCCCATTCGAATCAAAAAATAAAGAAATAAAATAAATGCTTTGTCATGTTCGTATTCTCTTGATAATGTCTCACACTAGTTGTCCATTTATTCTTAACAATGTCTCATAAACTAGTGGTCCGCGAAGCGTGCAGGGGGTCTAATGACTCGTCCACTTCGTGTTGTAGTAGCTGGTGGAGAAGTCTCCTGCTTGTTTTGTGCAGAAGGCACAGATGGTTTAGCTGGGGGCTTCTGCACCGGTGCTGCATGTGGTGGGTCTTGACTGTCACTAGTACCGGGGGTGGCAGGTGGCACTGGTAGTTTATCAGGTGGAACTAGAGAGCTTGGTTTGGGTCTCGGAGGCAGCACCATCTCAGACCTACTATCACCTGTTGTTTCGCGCGTGCGCCTGAGGTGACGCCTGTTTCTTCGGTATACCCGTCCATCTTCGGTTCGGACTTGGTAAGATCTGATGTCAACTTTCCCTTCTACTCTTGCAAGAGTCCACCCCTTTCTCTTTCGTAGTTTGGAAGGTTGCAGCTGTATTCGAACTAAGTCCCCAGGTAGTAACTCTTCTAGTTCTTTAGTGCCTCTGTCATAATACATGACCTGCTTTGCCTTCTTGAGGGTCAACTTGTCCTCGACTTCCTTCGGAATCTTGGGCTTCAGTAGATGGTTAGAGGTGGGAAGGAGAGTTTTCGTTCTTCGACCAAATAGCCGCTGAGCAGGTGAAGAGTTTAGGCCTTCTGTTGGAGTGTTCCTCTAATCTAACAGGGACAGATATGGGTCCCGCTTGGATTTGGTTGCCTTCTCTAGGAGTGATTCGGCTGTCTTGACAGTATTTTCCGCTTTTACATTTGACTGAGCATACAGGGGGGAACTGGACACATGTTCAAAGCCATAGGTGCTGGCAAACTCATGAAAGCTATCAGATGCAAATGGCTGTCCATTGTCTGATACGACTTGATCTGGTATGCCATGCCTGGCTAGATGGGGTTTCAACTTCTTGATAACTTCTACAGCTGTTTTGGTGGTTAGGCTGTCCACTTCAAAGAAGCTCGAGTAGTAGTCGACAGTGACCATGTAATCTCTTTCATTCAGCTGGAACAGGTCCACGGCTATCTTTTCCCAAGGTCGGGTTGGTATCTCGTGACAGATCATTGGCTCTTTGGTTTGTTCTCTTGGTTGGCTGTTACAGACATTGCATTGAGCGATGCAGTTCTGTGTCTCTGTTCATTCCTGGCCAATACAACACCTCTCTGGCTCTACGTAAGCAGCCCTGAATGCCTATGTGACTTGCATGGATCCTAGCCTTCATTTCTCCTCTTGCAATTTCAGGTACAACCAACCGTTCGCCTTTGAAGACCAGTCCATTTTGGAGTGTCAAATCTTCACGAAAAGGGAAGTAATCTCTAATTCTTGTTGGAAGGAGGTCCTTGTTCTCTGGCCAACCTTCTCTTATGGTAGTCTTGAGTTCTTTCATGACTGGGTCTGATTCAGTAGCAGTGCGAATGATGTTCTGTGTCGTCTCGGACACTGGGAGGTACTGGACCATGTTGATACTCTCTGTATCCTTCTCTGCATCTCCTCTTGTGTCATCAACAGCAGACGATTGAACAAATGCTCTACTGAGTGTATCTGCCAAATACATCTCGGATCCCTTCTTGTAGGTAGGTACTTTAAGGTCATACTTCTGGAGACGCAGCATCATGCGTTGTAGACGTTTTGGGGCGCTGATTAAGCTCCTCTTGAAGATACTTTCAAGGGGCTTGCGGTCTGTTTCTATCTTGACTGGTCTTCCTTGAACATACTGTTCGAACCGTTCTAGTCCAAAAACAATGGCAAGAAGTTCTTTTTCGATCTGCGCATAGTTGATTTCTGCAGACGTCATCACTCTTGAAGCATAGCCCACTAGCTGACCATCCTGCATGAGGCATGCACCAAGACCTTTGTCAGATGTATCACATTGGAGTTCAGTGTCTGCTTTGGGATCAAAGTACTTAAGTACTGGAGACTCTACGATCAGTTGCTTGACCCGCTTAAAACTTCGACCTTGAACTTCCTCGTCCCACAGGAACTGGTTTTCTTCTTTGAGGAGCTCTCTCGTCGGAGCAGTGGCTTTGGAGAGATTGGGAGCAAATTTCTGAAGGTAGATAACCATACCAAGTAGCCTCTTCACATCTTGCTTGCTTTCCGGGGTGGGCATCTCCTGAACCCCTTGGATCTTAGCCGGATCCGGCTTCAAGCCTTCTTCAGATATGACATGGCCCTTAAAGGAAACTTTGGAGAGGCGGAACTTGCACTTCTCCTTGTTTAGCTTGATACAATTGCTCTTACAACGTTCTAAAAGGGTGATGAGCCGCTGGTCATGGTTTTCAATGGCTTCTGCCTTAGTTTCACCAACTCCATAGATCAAAATGTCATCAAAGATAGGCACAACCCCCTGAAGTCCTGCCAAGGCAGTGTCGTGGCGTCACTGGAACTCTTCAGGTGCGTGGGAAATACCGAATGGCATTCGGGTCCAACGGTATCGGCCCCATAGGGTTCCAAAGGTTGTGAGAAAGCTGCTGTCAGTGTCCAACTGGACATGCCAAAATCCATTCTTAGCATCTACTACACTGAAGACCTTTGCCTTTGACAACTCAGGTAACAAATCATCAATTACAGGAAGTGGATAATGGTTGCGCTTGAGGGCCTGGTTCAGAGGCTTTGGATCAATACACAGACGTATTTTGCCGTTACTCTTCATAGCAACCACCATTGACGACACCCAGTCTGTCGGAGTGTCAACTGGCTTGAGAATTTCTTGGGCTACGAGAAGGTCAATTCTTTCTTTAGAGGCTCCTTCACGGCAAGCGGTACCTTTCGCACAGGCAGAATCACAGGCGAAACAGTCTCATCTACAGTAAGATGAAGTTTTTCTTCCAACTTGCCCTCTCCTGCGAAGACCTCTTCGTAGTCAGCAAAGACACTGGACTAACTAGGAGTGTCACCAGATACTAACATAATGTTGTCAACATTGACTGACATAAGGCTAAATTGCTGTATGGACGACGCACCCAGAAGTGCTTTAAATCCATTTGATACCACTGTGTACTCTATGAGAGAGCACTCACCATTCTTGGGGTTGCGAGTCTGCAGTTCGACAGTTCCTAGAGGCTTGAACTCTGAGTTGTTAAACATAACCAGGGTAGTTTGTGTATTCTTCAAGTGTTTCAGCTCAGGGTCCTTTTGGACTTCCTGATAGATTTCAACTGGCAAGATGTTTACGGTTGCACCACTGTCGAACTGAAATTTGACTTGGGTTTCCTTTAAAACCATGGTAGCGAATATCTTCTTCGAAGACTCTTTGTGATAAACAGAATTAACGGATTGGACCATTAAGCAGTAGTCATCGCTATCGCTTTCTTCCTGCTCATAAACCATGTTTACTTTAGATCTCGACTGTCGATCCCTTTGCGTATGTCTCGGTTTCTTGCGGTGCGGCGGCGGCCTTTGTTTGTTGCAAACCACAGAAAAGTGATTTTTTGCGTCACATTTGTCGCAGGTCTTGCCCCACGCCGGACATTTCTCCTTCTTTCCCTCTGTTTCTTTGCACAGAACTTGCAGTTAATCAGTTTCGGGGTCTTACCACTTTTCGGATCACGTTTTGACTTCGATTTGCGATCACGTTTCGGTGTTTTCTCATCCACAGCATTGACCTCGTCTGGCTGATCCATTGTTTGTAATTGTTGTTTGGTGCACTCGTTTGCTCTACAGATATCAATGCAACTTTGAAGGCTTAGCTTACTCTCCTGAAGGAGCTCCTTCTGGATCCCCTTGTCCAAAATACCGACCACCATGCGATCCCTTAGTAGATTGTCGGTTAGCGCTTCATAATTGCAAGTCTTCGACAGCGACCGCAGAGAAGTTACGTAGGACGATGTCAATATCTTTCTTGCGTGCTTCTTCATCGAAGGCCAAACCATCATAAATATCCAGAGCGTCTTGCCCGACGCAAGTAAGTAGCGTGCCCGCGCGAAATTCCTCGTCCTGGGTTTTGAGACGAGCAGCGATCTCGTAGTTGTCCCACGCCTGCCGGAATCGTTTCCAGTTAACAGAAGAATTGTCCTTAAGCTGAAGTGCCGACGGCAGCGGTAAATTCGATGCAACATGGATGACTTGAGGTTGTGCTGGCGGTGCATCTTCGTGATCAGACATGTTACAACTCTTACAACTCTCGATTTCTTGGGAAGAAATGCAAGCAGAGTTCAGGATTCGCCGATTCTGACACCATGTAACGTTGTTCGTATGTAGAACAGAGAAGGATTGACCAGAACTGGAGACACAAACTGCTGTGTTTAATCTACACTCTCGACTACGGCTAACAAGTCAAAAACCGGAAAGCATGGTCTGAACCGTTACCATGGCAATGTCAGTCATGAAACTTAGACCGGAAGCGAATCAATCAACATGGATATGGTTACAACCGAAACACCGAGGATTCTGTCATTTTGAAAGAAGAAATGTCAGTGTAAAACCTGGTATAAAAATTTTTTGCGGGCTTTTCATCAACGCTGACTACTAACGCTCTCAAAATCGTGATAATCATAACAATAACCTGCTAGAAACGAAAACAATAGGTAAGTGCCTGTGACCAGATAATAAGAAGGAACGTGAAAATGTCTTTTTGCATTTGATTTCCTCAGTATTTGGACTTAAACTATGGCAGAAAAGTCATGTTTAGCTCACGTTCTGTAAGATATTACATTCAAATATTAAGTACTGGTGTATTCAGAATCCTACACGATAACCATTGCGACGCGTGGAGTGCGGCAAAGTAAATCATCTTCGCATTGACATTCAAGTGATGACTCCGATAAAAATTCACCCCATTCCTGTCCCTATCCCATTCCTATCCCCATATTTACGATATGGCTCGATCGTAGTGGACATCCCCTCTTAAGTACTGGCGTATTCAGAATCCTACACGATAACCATTGCGACGCGTGGAGTTCGGCAAAGTACATCATCGTCTCATTGACATTCAAGTAATGACTCCGAGATAATCCACCACATTCCTATCCCTTGTTCTTAAACAGCAATCCATTAAAGTAGTGAAGCCTTCCAGCGTCAGTCCCTTGCTTGCTAAAGCGAAAAGCTTCAATATGTTCTCGCTCATGCTGCATGCTGAAATGTAACTATGGCGTACTATGTCTACTTAAATTTTCTGTCACGTAATGGTCAATTGATAGGAATTCGTCACGCGTTGCCAAAAACTGAATCGAAAGATTTAATAAGAGCATGAGTAGTTGCAGGATATGGATTATATCAGATCAGTCTTTTTTTCCTGTTTAAAAGGTTTTTTTGCAGAACTCTGGCGCAGAAACACAAGACCACAAAATAACGTAAAAAGAATGACTAGAAATGTAAAGAAATAATTTGTGACAAAAAGTGGGATATGCATTGGGAAACTCGTGATTGTAGTGGAAAGTGAACTTGTTTAAAACGAATAAGCACCCTTTTTGTTTCCCTTGTTAAAATCATTGAAGAGGAATCTTCTCTGCACATTGTGTTGCAGATGCGATAAAATTAAACGTTATTCCGGCTGTATAGACGCTAGTCCATTGTTTGACTTATTTGCATCGCCTATGATTGAATTGTGCGATATCTTTTCGTTAGGCAACCATTCAATATGTGCAGTTTTCGTGCGATTTCTGGTGCTGCGAAATTTTACGGATCACGTTTGGATTCGTTTAAAGTTTTCCGTATCGCTTTTCGAGTGAAGGGTCGCAGAGGTATGTTCTCATAGATTTAAAATAAAAATTGTTTCTTATTTTTTTAACCTAGCGGTGTAAAGCAAGCTTTTTACCACAATTGCAACTAATCTCGCAATCTGATTGGCTAATTTGCCGTTGTCGATAAGAGTCCAGACAACGCTGCTCGCGTCAATGTGTCACGCAATGCCTTTTTCAGCTTGCGCTGTGAAAAAAAATCCATTTTCTTTGACGTTGATATTTTGGTAAAAAACAAATCGAAATGTGGTTTCGCGTGGTTTGTACTCTGATCGACAACGACACGCGTCATTACAGTGGTCCACAACATTTTGACCACTGTGATGACGCGTATCGTTGTCCATCAGAGTACAGACTACGCTAAACTACATTCGATTTGTTATATCGATTACTTGCCATGCGCCACGCGAGAAGCGATAAAAGTGATAAAATTGTCACGTATTGAGTGTACAAAGAACCAACAAATATTTCTCTTTTTACGTCATTTCATTGTTAAAAAATATATTTACAAGACGGAGAAATTTCATGGCGTGAATTTAATCTTTCAGCCTTTTGAGAATATTTTATCTCTATAACGGGATGAATCCCACAGTGGCATGGTTTGTTTTCGTATGATACTTATGACGTTTTGCAGCAATTTTCAGAATTTCTACTTTGATGGATGAAGATTACTTTTTAGTTGTAAAGTAAAGTTAAGTCTGAATACGAACCTAGTGGCTCATCAGCCCAGAGCTTATCTCGGTTTCTGTAGCATAAAGCGACTGGGGGTATTTTCACTCCCCTCCAGATGGGACGCCAGTCCATCACAGGGCTACCCCAACATTAAGTTTGCCGGTGCCCATTTATACACCTGGGTGGAGAGAGGCACTGTGAGAGCAAAGTGTCCTGCCCAAGAACACAACACAGTGCCCCTGGCCAGGGCTCAAACCCTGGCCGCTCGATCCGGCATCTGGCCACCCGCCTCCCATCGATGCTGCATTAATTGTATCAGACAAATGCCCAAACATTGGTGAACAAGTGGTGCGAGCCATCTCCTTGACGTAAATGATTACTTATTGAAAAGAATAACCCATTTGAAACACCCTTAATTTTAGATTTATACATATATTTTTGTAACTCAAGAACGACTCTTGTAACCTTTTTTTTTAAATCGAATTCTAATCAGCATGTCAAGTTTTAAGTTTTTGGTAAGTGCAAAAAAGGTGGAAGCAGATTCAGGACCACCTCAAATTTCTGGAAAATTTAAGATGGCTGTGAATCCGCTCTGATAATCTTTATCGACTCTGGCAGTGAGGTCAGTTCCATCGTGAAACTTTTTTTTATTTTTTCTCAACACCTGAGGTATTGGTCAAACGGAGTCGCTAGTAGACGTAAGGACTTGCGATGGCCTGCATTCACTTCGGTCGAGATCAATATTTACAAGCAAGTCCGCGGAAGTTTTTCTCCCATCGGCAGCCAGCACAAATTGACTTCACGTCATCCATTACAGGACTGCAGCTAGCTTGCACTAGCAAGTAAACGGGAAGTCCGTTTTCCCTTTCAACGAATGTCTGTATGCAAGTTCAACTTTTAATTGCTTGGGACAACTTTCGCCTAAAATTACCAAGGCGTTGCGTTTCTGTAGCTTCCTACTATTTTCTGACAGTGATAAACTTGCCGGGGATTTCATTAATAGTGATAAATATTGTGATTATATAACAAAATAGGTACATATCATGACAGTATATGATACATCATTCGGCATTGATCTCTCACATAAAATAGTTAGATACGAGACGTCAGACAACTGCAAAACCCCCTCCCCGGGTGAAAAAAAGATCGATACCCAATTTTCAGACCTATAAAATTAGTAAGCGGCTCTAATATATGACCGCCGCGCCCCATCTGTGTAAACATTTGAGAAGGGCTACAAATTTGCCTTTGTTAATGCGGAAAAAATCGGTTCCTTGTAAACAAAATACTCAATGCCAAGCCAGAGTAAAAACACACCCTATTTCAGTCCAATGTGGTCAAATTTTACACCTTTTTCAGACATAAAGAGCTTAAAAAAACATACCCTTTGGGGCCGCACATACCTCTGATAGCCTATACAGGGGAGTAATCCCAGCCCCTCCCCCTCCAGAGCCTAAAACACAAAGCGCAGTTTCTCTGCCAGGGAAATTTCCCCACGATATCTTAAGGGTCACGTTTGGATGCTTTTGGCCCTAAAATAATTTTTTTTTTTGCTTTGAACGTCTTGTTAAATCTGTCTATTCATTATTCTTTTATTCATTCCAGCATGCAGCAAGAGCGAGGAGAACTGCACATAAGTATTTTGCTTTAGCAAGCAAGGGACTGACGCTGGAGGGCTTCGCTACTTTTATGGATTGCTGTTTAAGAACAAGGGATAGCAATGTGGTGGATTATCTCGGAGTCATTACTTGAATGTCAATGAGAAGATGATCTACTTTGCCGAACTCCACGCGTCGCAATGGTTATCGTGTGGGATTCTGAATGGGTAACCCGAAAACACTGACCCCTGGTCCGCGGATCCCCACTATGGACCGGGTCCGTGGACTACCCATGGACCGGTCCACGGACTACCCTTACGGAACCCCCTCTACGGACCACCCCACAAAATAGAATAAAAATAGGAAATAAATATTTCACTAATGGCTTGTCTAATAGATTACTCATATCGGCGAAATTTCGAGTGTTACACGGTGCAAATGTAATTAACACGCTCAACCCCCCCTCCCCCTCCAAAAAAAAAAAAGAAAAGAAAAGAAAAGCATAAAAGCTGTTTTCAGCGTAAGAAGATGCCAATGACAAAAAGAAGGAAAGTTCTTAACTTTCATTCGTGGTTCAATCGGGCTATGGGAGGTGTGTTTTTAGGTTGTTTAATTAAGCTCGTTTGTATCTGTAATTCCGCTGAGCAAATTATGAAGCTTGGAACGAGTTCACGAATCCACGCGAGAATGGGCTGAACAAAATGGCAGAGGGGAAAGAGCACAAATTTCGAGGCTTCCCAGAGGCTTTCTGGAGGCTTCCCGGTTTTTCATATTCTGTTTGGCCAGAGTAAAGGAAATGGCAATGTGTAATGATATGACTTGCGCTCGAGCCTGAACCCAAGAATGTTACATTTGCACACTGTAACGTTCGAAATCTTGCCGACACGAGTAATCTAATATATAGATTTAGGCCAGCCTAAAAGCGTAGCTCCTGGGCCGCGTTGTTCAAAGCCCGATTAAGCTAACCCAGAAAAAGGTAGAATTTTGATTTGAGTTTTGTAACTTTGCAGTGAGGTTTCTGTATATTGTTTGGCCTTCTGTTTTGAGTTTTAATAATCAACAT
>Ga0126339_10002003_pt1 | contig 14381 bp, 11 predicted proteins | sample OrbTmetagenome_2_FD_92532 | JGI IMG/M metagenome (GOLD analysis project Ga0126339, IMG submission 92532) | Coral microbial communities from Petempiche,Puerto Morelos, Mexico - Orbicella T R C metagenome | ecosystem: Host-associated > Invertebrates > Cnidaria > Coral | place: Petempiche,Puerto... | reverse complement strand
GAGTGAGTGAGTGAGTGAGTGAGTGAGTGAGTGAGTGAGTGAGTGAGTGAGTGAGTGAGTGAGTGAGTGAGTGAGTGAGTGAGTGAGTGAGTGAGTGAGTGAGTGAGTGAGTGAGTGAGTGATTGATTGATTGATTGATTGATTGATGTGTTTAATGATTTTCATTAAACCCAGGTTATGTAGGTTGCTAGAATAATAATCTGAATAAAGAATAGTATCCAGCGTGCCAACCTGACCTGTAATCCACACTAACACATACGGCAGTCCTCGGCAGACGAACACGCAAGCAGGTTAACGAAAATTGACAATTGTGTTAACCTGTGGCTGCATTTGGTTACCCGTTGAACAAACCTAAGTCATCGCGGCGTATTTTGACGGTAAAACACACGCGTGTCCCTTTATTGTAAACAGATAATGTTCAGTCCAACTTTTCTTTGAAAATTCTTAACTCTCTCGCTATTCAGTGGTGCAGAAACTGCATCGCCACACCTGCTGCGCGCTTCATTCTTAAACATTTTATTGTCTTCGGAGAAACAAGGCGGCACCCAAGAAAATCTGTGCGAGTTAAAATTTGCGTTTTTCAATATTGTCTGTAATTGCAATTTTCTTGTAGGAGTGCTGGCGATGGATTAGTGTCAGGGCTGCCATTGGACCGGATGAAGATGTGGACGAGGCGGAAGACATAGTCAAGGCCGAAGTTCTCGTCTCAGGGCCCAACAGTTTGCTTGCAAAACTCGACCTCAGTGAGGTGGATATTTACAGCATGTACGGTCAGAATGACACCGTAGAAACGCCCGGCAGCGAAATAGAAGAAGATGAGTTGTTTAACGGAACAAAAAATGCGAATGGCAACGACAGAGAAACATAAATTCCTGTCGTGTAGCCTTCTTCGGTTGTATAGTTTAGTACCATCAAACTATTCGAGTGGAAGGAAAATTTGAATTTTCGTTTTACGAGGAAATGGGGAGATGCTGCTTTCTCTCGTTTTCGAAAATTACCTTATGTTTACCGAAGTAATGACCAAAGCATACTACTTATTTCAAACGCTTTCAGTTTTTCAAGTGGACTTTCTTTGCGCATTGCTAACACATTAGATTACGGGTTCTGTTGTCGGCATATTTCCAGTTGTACCATTTATAGAATTTGCCATTTATGGAATAGGCCATTTCCAATTTACCTTGTACCTCTGTTTCAATACGATTCCTCGTTCAAAACCTTTCATATGGAAAGGAGTTTGATTTGAATGAAAATGAACCTGTGGTTAGAACACGTTTTCATATGAATGGTTTCGCACAAAGACTCGTTTTGAGACAGAGGCAAAAGGCAACTGGGATATAGCCTTTTCTCTTAATATTCATGTAAAAGGCGATTTATAACGTAGCATTTCTATAGATGGAATGAAAATTTGTTCAAGTCATTTTCAAAGTCATAAAATGTTTCTGTGGGAAATGCTTCGTTGTTTAGAATTCTAAAAAGTTATCGTGGGAAGATTAAAGAAAATATTGCCAGAGGTGCTATATTTGACGATATGTCTGGAGAATGACTGTAACCGTTAAGGTCTTCGTGAAAGCCTGCTTGAAATGGGTAGTTTTAAAAAAATATTACAAAATTTTTTTTCATTTTATGTTTAAATAGCAATAAATAAAGAAATATTATATATATATTGCCGACGACTTTTCAGGTCCAGTGGAAACAAATAACGTAAATAATCTTTCACTGTTGAAAATATACGGGATTTTAATAACATTAAGTCATATTTTTAATTAGATATTATTAAAGGCGTTTTGCAAGATAAATTTATCTTTCATAGAGATTTTGTATGAAAAGAAGAAGTGTACTGAAAGATAGTAACATAGCGAAAGGTCGGACATGAAATAAACTTAAAGAAAACGATTTTGTTTATGTTTAAGTGCAGTTGTTGATTTTTAGCACCAAGTTCACTGTCATCTATTTTCTTGCAATTTATCCCTTGCCAGGGTCGCACGTTTTAAGTCCAAGATAGTAGCCACTCCAACCAAAGATGAAGGATACCTTTTGACAAGGTTGAATATGACAGGGATATCACTATTGGCGCCAGTGAATGAGTATTCTTTCAGCCTTGTTATTTCCTGCATTCTTCGGGCGATATACTGTAATAAAATGAAAGGAAATGCAAGATATATTTCGGGTCTTTCCATGGCATATATAGAAGGTACTAAAACTGAGTAAAACTAACTGTCTAGCAATATCCCACTAAATAACGTGTAAACCCAATTCGGGTGGGCCAGGAAAACAACTCGAACAAACTTTATCGTCTTTTCAGAGTTGTAAGGTGTCTTGTTACCCAGTTGACCCGTAGTGAGGTCGGCTCCTTTGACAAAATTACATTGCGCTGTCTGTCCATCCAAAAATTCGGGTTTACAGTTCCAGAAAAGGAAAAGCATTTTCCTGAATTTCTGGAAAAGAGGACAATCTCGCGAGGTATACCCAAAGCTGTCAAACTCTAAGTCTGGGAGGCGTCGGCTTACATGTCAAATTCTATGAAATCTTCTATAGATCTATTTAGTTAAAATAATCTGGATTGCTTCAGTGAATCCTTCCATGAAATTCAGTTTTCGAAATCCCAAAGAAGAGAAATCAGTTACCTTATTCCAAAGAGTAAGGAAATCTGGAAAAAAGACATGCTGCTGCTCAATGTCGGTTGTAAAATTCTCTCTAAAATAATAACAATGCGCATCGAACTTTCCGTCCAGTTTTATGATGGAATACTACGGAATCAATGGCTTGTGACCATTCCGATAAAGAACTCTACCCAGTGTTCAAGTACCCATGTGACAATCAACACCTCTTTTTCAATTTGGGAATATCGCCGCTCCGTCTCGGTCAAAAATTTCCTAAAATAAGCCACCGGCGTCATCTTACGATAAGGCTGCTTCTGCATAACATCACTCGGCTACACCAAGTCCAAAACTGCTTACATCTGACGGGGCCGTGGCCCAACTGAGCATTCTCCTGTTTTTGCAAGTCTTTTCAGGGCTTGTTCTGATCTTCTCCGCCAGATTCGGAAAAATACGTCATAAAGTGATTGACCAATCCTAAGGAACGCCTCAGGCACTCAATCTTCCGGGGTTCTACCAAATCAGTGATGGCTATAACCTTCGAGAGATCTCTCCTGACTCCTTCAGTGTCAATGTTTTGAACCAAATCATTGCAGCCTGGTTTAAGTCACTGATCATGTTCCGGTTGGTCTCTCTCGATGACTAGAATATTGTCCATGCGGCACCTAACCCCCTCTATTCCAGACTTTTCATTATTCATCTTTTTCGAACATTTACAGGCTGATGATATTCCGAAGGGCAGACACTGAAACGTTTTCTTCATCATGGCAGTGATACTCGCCTTTGGGTGGTCATACAAAACGGGATAACCTCTTCCTTCAGATGGAATATGTGCTGACCCTCCAGTTTTCCTATCAGCGTCGTGTACTGCTTTAAAATGCACTCCTTTGTCTCGGATCTGAACTTCCTGAGGAGGTGTTACAAAAAGAAGGTATGTGATGGACTGGGTTTGATCCAACCACTGACTGACACTGCAGAATGCTCAACAGTGAAACGTACTCAGTAAATGTGTATTAGAAGCATCAAAACCAATCATTTCTCGCTCTGTTTGTCCTACTGTGAAACATGAAAAAGCCAAATTACTTGGTGAAAATACATGATTAGAGAATTCACAATGTCGCTGAATTTATTTGAGAAACATTTCAATTGAGAATAAGTTTGTCCAGAATAGTATTGCTTACTTTAGGAGAGATTATCAGTATTGCATATTACATAAGTGTATTGATATATTACATATCGGTTAGTGTATTATGAATGTCGGGAAAATCTCTAATTTGAATTGCATGGCCGGGATTCTGTATTTGGAGGGAGTTGCGTACTATACTAGATCCCTCGTGGTAATGAAGGTAATCAGAGATATAATTAGTCACAATTAACGCATTTATAATTGCGCATTTTATAGTATCTACACAGGTTCAATAAACGATAAACAGAGAGAGCTTATGAAATTAACTTCTGAGCCTCGCTAATGCTATTTACCAAACAATCAGTTTATATGACAGGTTAGAAGGCAAACAGGGGTCTGTCATAAATTGTGTCATAAATTTTTCATTCGGACAACCAAGACGTTTTTTAATCCGAGCTCGAAAATAACCACATTCCTTTCTTAATTGAAGCCTCTATCCAACTTTATTTTAATGCCATATCCATGCACCATTTTAAGAATAAAATTCTACTTTGACACAGTCGTTCATAAAACCTGGTATCGTATTGCTTTGCCAACTCTGTCAGCATAAGAGTGATTACAACCTGATTATAAGCCGGTGACATAATTACGTTGTGTAGTTGCAGGTGTCATTTGTGCGGTAAAAAGGAGAAAAGTAAAGCAAACTGGATCAGTTCAAAGTGCAAAACTTTGAAATACCAATAGAACTCAATAAAAACATAGATTAATATTGAAGGTTTTGTTGTGTGTATGTGTGATTCTAGGAGTTTCTAGTAATTCTGGCCGCTGTAAGTCTGGTTGTAAGCTTGCTGAATGTAATTAAATTAATTGTGAGTTAACACTTTCAACATAACAGGTGTCAGGGGCTTTGAGGTACTGGTAACAACGGGGAGCATGAAAAAAACAAAGTTGTAACAACTCTTATCGTAAGAAACTAAGCCTTGAGCATCCTACTTGACCAAGATTTTTAGGAAATATCTAACAAATATTTAAAGCACAATGGATGATTTAGTTCCCCCTGAAGAATTCGAAGATCCGGAAAATATGCCTTCGGCTACTGAAGAATTACTGCAAATTATGGAAGATTTCGCAGATGTTATTGACAAATTTATGTTTGAAATTGTCACTTTCCTGGCCGTTGTAGATTCCGGAATGGGACTCATAAAGGACGTATTGGGACTTTTTGGGTTTGAAGGCTGGAAAATGGCGTTTTTTCCAACATTTTCTTTCATCGTTACGACTGGAGTGTTTCTATTTGGCGCAAAAAAAAGAAAGGGCAAGAGAGACTCGGATGTACCAGAAGGTTTAGCAGACGCCTTTGAGGCTATAGAAGATGTAATGGAGGTTGTTGAAGATGTAGCCGAAGGACTGGAAGATATGGATGACGAGGGTGGCGCAGGCGAAGGCGATTTGGGCGATGTTCTTGGAGATGTAGTGGGAAGTAACGTGAATCTCCCGATTGGGGAAATAGGAGAACCGCAAGGTATTGGGGACGGAGAAAGACAGGCAGATGCAAACGTTTCCAACGCACCTGCGGACAGCAATCAAAACATCACACGCAAGGTGATCGCGGTTGCTGTCCTTGCCACTGGTATTATCGCCCGGCTTAAGAAGAAGAAAGATGAGGGCCAGCAAGAGGATATACAGAGCACAGAAGCTACGGGTGGAGGTGAGGGAACATCGAAAGATGTTGAAAAACATGATTCTGTAATAGGGCTAGACACACCGCTGGGAATCGCACAACAAAACGAATGGCAGTCCGGGAAGACGCCCGCATTGGCAGGTGTTTCAACTTTACCAGTGGATAACCGCAAGCCGCTTGCGTCTACCACGTGTGGAGGCAACGAATCAGTAATAATTGATTTAAACGTCGCTGACCGTGGAAAGAATTTGGATGATTCGAACTGGAAAAATGCAGCAAAAAGTAGCGTTATTTCAACAGAACGACAGTTGAGATGGAATTCCAGGCAGCTGGCAAGAGGAGTTGAGAAAGGTGCTTTTGAGATCAAGCACGGAATTGAACGAGCCCCTTTGCCAGAAACAAGAATTTCAATAGAGGACAGCACTCCAGACATAAGTCCCCTTGACGAAGACAAGCAGACTTCTGAGTATCACCTGAACAAAAATCCTATTGACATGGCATCAGGCGTAGTTAAGAACTCCTCCAATGTGGCTGAATCTGCTGCGCAAACTCTTGATCAGACGACTCGACGAGGAGTGGAGGAGACTCGTAAAAAGTCGGGCAGTATGTTACACATCGCTATTCGGCTAGTACGTTTGGTTGTTCGCGTTGTAAGTAAAAAGAAAGGTGGGTCTTCGTCTGCGAGTCAGAAGAGTGAAAACAGTATAGAAAAAGTTTCTTCGACTGACGTTAAAGGATCAACAGAATCTGTTGACAGCGATTCTGTTTATTTTGATTGCGTTTCATATCAACCTCCAAGGAGCACGCTGAAACAACCACAGAGTTTTATGCCCATGTACACGCAATACAAATATCTTATAACCACGTCTACGCAGACCGATCGCGACAACACGCAGCCGCTCCATCGAAGTGAACCTCAATACTTAAACCACGGTTCTGCTGGAAAGTACGCCCAAATGCCGAGAAATTCGCCATTGGATACTCTGCGTAGCTCGGTTCTTAGCATGCCAGATACAGCACTGATGGAGATGAGAGACGCAGCCATCGAGGAGATCAGATACAGTGGTAAACCAAGCGCAAACGTGAACATGGCAACCGACACCATGGCACTCAAACCGGCATGGCTCGGCTCTAGAGATGAAATGGCCGGAAGACTCACTAAGGAAACACGTCGAAACGGAAGTCCCCATGTAGACGCATCAGTGATTGTTCAACGGGAGGTTCCTAATGGAGCTCGAGCTCGAGCATCTTTGCACGAGCCAGAGAGAGGTGTCAGTGGTCCAGATGGATTTTTAGAAGGAGAACAACTAAAGGTTGATAGAGAGAGTCGTGCAATAGCTGAAAGATCTGCTCGTAGTCCTCCATCTGTTTGGGATCGTTTTAAAGATCTGGGAGAGCGTAACGTTAGTAGATGCAGCGGCCCGGTGTCTTTGCACGAATGGGAGGGCGGCCATAGTGTTCCAAATCCAGTTCTAAGTCAAAATCTCGATGCCGAAACTTTCGGGAATCCCGGGATCTCTGGTCGTGGTACCCCAGATATTTGGGGTGGACACGGTGGAAGAGAAACTAGACCGCATCGCAGTTCATCGTCATATGAAGGTCTGGAAGATTATGGAGAAAGAAACCAACGTAATCCAAAGTCTAAGGTAAACAGCTTAAAACGGCCTGACCTGAACGATGATTATCAATCTTCGGTGAGTCACAAGCCTCGCAACCTTCACTGTTCAGTGTCATACGAGGATCCTGAAGGAGTTTCCGTGTTTGAAGATGACTCGGGTCATCATCAAGATGGAGACTGGAGTTCAGAAAGGTTTTCAAGCAAAACCAGGTTTGCTCCCAACTCAAACCGCGGCAAATATACCAAGAGGGTACCTCTCCCAAAATTTCGTCATTCCAGTCGTTTAACTTCGTTTGAAGAAGATGATGCAGAAGACCCTTACTTCCCTCAACGTAATGGAACCCGTTCTTCAGTTCCCGTTTCAGCTTATCAAATATCCGAGTCATCAGGAAGCGTAGAGTCCTCCCGTACTCAAAGGCGATCCAATATATCTTTGTCCAGTGTTCGATTTGCCGACGAAGAACCGAATGAACGGGATAGGCATGGCCGTGGATCGAGAAATAATAGCAGCAGGCAAAAAAATGGGGACGATTATTTGTCACAGCAATCGCTGAAACACAATGGCCAACGTAACTCTCGACGAAAAATGGCGTCAAATACTCGTTGGAACAGTGCAATTTGTCTAACGGGTCATCAAAAGGCGAAAATGTCAGTTTCTTCGCGAGGGGCCCACACAAACGATGACTACTATATGGACGACGAAACGGGTTCGCTTAGCTACCGTCAGGGTAGTAGGACAAGACTAAATCGAGGCGCTTCATTCAATAGGCTCAATCGAGGACCATCGACAATCAGTCGGACACAGTCGGCAAGTTACCTTGGTGACGACGAGTCCGATGTCCGAGCGTGACTTAGTGTTTTAATAATAGTGATACTATTTTAGAAGATAAAAGATTAAATGATTTTATATTTAAGTGTTTTAGGACGTTTATCAGCACAACTCACTCTGCCTTATCGCTAATTACACCCAATACTCATTTGATTCAAGATTTATAAGGCTAGTTTCTTTATGTGGACTTTTTTCTTTATGTATAATTTCCTGTGAAATCTGATGGATTCATTCAGTTTGAATTCATAAGAGGGGCCAAGTAAAATAGAGTCAAAACTGTTGCAGTGTGTGATTTTTTTAGCCTGAGTTGTCTGTGCGAATATTTTTACAGATGAAAGCTCTGCAATATATATATCTGTACGCATTTTTGCCTAGGGCCTGGTTTTGGAAGGAAGAAGAAAGAAGTAACTAGCAGCGAAGATAACATTTGACCACGCTGGAATGGTAACGTCAAAATAAGTTGGCATGGCGAACACCTTCATGATAGGCCTCTTAAAAGGGTAAAGTAGACTGGCGCAGTAGGTCTGTGACCACCTGATGCTTATCTCAGAGGTACCAACCTCTGTTTATAGCCAATGCTCAAGTTGTTGTTTCTGAACATTTTGAACAGTAAAATTATTTCATTAATTTCTTCAGTGCTGAGACTGTTCTTTCTCACAAATATTAATTGGTTTTTTCATGATCACTGGGTGAGAACCCAGCCAGAAGATTCAATTGCCATGAAAATGTATTATTCTTATTAAAAGTAGCTTGTGCTCCGAAAATGGATACACATAAAATCAATGGAATAGCAATGACCAGCATCCTGTCTACTTGACAGGTGTGCATAAACAAGCTTTGGTGTGTGTTACGTTTCAATTCCTGTTGTTCACAAGAACGTCTTTACACAATTGGTTACAAATGGAATTTTCTACAAAGGTAAAAGAAAATTACGTTCTAATTCACTACGTTTAAACGAACGTAATTTTTTACCACTTAAATATCTGTGAAAAAAGGTTCAACGAAGCATGGGTGGATCGCATGCGGACCCTAACACTTTTATTACCCTTTTTTTAAAGATACATTTCAAGAGAATAATATAATGGACCATGAGCTAAATTCCTGGATATTTTGTTACTAGTAATCGGCTACACTGTGGTTCTAATATGTACATGTCCTTCGCCTCGTCACTTTTCCAGCGTCCGTGAAGCTTTAACAATCTCTCAGAAACGTTATGCGAGAGGTCGTTACTAACAACAGAAGTTACCCCACCAGAATGTAAACTATGGAGGCCGTAATCTTTGGGATCATAGCCCACATCCTTTAAAGCGTCCTACAACGGGTGTTTGATAATTTGCCATTCCTGAGGGTAGTCCGTAACTTCTTCTTCGTTAATACCATACCATACATTCCAGTACATTCCATACATACCATAGACATACCATATCTGATCCCTTTGTCCTACCAAACGGCGCAAAATTAAATTCACTTTTATATGCAGACCATTTAGCATATTGTCAAGATCAAAAATAAGACTGCAAAACACTCTATCATCCTATTGCAGTACATGGATGTTAAGTATCAATCCAAAAAAACCCAAAGTCATGATCTTTCAAAAACGTGTCAAGAAATGTATCGAGTCTAATTTTCATATCGACAATGAGCCTGTTGAAATTGTTCAAAATTATACTTATTTGGGAACACTCATTTCTTTAACGGGTAACTTTTCATTGGCACTTGATAAATTGAAAGAAAAGACCCTTCAATTCACGCCCTTCTCAGTCTTAGAACACACAAATTTCAGCAAACTATACCTCCATTCTTAGCGAATAAAATTTTCGACGCAATGATCTACCCAATTTTGACATATAACAGTGAAGTCTGGAGTGCATATGCAAAATCTGATCTCAAGTCTTGGGACAGTTCCCTGATTGAAAAAACAAATCTCCAATTCTGTAAACGTTATTTAGAAGTAAGCAATAAGGCATCCAATGTAGCATTCAGAGCTGAACTTGGTACGTTTCCTCTCATTATAGCTATCAATCAGGAAATCATGAATTACTCCTCATATCTTCTAATTAAGGATAATTGGTCAATTGTTAAACAAATCTTTCTCATGTCGCAAGATCTTCATCATGCTGGTAAAAAATAGTTATTATTCTAATATAATAGGTATGTCTGAATATTATAATTTCCCTTGTTTTAATCTTACGTGCTTAACTAACGCTAAAATCAAACATTATGTTGGCCTAATGCAGCAAAAGTATATTTTATATTGGCAACATACCATGCAAAACTCTGCTAAACTAAAATTTTTCAAAACTTTTAAGAACGATTATACACCCTCCTCTTATTTAGGTCTAACAAGCAAACTAAGCGAAAGAAAAGAACTATTGACATTTAGGATAGGCAATCACAAACTAAGGATTGAGACTGGTAGATATGATCAAATTCCAAGGGCTAACAGACTCTGCCCTATTTGTGCATGTAATCAAATTGAAGACGAATCTCATTTTCTTATATGTTGCAATAAATACTCTATTCTAAGAAATAAATTTTATAAAAAAAATAGAACATATCATTCCGAATTTTAAACAATTATCTTCGTTACAAGCCATTGGCGAACTTATGACTGCTTCAAATCATTATATTAATATTCAATTAGCAAAATTTATTTCATCTTGCTTTGATCTACGCAATATTAATATTCTACTTTCAAATCAAACCAGTGTAACTTGGTTACTATATCATAACATTATATGATCACGATAATCGTTACTGTTTTAGTTTTAGATTACAAAAGTTTTTGCAACACTGTATGCATTTATGGTCATGCAAATAAAGCTAGTTGTTGTTGTTGTTGTTGTTGTTAATGGCCTGAACAAGGCCAACTGACTAGATAGCTCAATATCGGCTACTTGGATATATCTACGCAACACCGCAACATGACAATAATTACTCTCTAACTTGGAGATATTCACATAGTTCCCGTCCCTGTACACATCTGTTTTACTCTTTGGTACATATACTTTAAGAAACTCCTCGTGAAAGAATATGTGGTTGGGCTGAATGTTAGCTAATTCATTAAAACGAAAAACTCCAGCAAAGCCTAAGGAGGTCACTGCCGCAATACGTAAGTCCTTCAACGATGCGCCTTCAGCACGAAATCTGTCGATAATACTTTTAACGACGTGAGCATTAACGGGCTTCTTCCTGCTAACTGGAAGGCTCCTTGTTCTCTTGGCACACTCGATCACGCTTCTGCAGCAGGCGTTGTCCAAGGATTAGGGCCGTCATCAGGCGTGAAAGAATGTAGCCATTTAAGCCATTTAAGCGCGGCATGGACCAACACCATCGAGGGACCTAAGCTGTTGATCTAAGTTAAATAAATAAAAGGCAGAAAAAAGGTATCTGAACAGAAATCTGTATACTCTCACACCACACAAAAAACTTTTTAATTTCGCTGGTGTACTTTCTCGCAGTAGAATTAGCTCTGGAACTACGCAAGGCACTAAATAAGGAATTGCGATCAGGCCTAAGAGCAGAAGGGTGTAACGTCCAAGCTTTACTTGCAATTACGACCTGCAAGAAAAATTATGAATATAAAGTTTATAACAAAGGAAAAGAAAAGGAAAATAAAACCTGAATCAAACGACCTAACAAATAAACACCTAAAATATATGCCAAAGAAAAACTAAACTCTGTAATATCGTAATGTAACGGCACTGGGGCATAAATTAGCCACGCCTAAAAATCCTAACTCAAAAACAAATTCCCGACGCCCGCAGGAACAGACAAACCAGACAAAACACGGAGGCCCTAGAAAAGGCATGCACCGCAAAAGAGTCAACATTTATAACTACAAACTAATAGCGTGGTGAGAAAGGCTAGCACAAGTTTTCACATGTTCGGTCAGATAGTCTGACACACAGTGGGCCCAAAGTCAGCCCGTGAACATAAGACGGACGGACACAGCTGCCCTACATAAAGTTTCGTGCAATATGTGAGGGATAAATCCGACCCTCTTAGCCCCCTTTTGGAACACTCAAGTGCTTCAGCTCACACTCCTGTAAGCAATTACCGCTGCATATGACCAGTGTCATTTCTCTAAACATATCCATCCTCCTCATGACTAGTGTCATACGACTCTTGAAAATCGAACTACAGTAAGTCATTCAAATAAAGGAAACGCGCAAGAATTTCTTTGCAAAAACTCCAGTCTAAGGGCGACAGCGTTGCCTGTAAAATTTACAGGCAAATAAAAAGGGGTTTAATGGATATTTGGAACGAATTCAAATTTCTTCCTAAAGTGAGAGCCTCAGTTCCATTCTGTTGGAAACAACCTTTCATAAACTGCTTGTATTTACTTGTAAGTAGAGGCCAGAAACTGGACGAAGGCCATCACAATGGCCATCTTTTACCTTTGTAGAAGTGGTATCACAATCGTAGCCGTCGCCCTCTGGGGACTCAGATAATGGAGGGTGCGAGCAACAAGAGGTACTGGAGGAACCACCAAACAGTTCTCAGACTCTAGATTTTGAACAAAAAAGTCCACCCCTAATGTCACGGGGTTTCAACTGAAAAACGGGAAAAAAATCTTGGTAGTTTCGCTGTATAAAAATTAGTAAAACAGTCAACTGTGCGCGGGCCCCATAACTCTTCTAAACGGAGAAAAAATTCCGGAGTAATCTGCCAATCATTAAAGTCAATAAGACGACTGATATAATATATCTGCTTTAACATTTTCCGTTCGCGAGGTCCACTTGACCTCCAAACGAATATTATGCTCGACAGCTAGTCTGTGTAGATCTAACTTCATGCTTCTCACTTCGACGATTTTCGCAGCCGACTGACCATCCGTAAACCACTTGACGAGGGAACCCTCCAGAACTGGGGCGAACGATTCGAGAGAAAAATCAACGGCGGCAAGCTCTCTCCAAGTAGAACTTTTGGAGCATTCGGATGGTTCTCAAAGTCTATGACGATATGCTCCTCATTAAGGGTGATAACTGAACCACACCCAGTAGCACTCGCATCGGAATAAACGAAACGTTGAGGCTTATGAATGAGGAAACAATCCCGAACCTTGAGGGAATGGCTGTTATTGCAGTTGCGTCTGCGGTCAAATATTTTTTTGTTTTAAAAGGCATGCAAACGAGGCCAAAGGGTCAATACAATGCAGAATTGACCTTTTCGCCTCGTTCGTGGGTCAAGCCGCTGATAGCTGCAATAACAGCTATTCAAATCTGTTCTCCAGAAAAGCAACTCTTCAATGCAATACTGATCTAATTCAATTTTCTCCTCCCAATGCTGGACACTTAACGTAGACAAAACACAATGCCTAGTCATGATTTTGGAGATGTTCCCGGAAACTGGTGATGTAGAAATGATTTGCCCTGTGAAAGAAGCCAATTTTCTAGCAGAAATAACGAAGCCAGAGTCAGCAATACTGTCAATAGTACTGAGTATTTTGGCACACCTCCTATCGACGATTTCAATGGCTCCTCGCGCACTGTCCCATGTAAGACCCAACCAATCGACACGCTGGCAAGGTTCCCATATCGATTTCTCGTCATTTGTGATAAAACCTGCCTCACCAAGATCGGTTTTTACTGCTTTAGTTATGCTACTACACACTTGGCGATCTCTTTCCATCGTCAAGAAAAATAGCAATGCATATGCTCTGATGTCTCCAATGTTTTTCTACAGGCTTAAATGTTTTGGTGCAAATCTAAGGCGCGGACGATAAACCAAAAGGCAAAACTGTAAACACGTAAAATAAAATTAGAGCTACCATGCTTCCCAGAGAAACCGAGGTAGGTTTGATGACCCTCAAAAATTTCAATATGGTGGTATCCGCTCTTCAGGTCAAAAGAAAACACAAAGGCTTCTGTCATGAAGTGGGATAAGGCAATTTTCCAGTCTTCATATTTGACGCGCATCTTTCTCAGAGACTAATTAATGTATCGCATATCAAGAATGAGCCTCTTTTTGCCAGTGGCTTGAACGGAAACTGACAATGAATTGACCATCAACGAAGGTACGACGGCGTTGACAAAACCTGGATCGGACCGGATCACGGATCGGATCACGGATCGGATCAAGAAAAAAAATTCAAAATTCAAAATTTTGTTGAGCAAATTACACTAGAGTGACTATTCTGAGCAGAACGATTTATTTAATTCAGGTGTGATATTCCTTTATTTTTTTATAATATCAAGGCAACTGGGAGCTGGTCACAGATGAATTTTTTTCAGGCTGTTGGGTTTTGATTGCGATGATCAATCATGTCCTCATATCTTTCTCCGCAGTTCAGATAAATGATATTTCGTATATTCACTTGGATCAAAGGTAAACTGTCATACAACGAGTCAGCATGGTAATAATAGGACGAACGTATGAATCGAAACGCAAAAACTAAAAACACTTAAAAAATTAAACACCTGATGATTTCAAACAATTTCCGTTTTTGAGACAAGTCTATACTTTTACAAGATGTGGGTTTGGAATACGATATTTCGCACTGGAATAAAACGAAACAAACCATTTGT
>Ga0126339_10002002_pt1 | contig 14384 bp, 10 predicted proteins | sample OrbTmetagenome_2_FD_92532 | JGI IMG/M metagenome (GOLD analysis project Ga0126339, IMG submission 92532) | Coral microbial communities from Petempiche,Puerto Morelos, Mexico - Orbicella T R C metagenome | ecosystem: Host-associated > Invertebrates > Cnidaria > Coral | place: Petempiche,Puerto... | reverse complement strand
AAGCAGTAGCTTTAAGTTTAATTGATCCTTTTGCTGACCAATTTATCGACCAAAGCCGCTCTGTTCCGGTAGTTTCAGAGCGAAGTGTTTGCTACAAACTCGTTCACTCTCTAGCACTCTCTTGTTTATAGCGTCGCCGCGACCCACCGCAGAAATCCACTCGTTTCTCCTCCTAGTAGTGTGTTCCTCTTGTTCTTCCCCTTGATTTGTAATAATTTTAGGTATACGAAAAAACCCTAAGCTTTTATGATTTCCACTTTTGCTCGAACCGCCAACAACAACGCATAAAACCATTCCTTCTTTCTCACATGAACTCTTCTTTGGATACGGTTTTTGACGCTTAAAGGACATCACGATGGCGGATAGTAACGGTCGCTAAGCTATTGGTCACGTGGGTGAAACCCAAGAATTGGAAAAACGATTACCTCCCTGTAGTGTATTCACATGTAGCCAACATGGATTTTGAAAACGAACAGCCTTGTGATATCAACTGTAACGAGCGGTTTCTGGATAAACCGTTATTTCAATCACACAACATATTGCAAGCGAATATCGAAATCTACAATGCGCGAAACTGGTCGCCCGCCCCATATATTAACAATACTTTACAAATAACAAATAACAAATAACTAATGCAATGCGCTACTGATTGATGCGCATTTGGCAATAGGGACCTTAAGCACCGACGACGAATGGGACGACGACGACGAGTAAAACTGTTGTAGGACTGGGTCGAGGACGTCGTTCACGGCGTGAAAACCAAGTGCGAGTACACATACACAGAGCTGAGTTCTTGTAAACATCGACCTAAAACTATGGAAAAATTTGTCATGTCTTCCTTTCACGAGCTCCAAGACCTGTTTCTCTTGAGCTACGAAAACGGTACTATCGATGACAACAAATTTTCAGTCCTACATGAGGAATTTATATCGAAAAATCCCGATTTCGCATACGAAGAACATAACAGGTTTTCACTCGAAGAGATGAATGATGCCGAATTTTCGGCCCGATATAATCTAAAACGACCTTCACGGTATAAAATTCTATCCTAAAAACATAAGCGAAAGCCTACATGTAGATAGGAACCAGAAGAAAATGAAATACAGAGTCATTTTTCAATTTCTGAATTCATTTAATTTTCTACTTTCGCTGACAAGCAAATTCAACAGCGGACAAACCCAAAATAATGTTATTACCAACGATTTCTACACCAAACTCGCCGTAAAATCTTGTTAATACAAAGCTACGAGGTTAAATAAATAACCAACTTTCATTTAAATAGCTTGATATACCTCGTTTCCAGATTCCTCGGGGAGATCGTGTTTGGGCGCGTAGCTTCCTAGCATCAGCGATAAGACTAAGTCTTGGTTTCAGAAGAGCTTCAGTGGTCAGCAATAACGTCTTGCAACGACGGTCAAAGAATCGTTGAGCTGGACTCGTTTCTATCCCCTCCTTCGAGCATTGCGCCAGCTTGACATTTCTTGATATTGCACCAGCTTGGCATCTCGTGAAGAGACGTTTAACGGTTGGAATTGCTCTAAATTGCCCTGCGGATAGCGGCAGCTGGAAATGACATGTTGAAATTTCCACTGACTGGCAAATTTTGCGAATTCTGACCATACAAAGCAAGGCCCGTTATCTGTGACTACGGAGTCCGGAACCCGGTATCAGCTAAACAATTAAAAGTTCAAGTTCAAGTTCAAGATCACAGTTTTGAAGTTTTCTGTCGAGAGAGAATCAACCTCAATGTAGTTACTAAAGTAGTCAAACGCAACTAGTAGGACCCGGCCTCAGAAATAGCAGAGGTCAGCAGTTATCTGGGCCCAACGACGTGGAGAAACGTACTGAATTATGGTTCCCTTGAAAAAGCAAATCCACGGAACTGGAAGAAGGGTTAGAGCACAAGGTCGCAATTCTAGCCTACCCTCTTGAATGACTTGCCTGAGAGATTTGCAGACTCGATTTAATTTTGAGAGGATTCTTTCTCAATCTGCACCAGTCGAGACGGAGAGACTCACAAGGTCTTGATGTGGTCCACAAGCTCTAGAGACTTCACTCCGTTTCATGTGCGGCTCAGGGTATCAGCGATACAAATGAGAGGGCCTTTCTTGTACCTAACTTCGAGATTGTAACGCGGAAGTCGGAGAAGCCTTCGCTGTAGTCTTGCATATGCATCAAAGAGACTCTTGTTAAAGATCTCTCCAAGGGCTTGTGGTCTGTTTCCACCTAGACAAAATGACGCTTAAAAATATACTTGTCAAATTTCTAGGAAGCGAACACAATGGCGAGCAGCTATTTCTCAATTTGAGCGTATCTCCTTTCAGTTTGGATAAGGGCACTCAATGCAAAGCTTACTGGCTGCTGTAATTGAAGAGGGGCGGCTCCTAATCCTGTATGAGAAGCATCACATTGGAGGGTGACTTCATCATTTGAGCTGTAGTAACTTAAGACGGGTGCCTGCTGATGGCCGTTTTAATGTCGTTCCACGCTTTCTCCTGTGAATCTGACCACATCCACTCAGCATTCTTCACAGTTAGCTAACGAAGCGGGAGAGAGAACTCCGACAGGTGGGGAAGAAATTTAACCAAGTAGTGAACGGTGCCATTGAAGCGGAGTAGACTCTTAACATGAGTGGGGCGTGGCATTTCCAGTATAGCGCGCACCTTGTCGGGGTCAACTTTCAGGCCCGATTCAGTTTCGTAGTGACCTATCAACTGACTTCTTCTAAGCACAGCTGACGTTTTTGTACTGCAAGCCTTACCCCACGCAGTGAAAACCGCTGGAGAGAGGGTACATCCCCAAATTTCAAAGTTCAATGGCTCCAGAACCATGAAGCTTATCAAGATGTTTCTTTGACTTTAGCGCGAAGAGCAACCTGACCTCGTCGGGGAGCGTGCTTTGCTGATTCATTGAGTCTGATATGGTGTTCGTCTATGAGAGTACCGAGGCCATGGTCGGAAACTTCAGGAAGCATCTCAACGACTTGATCTTTGGTAGAATTTTAGAACTAGAAATGGCGTCTTGGATAGAGAACATTGCACCACCACCTGTATCGGGCCCCCTTATCGCGTCCGAGTCTTTGATTCCAATATTACGCCCATTTCTTCGCATGCCGTTTTGCCTAGGATTGGACAGGGACGTTTGCTTTCCACCAGACGATACAGTAACAGACAAGTAAGCGAACCACACTGCACTTGGATCTTTACCGTTCCCAAAACTTGAATGCTGTTACCATCATAATCCACAATTGACAACTTCGCTGGAGTAACGTCCTTAAGGCTGTAGGCACCCTTTGCCTTCTTGTAGATATGGACCGTTAAAACATTGCATCGGGAGCCAGGGTCAATCTCAAACCGTATGAAGCTCCAGCTTGCAACCTTTAGCGTAACGAGATTCGAGTCAGAACTTTGACTCGCCGACACCTCGAACAGGTGTTTATCCTCTTCCTCTACCACTGAAATGGTTATCCTTTCCGCACTTGTTGCACTTCTAACCCCAAGCAGGGCAAGCTTCGCGTTTCCCCGCTGTGTTTTCTTCCGCAAAATCGGCAGAGATACCGCAATTGCTTTGCAGGAGTATTAGGCGGTTTTTCTGCTTCTTTGTCTTTGACTAGGTGAACGTTGGCCTAGTTGAGATCGCCTACTGCTTTGACCTGAGCTCAAACATTTTCTGCGGCCCGGCAAAAATCAAGCGTGTTGTCGAAATTAAGTTCGGGTTTCCCGTAAAAAAAACTCTCTCAAACACTTGTTGTCGGCAATGCCAATATATTCTTGTCTCTAAGAATACCATCTAGCGTAATGGCATCAAAAACACACTTACCGACGATATGGCGAGAACAGTTACGTACCGATCTAAGGATTCGCCAGGTTCTTGTTGTCGAAAACGATCAAAAGAAATATTCTTGCTTGGGTTGCAGTAATTGTCGAACCGCTCGATGACCGTTTAGATGTCCTTTCTCTGAGCAGTAAGTCAAACGACAAAATGAACATTGTTTTCCTTTTACATGACAACAGGATCAACACATTTTACCTAGATTTGTAGAAGCACTTACTTAGACGAGAGGATCTTGTACTCCACAATTGGTGTCTCGGTTTTCTCATCGTAGTCACATTTCAATTCCTTCTGATGCCCTATTGGTTTATAAGTATCGAGTGATCCCTTCGTATTCGGAACCCACTGACAGATCTAAAACGAAAGCAACAGGTCAGCTTAATTAAACTGATTATACATCCTCTTGCAAGAAATTGAGATATAGAAAGGCAGCGAGTGCTCAGGGAGGTGGTCAAATCGGTTTTAAGCCCTTCATTGTGCCGTTTGCCGAATTACTGTCACCATTCACATGCTGGAATCATAAATAACTATGTTGCATTGAATCAAAATATTTGTTTTATATACCTTGTCTTGTGAAAATGTTTCATACACAAATAACAAATTTGATTCTGAGTTTTTGAGGATCTAAAAATACCCTACTACGCTAGGAAACAATAAATTAGGTATGCTAAAGTTAGTTCCGGTCCATTCCTCAGGATCCGATTTTCTGGCAATTGACTCGAATTTCTGCAGTATTAATTATTCATATTCCTCATCGTATCGTTATTCGTCAGCTGACAGTTAACCAACTCTCAGCTATCAGTTGAGCCCCACCCAGACCCTCTTCTAACTGCTAACGAGGGAATAAGCGAGCCAAATCCAAATATCTGGCGCGTGCTGAAATACGAAAATTCTTCATATTTCTTACAGTTAAAACAAAAGGCCAAAAAACTCACAATTCGTTATGGCCCCTCGTGTCTTGATAAACATGCAAAATATAAGTGACCTCATATACCTCGCACTCTTCAATCGGCATCACGTTCAGGAGTTCACATGTGATTTGAGCTCAATCATACTATTGTGGGTTGATTTTTAAGCTTATAACGAGCCGCTCAAAATCACCAAAATTCGCTTCCTCGAATTTTTAGTTACTCGCACTTTTGCAAGAGGAAAATTACCTACCCGATAAAACACCGAACCACCTAAAAATCTATAATTTCGAAAGGGAAAATTGTCTTCGGGCTTTTTATCAGCGGTGAGTTCTAACGCTTTCAAAATTCTGATAATCACAATACTAACCAGCCAGGGTTAGGACACCCTAAGTGCGTCTGACCAGATAAAAGGAAAAAAAAATTCTCTTTCATATGATTTCCTCGATATTTGGACATAAACTATGGTAGCAAAGTAGGGTTCGGCTTAAATATTCTATTGAAATATTAATAACTGGTGTATTCAGAATACTGCACATAAATACATCATCTCCTTATTAGAATTCAACTAATGACTCCGAGATAATTCACCAAATTCATCTCCCTTATTTTTATTTTTAAACAGCAGTCTATCACAGTAGTGAAGCCTTCTGGGGTAAGTGCCTTGCTCGCCAGTTCTGTTCTCCGCGCTCGTGCTGAAACGTACGTCCGAGGTGGACCAAACGATGGTCAATTGCTAGGTTTTTGTTACGGGTTGTTAAAATGGATAAAAGAATATAATGGATGGAACGATTTAATAAGATGTTTAAAACAAACGATTTTTATTTTAAAGCTATGGATTTGAACATGCTTTTGCTACCCTTCACACAAAAAGTGACAAGGGGACTTTATTCAACGTGACCCGAAAATATCGCGGTGCCCGATTTCGCACGGAAATTTCCTTGCCTGAGAGAAACTGTGTTTTAGGGTTGTTTGACGTCTTGCGTCTGACGAGTTCATGTGAGAGATTAATGCATGATCGACAGATGGTTTGCACTATGAAGGAAAAGTCACTCAGCTTCTTTTGAGAGTAGCTTTAGCCGTTAGATCAGCAACCTCATCTTTGCTCCTAATAGGCTTTTGCAGTCAGTAGTGATACATGGGAAGGGTTGTCTGGACGGTAGCGGACTATTTTCAGGTCTAACTGGCATGATGTTCGTCAGCTCATACTAATATGTGCCTGTTATTTCATGTTAGTAAAAGTACATTAAAAGCAGTTGCATTATTTGCGTCCAACGATAAGGAGAATGCGTTCAGTCCCGCGGGTTTGATTTCCCGCGGCTATTCCCTCCGATGTAAGACGATTTCAGGCAATCTCAGGCTCGCTAGCTAGCACATTGTCTCGATCTCATGTGATAATCGCTCGGTGGCATGGTGCCGAGCGCATGCAGGCATCTGAGCGGAGGAAAGATTGCAGGCTCGGAATTCGTATTCCATGCGTGGCGTAGTTCATGAGGATAGCGAGTACGTACGTACGCGTGCTTTCAGATTTTTAAACTGTTTTAGCTGAGGTAAGTGAAGTTGTGAGTATCAGAACATCAGCAAGCTGTGTCCTGTGTGTGTTTTTGCCGCTGCAACTAAACCGAGCTGTCACGTATCACAGCGGTTTCCTTGCGAGGAACGCTGTGACGTTAGACGAATATATTACCTTCGGCCATTGAGCTTGGATAAGATAAATAGAGACTACTGATTTTAAGTTTCTGGTCATGTCTTCAGTAAGTTCTCAGACAGCAAAATACACAAATGCCATTTACATCACCGTTTTACTCACGGCAAGTGTACTGCAATTTAGGTCACATGCTGAATTGCTAAAGGTTATTGTTGTGTTAAACTTTGAAACCGACTTATTGAATCACAGGAAAGCACCCCACACCTCGACTTTCTCTGAGTATTTCTGGATGATCAATACAATAAAACATATCATATTACTACAGATCGAACACACTTAATAATATATGGCTATTACTAGTTATAACAATTAATGAAATTTGCGGCAGCTTTGTTATCGTCAGAAAATAATGGCGTGCTATAGAAGCAGAAGAAAAATAAGAATCTAGTAAGTAAGTAAGTAAGTAAGTAAGTGAGTAAGTAAGTAAGTAACGTTATTTAACCAGGGTAGCCCATTCAATTTAGAAATTTAAAATTAGAGTAGTCTAACGTTGTTTGCTCCGACGCCTGGCTAAAAGTCTCAAGTAATTGAGATTTGAACTCACACAAAGACTTACGTTCAGTTGTCAAACGGACTTTGAAGTTTATTTTTCAGTTCAGCCAAGTTGCACTCCCACGCGGTCGGCAATTCAGTGGCGGATCTTAGGGAGGGGCCCGGGCTCCCCTTTTTTTTGGGTAAAAAAAGAGATCGCAGAAGGAAGAAAAGCGGGCAAGTCAAGCAAATAAAATCGTCCTCCCCCCTTAGCTCCAGGTGTGTATCCGCCACTGGGCATGTCATGACGTGCGATCAACTTGTGTTTGGTGCCGGTTGGTGGCGAAATGGTGAAAAACGTCGCAGACTTGCGTGCAACATTGATCTCGACGAAAGCGAATGCGAGTCATCGAAGTCCTTATGTCTACCTGCGATTCCGTTTGGCCAAGAGATTTTAATATTAACAATAATAACAAATAGAACTCCGGCGCTAAAGCATAAGACCTCAAGATGCCGCAAAAAGAATGATTGGAAATGCAATCAAACAATTTGTAGCAAAAATTATCATACGCATTGAAAAACTCACGATTTTAGAGGAAAGTGAACTTTAATATTTGAAGAATTCTTGTTAAAAACGAACAGGCGCCGTTTCGTCGCCCTTCTGAAAATCACGAAAGAAAAAACTGCTGTACATAGTGCACGTTATTGAGATGTCCAGCACCCGTGTCCAGCACACAGGATGAAAACGTTATTGCGGCCAAGGCGCTTTTCTGAGCATGGTTTTCCATTATTTGACTTACTTACATTGCCTGTGGTTGATTGTCTAATATCTTTCCGTTAGACCAAAATTCAATCTTTGCATGTAAATTGTATGAATTCTTTTCAAAGTCCCCTTATTGCTTTTCACTTAAAGGGTCATAAAGGCATGTTCAAGTGATTATTGTGTGACAAACAAATTTAGTCGACATCGGACTGCAAAACAGAACAAAAGGATTTAACTGTACCGAGCAAAGGACTCACGCTAAAAGGCTTCACTGCTTAGATGGATTGCTGTTTTAAAACAAGGTGTGTGAGTGTAGTGGATTATCTTGGAGTCATTAGTTTAATAACAATAAGAAAATGATAACCTAAAATTGCCGACCCTACGCGTCTAGATGGCTATCGCGTGTAGGATTCTGAAAAAAAAAACAGTACTTAATATTTGAAAATAATATCTCAGAGAAGGTGAGCTAAACATCAACCATAGTTTACGTCTAAAAAAGAGGAAATCAAATTGGAGAGAAAAATTTCTCGTTTCTTTTGATCATCTGGTCAGAGGCACACGCCTGTTGTTTCAGTTGCCGACAGGACAGTATTGTGATCATCAGGATTTTGAGAGCGTTAGTACTTAGCGCTGAGAAAATGCCCGAAGATAATTTTTAAATCAGGTTTCAAAATCACATTTCCCCTTTTCGAAATTTCTGACTTTCAGGTGGTTCCATGCTTTACCGGGTAGGGAATTTTCCTCTTGAAAAGGTGCTGCATAATTATTATTTATCAGGAAGCAAATTTTTGGTGATTTCGAGAGGTTCGTTATGACCTTGAAAATTAACCCAAAGAAGTACAACTGACCTCAAATTTCTTGTAAACTCCTCGACAGTAACTCTTCATGCTCAAACTGGAGTATTATGTGATGTGGGTTTAACAGAGCGAAGTTCCTAAGAACGTGGTGGAGGCACATGACGAAAAATCAAAATTCCTCTTCAAATTTTGTTCACGGTGATAACCTATGGTAGTCCTAGAAACGAATTTGTGATGTTTTTTGGTGGGTCCCAAATCCCACTACGTTTCTTGGCTTACCAAAGGTTATCACCGTGGACGAAATATTAAGAATTTTGATTTATCGTCATGTGCCACTACCGGCTTGATGTTAGTGAACATTCTCCCTTTAATACCTTACCGCTACTCGGTCATCCAACTGACAGCGACTAGTTTCTGGTCCTTTCAATGGGTGGCAGGGGTTATAGCTGTACGAAAAGCCTTTGTACTTTGTACCGTCAACTGTAAAGCTGTCGAGGAGAAACTGGTGAGTGAAAATGGCCCGCTAGGACAACTAATACCAATAGCAAACCAGTAAATTGTCCAGAGAGACAACCGTAATGCCAGAAAAAAAATCATCCTATTAAGATGAGAACAGCTTAATGAAAACTATATCGTATTCGCTCTTTGTGTAAATCTACCAGAGTTCTATCGCGAATGTCGTTTACTTATGGGCCACGCCACTCACTATCTATTAAAACAATAGGGTGATTGTTTCGAGAAACTATCGGCAGATAGTTGCCCCGAGAAAATTTAATGGTCTTAAAACAAATATTTGCCGGTGAAGCGAAGCTTCAAGGGCAAAAAATACTACTTTAACATCTAATTTCCAGACCGATAAACACTTTACCGACATTATTGTTCACCACTAAATTTTCTTCTGCGCGCCAATTCAAAAATCTTATTGAATTATTTTCAACTTTTTTTTAAATGAAAGGCGTGAAAGACATGTAAAATTTGAAAAAGAAAACACAAAATGCGTCACTGAAATTCGAGAACGACCGTTAAGAAATCCGTTCTGCTTACATTTTCGACCTAAGACAGCTTAAATGGCACATCGAGAGATGGCATATCGAAAGATGCACGTGGCACTGAACGGGTGTAGGATTTGAAGTTATATCTTTCTTGGAAATCTTTCAACTGGATATACAAAATCAGTGCTCGATTAGAAATAAAACGTGTAAAACTCTCCATTGCGATTCACGTTCTTCAAATAGAAAATACAGTCGACCACCTCTCCTCAGCGAACAGTTTTCCAAAATACCAAAAGTTTCTTAGTCAAATCAATCAATTTGGAATCTCTTGTAAGCGACCACCTCTCGTAAGCGACCGCGACCACTTCTAGAGCTAATAGTTTGAAATTTTCTTTGTTTATAACCTCCCGTAAGCAACCACTTGATAGATAATAGAGTGTAAAATGGAAAGTAATTTATCGTCACTGTATATCTATTGTTGCGATCACGTTAGACTAAGTTGTGGGAGGAATCCGCGACCGCCTAAGCAAAAGATAGGCAGCAAGGCAGGGTGAGAGGTGGTCACCGCCACCAGGGGAGGAGGGAGGGGCGCAAAGCGTCTACCCACGGCAATCTCGTCAAACTGCGAGATCTCGCACTGCGCAGCCAGATTTTATGTTCGAAAGGCCGCAAAGGATCATACTAGACGCCACTAACCTAGACCCTCGGTATTAGCGGAATGTAGCGCGTTATCGCGATACGCTAATTATATACACAGTGAGAGTAATAAGGTGTTGTTCCGTTCGACTTATTAGGTAGTTTATCAATAATACAATAACACAACATATTTACATAGCGCAAATTCCGTAAAGTAATGTTCAAATGCGCTTCACAATATAAAGTAAGTAAAAAGGGGAGAAATTACACTAATGAGGTAAATTCACACAGTAAAAATGGAAAACAGGGAGCAATAAATAATAAAAATGCTAGATCAAAATAGTGATGAAAAAGATCTACTGCACTAAAACGAGTCATGATACTCTGAATAAATACTTTTTTGGAATGCTTAAATAGTTTTGTGGCAACTAAAACGTATTAAATGGCTTTAGTTGTGCATTGGAGCAAGGTGTAAGTCTCTGCAGTTACCATATACTGATGAGGTAAACTTTGGCGCGATATGGTCTAAACCCTCGTAAGCGACCACCTGAGATTGACATTTTGGGTAGTCGCTTACAAGAGGTTCGACTGTAGGTGCAAAATACATGGATGGCCATTTTGCTGTTTGGCTTTGCGTTTATCTTAATTAAACCGCGGCATATTTTTTGTTTTCATTAAATTTTGTTCAGTTTAACGTCACTCTCCTTGCCGTTGTCGTTGTGGTTTCCTTCATGTTTTCTCAAGCTCTTTCTTTCCAGATGCATTACACTACCACTATAACATTGCAAACCTTGGATTTTTATCCTTGGATTCCAACGGTTTAAGATCGTACAGCTTTCCGTCTTTGCCGGGGCAAGCGCAGTCATTACTCGTCGGAGAAACGTTGTCAATCGTCGAATAGCTTCCATCGGGTCCTTGGTATTGAAAAGAAGAATCTACGACTATCATCCACAAGATGTACCTCACCCAGCAGAAGAACGTCATTCTGCCTAGGCAATGACAAAATAAACATAAAATAATTGGCTCTTATTAACCGAGCTTAGTCGATCTGTATGGGAGAATCTTGACCGAGGTCGAGAGTGCAGACCGAACGCAGTGAGGTCTGTACACACGACCCAGGTCAAGATTCACTCATACAGACCGACTAATTATAAGCACGGTTAATAAGATTTTTATTATATTGCAAACAAGAACAATTTAATTCGTTTAATGTAACTGGCTTGTACAAGCTGACATTTTGCTTACGAACGGCGATGAGCTGAAATTAATTCTGCGAATGTTTGCTCGTCCTCTTTACTTTTTTCCTCATTAGGCTTTTTGGCACTTCCATAAATAAAAATTTTTAGAAGAAGGTAGCCAATATTTTTGTATTTTAGTTCGCGTTTGCAACTTTTTCACCGCAAAACATTTCCGGTCTAGATGCCGGTCTCGATGGGAAAATCTAGACCGCATTCAATATCGATTTCAACCAATCAAATTCATGAATTCGGTAGTTCCCAGTCCCTGTGAGACACAGCCATGTAATAATACTAGCTAGCAATCTAGATGGCAATCCCGTGACCCTTCTGGCAATGCTTCACCAGAACGAACATCAGTCGAACATTTCTAAATTTGTCCAAAAACATTTTGCAGAAGTTGGCGCGAAGCACGCGAAGAAGTCGGAAATTTTGGGAAGACAACTTTAAGTCAAAGGATTAATTGGAAACTCCAGAATATTTTCCAAACAATGTTAATACATGCAGATAACCTTCGACAGATTCTAGGAAATACCATGCGTAATCAATCGATAAACCGATAATCGATATCAATCTTCGTTGATATCGATTGTCGAAAGCAATCGATGAAAATCGATGAAGAAAAAATGTTGTGAACTCGATCGTTATCGATTGCCGATAGTAATTGATAACGATTGATTCATTGATTGGTATCGATTGTTATCGGAAAATATTTTGTCCTTTTACAAGTTATACGGATAAAATGATCGACAAGATTCAGGATGCGGTCGATAGTGCGGGGATGAACGGACATGCCATGATTCTGCTTTGGAGCCCCAGAAGACCGAGAGAAGAGATCACTCCACCTGGACTTTGGATCCGCAGTTTAAATGACCTTAAATTGTCAATAAAAATGCTTAAGATAAACGTCTGTCTCGTGTTTTTCTAGGTATTATTTTACACAATAACAAAGCCATCTTTGAATAGTCCTGCAAAATTAATATCTGGTTAAATGGTTTTCTCAGTCGATAGCAATCGCTATTTCTGAAGACAGGAAATATCGATTGTTAGCGATTTTTGTCAATCAATAGCAATCGATACTTTTTTTTCTGTGAGTTCGATTGTTATCAACTGCAGATATCAATCGATAGCAATCGGCGATTGATATCATTGATATCGACCGAATCGATTGATTTCCGATATCGATTTTTATCCATTGACTTACCTATGGCTTCTTATTGACGGACTAAGCCTAGTTCTCATATCCCGCCGACCTAACCTGTGGCCTAGTGGACTTAGTGAGTTCCCAGCGCATTTGCGATGGATCGCCGACGTACTCAAATTTGCGCGAAATGCAAATCGAACTGCGTAATTTTCAACCATTTCACCTGTAAATATGGATCGAATCGTCTTACTGGAGTACGTTGCGGCCGCAGATGATGTTCATATAAAATATTTTCATCGCCGACAACCGTCGGCTCGCCTGCGAAGTTGAACTCAGCTCAACTTCGCAGGCAAGCTGGCGGTCAATGCCTGGAATTGATTATGATTCGGCGATAAATGTTCACATATGCCGTAACAGTGTCCCAGGCCGTCTGTCTCAGGTATGTCGGCGGCATATGAGAACCAGGCTTCTACAACCGATGTGAAATTTTTTCCATATGAACACTTCAGCCCGGGTGACCGAGACGAAACTTTTTGTACAACTGAATAGCTTGGCTTTCGCAACATAGCGGCCTAAATTGCAAAATTTTAGCCTTGTAGGTATTTCCACTTCAGAAGTATGCGAGTTAGCTTTATTAGTAAAGTTAAAAGAGTTACCAAAGCTGTGATAGTCGCGAACGAGGCAACTTAACACAAAGCGATAGTTTTATATGAGAATGAAAGAGGAATGCTTCAAGCTTTGTAGTGATTTATCACTATTTGGCAGACGAAACCTTAGGTAAAAGCCTTCCGTATAGTTTGATAATAAATTGTTTGCGTGATCTTCCGGGAACTAAAAATATGTTATGACTTGTGGCAGAGTACACTAGTTAATACGACCTTTGGGCTTCGGGGTGATTTTATAGAATATCGAAATGTAAACAATGACAAATACCTTGGGGAAACCCCCTGTCGAAACGTGATACGGGTTGATTAACTCCACAAATTTCAAACTAATAAGCAAATTTATTGTAACAATTGTAACACTATACTCATTAGATTCAGGATATAAAAAGTCCTTACAGTAAAAGTAAGATATAAATCTTAACAGTTATTCAAATTCATGCGAGCAAAAACCGGAAATGCAGTGAATAGGTAATACATATCGATGCGACAACAACTTTCGCTTTTCACCCCGTAATTCTTCGAAATGCATATTTGTCAATATTTGTCGGGCCCTTAAGTAAAGTTTGCTGAATAATTGTCTTCGAATTGTCTCTGATCTAAAAGAAACAGAAGCATAAGAAGACTTATCGTGTCTTAGCGCGGAAATGAAGATCATGTTAAGTCAAGTCACATGAGAGCTTTTTTTAGATGGCACGTCCTTGATGTTTGTTCGAAATGCTATGAAGCAGTAACTTACCCGGCTTAGAATATTCCCATATCAGTCACTTGTACTGAATTTTCCTTAGCCAGGCTTTCCACTGCAGTCGTTTAGTCCTCAAGTTGTTTCCTTTGAGCTCCAGAAGCGGCACCGCGCAATTAATTATTTTACTCTTCACATGGAATGACCCAGGCGGTGTTGGACACGGTTCACGTGACAGTATTCGACCAATCATATGCCGTCTCAGCCGGAGCAATGGCGGACACATTTTTCGTTGCGAATGGAGAGTAGGTTGTCGTTTCTCGACCGATTTCTGCACTCATCATGAGAATCAAACTAACCTTTTCTAGGAGCTGCTAGTGTAATATCTAGAACAGTTATTTGCCAAGCCTCAAGAGCAGGTAAGCAATTTTTGCATCAGAACTAGTCAACGGAAATCATGCCATGTTGAAAACGTTTGTTTACCACACGCGCTCGACGTGGATATTCTTTTGGTCGTTTGCAGGGTAACAGGGATCAGTATTGTGAATTTTTTTT
>Ga0126339_10002001_pt1 | contig 14388 bp, 3 predicted proteins | sample OrbTmetagenome_2_FD_92532 | JGI IMG/M metagenome (GOLD analysis project Ga0126339, IMG submission 92532) | Coral microbial communities from Petempiche,Puerto Morelos, Mexico - Orbicella T R C metagenome | ecosystem: Host-associated > Invertebrates > Cnidaria > Coral | place: Petempiche,Puerto... | reverse complement strand
GGCCTGACCCGGGGGGGGGGGGGGGTGGATACTCCCAGAAAAATCGGGTGAGGGTGTGCGGCCCGCTTCCCAAAACCCCAACCCCATTCATGATCTGCGATTTTTCCTACCCTATTTAAGACTTGACCAAAAATTCGATTTCCTATTTATGACCGTTGCGGCATGTACACGGTTGTCGTAAACATAATTTGTGAAGGGCTTTTTTTGATAGTCTTATCGATAATGATGAAAAGGTAGCTTCTTCTAAAAATTATACCCATTGCAAGACTAGAGTGCAAAAAACATGCCCTATTTATGGCCAAAACGGCTGCAAAACCATACCCTTTGGGGCCGCACATACCTTTATAGCCCATATAAGGGGGTACCCCCCGGGACTTACATTAGTCAAGTATCCCAACAACGGCTTAAAGTTGTAGAGGAACTCAAAGGAAACGCAGAAATGCCAAAGGGGTCATGGATGGGCAAAACTGGGGGAGAATGTATCTCCAATACGGACCCTCACGCTTGTTCGATAACATATATGTAAGATAGATGTAGTGGTACTGTTGTGTACGCACAGTACAACGGCAACCGACAGCAGCACGTCCGACTAAAACGTCTGGTTAATGAGCAGCGCCATGGCTGCACTTGTATTGTACGTTTGGTAACGTCAAATACACCTATTAGGGATTTGTGGAAAACGTGAACAACGGCAGTGAAGTTCTCATCTTTTTTTCTTTCTTCCTCTGGTGATTAAACGGTTCCTTCTGTCAGCGAGAAGATAGTTCTGTCACCGACGATGTTGCGCGATTTTAAAATATATCTTTATTAAAATTTACGTTCATATAGACGTTGCCGTCTTGGTCTCGTTACTTTAACATGCATAGACTTACGAATTTTTTTTTTTCCATCATGACAGCCTCCTAGCATTGACTTGCTCTTTCTCTTTTCCTGTTCTAGGGCCATGTGATCTTTGAGCAGTTACGCTATAACTTTGCACTGGGTTGCCAAATCTGCGAGTATCTCAACATTAGCTACTTCACGATTCGTTCACCGGCGGTGAAGCCTGAAGCCAAATAGCACGTAGCGACTTTAGCCCTGTTGCTTGCGGTAACCTCCGTGTGACCTCTGTGTGTTCAAACTGTATAGAACTGTGTTCTGTTTAAGAATAGGTCGGATCAAACGAGTTCGAGAGTCGGGAAGGGTTGGTGAATGATTTTTGGACGGTACTGTTAGTTCTTCTCTCGCGAGTGTATCATCAGCGCGCGGTTAAACGAGCGAAGAGCATGCGAAAGCAGGCGTGGTGTTCCTACGAAATGAATGAAATGTCGTAGACTCGTGGAAATTTAGCAGCTATAAGTTGGAATTGGCCTCTCGTCCTTGTTTGATCTGCGTTCACGCCTTCTTCACGTGACAATTTGTAGCAATTCTGTCTGGAAGACGTCCTTCCGTTGACGTGTGACATTGCCATTTAGTGATAAGTCACTTATTTACTTATCTGTTGATTCAGATATAATTATTTACTATTATATAACCGGGTTCATGTTTTGAGGCGAATTGGAAATCGCACAGACAATTTTCTATGATTTAAGAATTTGTGTAGCAACATAAAAGTCTTCTTTAAATAGTTCTATGGGATGTTAAAATGAATTTTTTTCTTCACATTTGGGGGCTTTATAATATATTCTTACTGCCTCAGATCAGGTGGTTCAGATTTTCCTGTAGGTAACAAATTATAATAACATTCCCCCCAAAGTTAACATTGTTTGAGTAGTTCACAGAAACAATTCATAGTGATTCAAGTGAATTCCAGGAGCGAGAGAAGGAGGAAATTGGTTTTAGAATTTTACCTTTCTCGCACCTTTGGGAAAAACGGCGAGAAGAGAAAAACAGTTAAGGAAAATGAAAATTTCTTATAAGGCATCAGCACGCACATTTCAAAGTTCTTTTGTACCAATCACGTTGCGTTTCTAAGGCTCGCTGCTTGGCCAATCAGATCTTTTCCTTTGTTTATAATTAGTTCAGTTTAGTTACTGTTGAGTTCAGAAGTTACTGAAGGTCTTGGCTCGCAATCAGGAGACAAATGAGTTTGAGTTTCGCCTTTAATTTTTAGCTTCAAGAGTGTTGCAAAATGTAATTTAAAGACAGCTATTGGATGATGTTAAGAGAGGATGAAGAGAGAGGTAATCCCTGTGACCCAAGGTATTCCCTCAAGTTATTTTTAGACATGGTACCTAGATTCTAAAACCAGTACCATGGTACCTACCTCTGCGGTTAGTGTTACCACGCGCGTTGCTTGTCGTGGAGGACTCAAATGCGTGTAAAGCCGATTGGGCTTTCCACGTGACCTGTGCGCGTCACAGGATTGGCTATTGCTGCACACTCCTGGGATTTCTGAAACCGGGCGTGAAATCTAAAAATAAGTTGAGAGGGGGTAACTTTGGAATAAGGTCTATATGGGGAATCAACTCGTTTACTCTTCATTCTCTCTTGATGGTGTAAATTGAAATTACGAGATGAAATGATAATAAGAAAGGAACACACACCTGTGTTGAACAGTGGGATGAAAATACGGGAGAAATCTTAGCCTCAAATGTGCAGTGTGAATCAGACTGTATAAAATACAGGTGTGGAGCAATTTTCTTTCTGTTCAACGAAAGGTACGAAATAACACTTAATGTGTTTAAGATGATTCCCAGTCCGTACTGCGCACTCTTGAGATATTGGTTACATTATTTTGTTTTAATCCATGTAAGACGTCACAATACGTAACATTTCGCAACAACTTACATGAAGTAAGTTCAAAGTTTCACGTCAACCGCCATTATGGAATCGAAGTTTTATGCTTCGTTCTTTCTGACATCACTAAGTAAAACAACTTCGTAGCTGGAAAAATCAGACACTGTCGGAAAAAGAATTCAAAGTGGCTCAAAGATAAGGTAAGCGGTTCGTAACGAATAACGTCGATTCGCATTCCATCGAGTGAGATTCACAAAAATTGGGTGCTGAGACTGCGCAGAACGGACTGGACATAATCTTTTAAGAACCTACATCACAGATGGTGTGTCTTGAAAAACGTAGCCTAAGTTCGTCGATCGTTCACTCCCTCAATCCTCCCCGATCTAAACCATTCTTCACTGCCGTTTTGTTATATTTACCCATTGAGTTTTTTTCCACCTACGCGATCTACAGGCTTGACTGGCGTTTTCTTGGAATTATTTTCTGCATTTCTGTAACACGTTACATGTAAGATAGGTGAATCTTTGTTTACAATAGTTGCCTCATTGGAATAAGCGCTACAGTATCTGGTACAAGACACAAGAATATCAACTCTTAAGTACTAAGAGAGCGCTGCACGATAGGCTGTCATTACAATTTGAGTTCGAAGCATTTAACGCCTTTTGTGTCTCGCGCGCTTAACTACACAGAATTTTACACAGAATGTATTAGCGCTTTCCCTACAAAGACATTTTGCGTGTTTTTGGAAGCTAGTAATGTCACTCAATATTTACCCTAAGAGCAGTTACTTTTTCCTAGGCTATGTAGGGTAGCCTTCGGCTTGAGAGAAACCAACTGCTTGCAGGGTACTCAATATTACACACGAAGCGCCAAACATTTTCCCGTTTATCGAGTCTCGCAAATCTTTTTATGTAATATTTATAGCATGATGTCTTTTCAAGTCGTATGCTGATGGGACTATTCTCGCACCCAGATTTCTCACGGCCAACAGAAGGAGGACCGGGTTCAAGATTATCACAAGCAATGACGTCAGCAACGATTCACCTATTGGGAGATAACTCTTGTTGTGTTGTGAAGAAAACAGACAGCAATCCAGTCAGAATACTTTTTAGTACCATTATTTTATAATGAAGAGTGCAAACCAAGTTTGATCCCGGTGTCGTGTGCTGTCGGTGAAATTTGTAACCTATTTTAATTGTCTTGATTTCTAGCGGGTATCGTGGCCGTGTTCTTGACATAAACAAGACTGCGGAAAGATTATTTATTAAAATATATAAATGCTACAGGTTATGTGAAGTGTGTTGTTACTACCATAATCTTCGCGGAGGTTGTTTAGGACAGTCACGAAATTTGAGCTATTCGTGTCCAGGATATTGTGCTCAAGCTTATAAACTTTAGAGTGAAGTTTCAGGCTTGTTTCGTTTCAATTTTACGACCGTCAAACTCCCCAAAGGATTGCCGGAAAATCACTTTAAACGAAAAACAATAGAAACTTTAATTTACTTTTATTTGGATTAGTGCTTCTCGGCTTTGGGACATCTCGCCCCGCACAAAGTAGATACATTTGATGCAACATGTAACTGTACTGACTTTTTTTATAAGAATATTGTTTTTCCAGCCGAGGCTGAATATTCCTATTTTTCTGCCGATTTTAAGCTGAAAATATTCTTGCGAATATTCTTAGATTATAGCGTATGATATTTCTGTTTTCGAATGTATTTGGTGTCCGCATGCTGTTTAAGTAATTTTGGAGCCAGCCTGCTGGCATCAACACCTGACATCGCGCACTTAACTTCCTGTAGAAGTGTTCTTAGCATCGAACATACGCTAGTGCTGTTTCTGTTGCTTTTTGGCCAGTTTTGCCGTTCAAAGAAAGAATTTTTTACGGTTTAGTTAAAAATATACAATTGTATCATCTCAGTCTCGGGTTTATTCTTAAAATATACTTAAAATTTGGCAAATTTCAGCCTCGGTATTCTTATAAAACATATTCTAATAAAAAAGAAAGAGTGTACCTAAGGTTCTTGCCCTGCTCCACGCTTTGTTGTTTTGTGGCATTGCTGTCCTGATTCCAGTCTGACCTCAGCGTTCGGTGAGCCAAACAATCGCATCTCAATTTGTTCAGCCTCAGCAATGTTTGCGGTTCTACAAGTTAACTCGACAAATGCCACGCGAAATTGTCTCACTCTGACCGAGTAGATAACTGGATTAACCAACGAGTTGAGTATTAGGAACGTTGAGGTTACAAACAAGCATTCATACACTGTTTCTGTAGACATCCTATTCCGATGGAATGCTAAAATAATTCTCGATGTCCACAAAGGCATATAACAGAGGAACAGCATTGCAAATATGATAGCTGTAAGTTTAAAGGCTTTTTTCTCTTTCAGGAATTTTCGCCTTGCCTCTTCTGTTATTTGCTGACTTGAAATTCCCTTTTCGTGTCGGTGAACCTCGCGGAACACCGTGATATTGCAGAGCACAATGGTAACGAGGCATAAGGCAACAAAAGCGTTATTCAGGCGATAAAATACAGTTTTGTCAATGAAAAGTGGAATATACAGAATAAGAGTTAAGAGCCAACCTACACCGGAAGCAATAAGCAAACGCTTTTCAGTGACCAGGCCGGCATTGTACTCGTAAGTGTACTTCATTGCGAGAAATCTCTCTCCACTAATTAACACAAGGTGAACAAGGGAAGCCATACATACAAGATTGGAGATCCTTTGTGTAGCAACTTCCACTGTACAGGATCCACTCGTGTAGTCACCATGAATGATTGTTATCATTAACGCCGTGAACACGGGTTGAACACCTACACCCACCATTAAGTCGGTTGTGGCCAAACACGCGAGTAGTATGTTAGACTTGTTGGCTCTCATCCGCGCTTTTGTTTTCACGGCCGCTATTACCATTGCGTTCAAAACAGTCGTGAAAGGGATGGCGAGTATGTTGATGATGGTGAGGAAAGTTAAAACCGCTTTAGCTTCAGTAGCAGAAGGTGGAAGTCTTCTTCCTAGGGAAACGTGAATTGGGCAAAAAGGCGGTCCCATTTCAACGCTTAGCTGGGTCGAGTTCATCGCTTACTGAACTTATTCAGTTTTGGCTTAAGTTTACAACCTAATTCAGCGGGTGAACCTCTCTCTGTTATGTCTTGTCCAAACTGTTTTCTGGTGACGCAGTTTCCTTTTCAACAAACTCTTCCACACCTGGAGTTTTTTACATATCTTTTATGTTCACGGTCGGTTCAATTGTACCACTCTCTTCATTTGCATTTCAACTTTATCATTGTATTTTTACAATATAATGCATCATTATTATTTGCCATAACAAGTAAGGACTTTATTTCCAAAATTAGTTTCCGATGTCCCCTTTTGAATTATGCGCCTCATTAGACGGTAATCCCAGTTACTTTAATTCATAACGGCCAATCAACGAAATGTTTTAAGTGTCTCAGTATGACGTGGTCCCATGGGAATGATTATAAAGAAAAAAAGTGTTCTCTCTGCTCACTTAAACTCTCAGCGCAATCAAGTGGAACTAAGTAGCTTCCCACTTCTACCAAGAATAGCACACTTGAACGCTGTCGTCATCTGATAGGGTTATACTTTCCGAGTTCCTAGGCCTTGATATTTCGTCTCGGTCAACCGTTTCGGGTCACGTGCTCTGGGGCGAAAAGTGTCGTCTCGGATACGTCACCGAAATCAATCGACCGTGAAGACCTAGGAGAAAGCCCGACAGGAACTAACTAGGCAAGGGCTATACCAGAGTTCGATTCGTTTTCCTTTAATCATTAGCACAATTAGCACAATACATGAAAAGTGTCGCATTTGTTAGTTTCACACCATCCTATACATTTACCAAAATTCTGTCATGGAATGTTTTGCTGCCTTTGAGCGAGATAAAGTTCACCAGATTTCAGATTTCAGATCCATTTCACCTCGAAGCGCTTATCTTACGCTTTTTGAATTTTTCTCTTAATCCATGCCTCGTTTTTTCACTGACTGACTGCGTTGTAAGACGCCCTGGGAACAGGCAGCTTTTCGAGCGGACACGAAATGCAAAGGGAACGCTTAAAAAGATCGAAAGTAAATTTGTGAAGGAACACAAGGGTCAACGAATGTACGGCTAAGGTACTGGGAGAAAACCCGATCGGGAACCCCTGGGGAACATTAGAAGTCGCCGGCGGAACACAGGAAATTCAAAGGGGAGCAAAGGACATGTACGGAAATTTCAAAAGGAAACGTGCGAGGAAGCACACGAGTGAACGCACATGAAAAGCGCTGTGTCATGAGTGAGCAAACCGACGCCGCGGTGTCACACGCAAGGAAGGTTCATCGAATATTGCAGGGACCACCCGGGAAACCATCGAGAAATCCATTGGAAAACATTAGGGAACATGACTGAAGACACGAGGAAACACCCGCGGAACGCACGGGGAACGCACGGGGAACGCATGGGGAACGCATGGGGAACCGAGATTAATTGCGCAATTCGCACAACGGATGCACGGAGTATCGGACAAGAAAGACTTTAGGGAACCCCACGGTAAATGCACAGGAAATGTAAGAGGGAACTGACAGGAAACGCGTGGTGCAACGAGCGGGAAAACACATAGGGGCACCCACGGTAAATGCACTGGGGACGTATGAGAAACCTCACCATGAAACCGAGGGGAACGCATGGGGTTGCGTATTGAGAAACGCAAGGGAAATAGAATGCACGCGAAGAATGCATAGAGAAACAGATGACGAAATGCAAGAGGAAACCTACGTTGTAACAAATAGGCAAAGACATTGGAAAACTCACCACAAAAGTATGAGCGACATCGCAAGGAACTCGCCGGGTACTCGCGGCTAACGCACGGGGCTGTGTATCTGAAAGCACAACTGAGGGAAGCCATAACCAAACGCAGAACACCCGCGACAATGCACGTGAGGCGCATAACGCAGGCAGGTCACGACATAATGGACGAGCACAACTATATTCCACTAGGAGTTCACGGATGTCAGTGAGGGAGACCCATGGATGAATAAACGACTTTGCGTGTGGCGGGAAGCGCAGGGATTAGAAGAAGAAACGGAAAGAGAAAAGTAAGAGGAAATGCACAAGCCGGATCCGGAGTGTATTGTGAAAAGCCCACGGGGTTGTGAATGCAATTGGAAAGTAGTTGGGATCTACAAGGGAGCCCATGATTTCCAACGAAAATACCTCGATTTTGTTACAATGCCTTCATTAAATGACAACATTTAAAAGTAATAAAGTTATGCAAATATCAGACTTTAAAACCAGTTTAATTCAAGTAGTTCTTTTCTTTTTAAATAGTTTCTAGCTTGTACTTTATTATAAGCTTTGATTCGTAGGCCATCAGGTCTTAGCACGGGATATTTGAAAACCTGCAAAAATCGACTTATGAGATTACCAGAAAAGGTTTATTTAACGAAATATAACGGCCGCGTGAGTCAGTCTTTACAAATGTATTTTAATTTCACGTGTTACTGTTTTAATAAAGCCTAAAAATGGAAAGATGTGATGTTTTTGAAGTGATACAATAGTTTTGCATAAGAATTAAAATCCAAGTCATGAAAATATGCAGCGACGATTTAGTCAGAGATTGGTTCTAGTCTGTAATCAATATTCATGACTACTTGTGCAACTTGCGTCAAACCAAACACTTGGTCAAAGCGTGAAGACGTGGATTTATGTGTTCCTGGTGATGTCGCATCTGGCCTTGTTCTTCCTTAGAAGAAGATAGAGCACGACGAGATACAAGTATTTAAATGTTAATGGTGAGTGCATGTTTTAATCTTTTTGCCCTTCACCAAACGGAACAATTTTTACTTTCCGAAAGTTAAGTTCCACCCTTCGCTCGCAGTCCTGCACACATCTTCGTTCAGACTCCAGATAGTCGTAGTTTTGCAATCACTGAGATGAAATGTTTCAGTCGGCAAAGGGTTAAGAGATAATCTTTGTGCAAGTTTGGAAGATGTGCGCTGAATTTGTTTGATATTTCCTGTTCTTCTCGTTGCGTGTTGCTCCCGGAAAGTTGAAAACCGTTACCACGTGCAGCTGGTTCATACGAGCTTTCGTCGCTGCTTGCCCTAGTTGTAATAGTGTATCCTGGGAATACATTTGTCCCGAGAAAAAGCTTATGTTTCTCTTTATTGTCTTCTTTTTAAGGACAGAAAATGGCCTAACGGCGAAGATGGAATTCATTGGTATATGATCCGGCGTACGAAATTGAGAAGAAATTGAAATTCACGAGGAGTTCAAATGGTTATATTCAACATTGGAAATGACCACGAGATAAGAATTTTAATTTCGTAACTTTCAATCAAAATGGTGGCAATATATTTGACGCTTGCGTTGTAAGGATTAGTTGTCGAGGGTTTTTTTCTAGTAGAAAAAGTCGGGGTATTTATTTGTTTCGAAAGACTGCTATATATTTTTCAATAGCTAACCTTGGGCCGTAATTAATCCGAGGTCGCGATTCTGGTAGCCACCATTTTGGTCGATATGATTTCACGAAATATTTTAAGTTGGTAAACAACGTTGAGTTTTTAAGGTGGCACTATATTTGGCAACACCATCTAAATTTTTTTTTGATTTTTGTGATCAAAACGCATGCGTTTTTTTTTTCGGAATCGACGAAGTAATGTAACATTGATTTTTCAGTTCTTTTTTTTTTAGGCAAGAGGAGATTTAAATGGCCTGTACGACAACAAAATATATTTGGCAACAACGAAATTAACTCTACAGCAAATAAATTATCTTGCTAGAATAAAAATCACACATTTTATTCTCTTCAGATCAAATATAATCTCGAAGATGTATTGTGACCGCATGCCTGTAGCGTGAAACGGAAAAATATATTTTGGAACAAACGAAATAATTCTGTAACAAATTAAATTGTCTTGCTGCTATTAAAATTAAACTGTCATCGAGCGTCAAACTCATAATGCCAGGACCATGAAAATTACTCTTGAAAGAGTACGGATGGTAATCTAAATTAATCAAATGACTACACAATTGAACAATGAAAACTACTTGCAAACATGTCCAACAACCTTAAACACACTCGACTCTGGCCAAAAACGAAGATCGCCGAAGATCGGTGGGCCGACGTTAGAATTCCGGAGATCACTCCAAAATTTCCGAAGACTTCCGAAGATTTCCCAATAGTAACGAAAGTTTTGGGAATAAGGGAAATTTCTCAGAGATTACAAACTGCATTGAGAATCTTTATTGTAATTACCGAGATAGTTGTCTTTCGCTGTAAATCAAAGCTTTTCTTGCACATTGTTGTACCACAGCTACTTTAAAATAAATTGAAAATATCTTCAGGTTATTGGACGTACTACCACTCTTAATTTCAGAAAGTGCCATCTTAAAGACGAGTCAACGTTAGTTTAACCTCTAGATATTGAAAGGTTAACCATTCCTTTAAGATCAATATCTGGTTTATAAAAGGTGTTTTAAAAAAAGCAGACAAGTATAGCGAAAGTGATGAACAAAATCATCGACTAGGAATTATTGTCTTGATGTGCTACTAAATTCTCAGGACTACAAGTAAGACCAAGTAAGGCAATCGTTGAGGAGAGTTGATGTTTTCAGCTTGAAAGTATGAACGAGTTCAGGCCTGCGGAGTTCGACTGAAAATTTAAAACCTGTTTCTGTTCTGTAACTACTTGAACATTTGCAAATCAAAGTCGATTCTGCTATCTCTAGTTTTTGAGCAATTGTCTACCAATGACCTCCAAAAAGAGAACTTTTAGTACATCTACCACAAAGTGAACATTTAAAATTAGCTATTGCAATTATATTTTTTTTAAGATTTAAATGGCTGCCAACAATTTTGTGACAACCATAACCAAAACGGACCAGGAACAAATTTGTTAACAAGGATGATTATATTTGCATATCAATTAGTATTAAAAACGTGCCTTGTTATACACAGTTCTCGTGGCGCCTTTGTAAAACATGTTTGTTTTCCTTTGTCATTTCTAACGTTAAAATTTCTAGACTTCCAAAAGAAGTGAAAAGCATTTTCCTTCGTAAGCTTTGTTCAGAATATGGTAAAATATTTTCGAAAACATTTCGACAAGAGATTTAAATTTTCACGGTTGATTATTTCGACATTGTTTTGACTTGACTAGTCATAAAATATACTGAACCGGCCGAAGAAATTTTTCTTTATTTAGGAATAAACATCTTTGTGCTACCAGATATTGATTATTTTGTGGTGTTTACACTTTGGTTGTTGCACGGGAAAAGAGAGCAAAGCGAACGGTCCCATCGGAAGACAAAATGTAACTTATTTCGGAACTTAAATGGTTAGAAACCATTGAAATTTGGTAATTTTGCGGGGAGACAATGATTGGATTTTGATTTACGAGTGTTTTTGCTCCTGTGCAACTGATCCGAAGTGTACCATCTATGTTATCGCCTGACAGAGAAAGATATGAAATGACAAGCTACAAACAGTTGCAGATTAAACACGATTGGATATAAAATTAAACTCGGTTAGTTTAAACGGTATTTCACGTTCGCTTTGCTAGATTTAAAAATCCATGTCGGAGTGTAAATTTTTTGTGGCCCATTTGATCCATTTGTCATTTCATCTTTTTCCTGTCTTGAGGAACTCTTGCGTCACCTCGTACAAGAACCATCGTCAAGTTCGATGAAAAATGAAATTTTAAGACTTTGGCAAACTTATTTCGAAACGAAACAAAAAACAACCTTGACAATCAAAATTGCTTTTTCAATGCCAGGTGATGCAGTAGTTTTTGATGGGATTTTCTGTTAACTGTTGCCTTTGAGAATTTTTTCGCGATCAAAAACTTCTGAAGGGTAACCTATTTAAATTTTTCTCAAAAAAGTTGTAAGGGGAAACGCTGTGCAAATTGTTTTAATTTTCCCGCCAAAAGTCTTAGTTTTTAAACGCGATTTTTTCCTTCACACGTTTTACTTCAATTCAACTGATCTTCACCTAATTAATTACTTACTTTCACTGTTTTGCAATACAAACAATAAAATTAGATTAAATGAAAACAGCAAGTGTTGGTTTTTACTGTGTACATTATTTTAGCATTGTTAAAGAATATTAAAGACAATAAAAATACTTCAGCAAATAGAAGTCAATTACACACGCGTCTTCAATATAACTTTTATTGGCTTTTTTATCATGCAATGAAAATTCTTTACAAACAATTTGAATAAGTAAACAAAATAAAAAAAAATTGCGCTTTTAAAAGGGCCTGGAAACAAGTCGGAATGTAGGCTATCTCTTTTACTATTCTTTGACTACGTAGGGTCGCCAAAAAGAAAAAAAATTCTGCGCTTTTGAACAGAGTCTAACCAGAGTTCAAGCATGTACTGTGAGGTTTGATGGGAAAAATCCTACATAGTGCTTGATTTTTTCCGCCAAAAGACTCAGTATATGTTTGACTCAAAACCAGACACCATTTAAAATTGCAGACTTTTTTTTCTAAGGACAATTTTTCCTCTTTACGATTTCTTTCTTGGCCGTTTTAAAAGCGCAACATTTATATCAATTCAATGCGTCCTCGAAAACTAGAAAGATTTCCGTAAATTTGTGGAATAGATACTAGATAATTAGACAGTAATTTCAACGAGTTTAATAACGAGACTTCCAAGCTGACGATTCGGAAAAACTAAACCAGGTAATGCTAATACTCTACCTTTATTCTAAAGCTACAAACTCGAAATACAATTCATGCCTTCCTCGAAAACTAGCAAGATCCGAGACAATTTGGCAGATGCTAGACAATTTGAAAGTAATTCCGATGTCTTCTTGTTGTGAAATCGCTAATACGAGCTCCGCCCTAACAATCTTTCGCAAGAAACTCAATCGAGATAAACTCTGTCTTGTAAATCTACCTTACTTTAAAAGGTGATCCACTATAGAAACATCTAAACGAAGGTCTTTGCTTTCCTTTGCTTCTTTCTCCATGTTAATGTCGCTGCATGTACACTTGAGATTACAGCCTGAAAGAAAGACAGATAAAACGTTCAATTAACAATGGGTTTACTGGAACCCAAAGAACAAAATATACATACAGTGTATACTCGACTAAAGTTTACAAGTATAAATTCTCTCATGGGGAATGCGCTTGTCGTTTGGTGATATCATCAACAAAGAAATACAGGGAGTTAACATAATGATATTAAGAAGAACATAAAACGCGGACAAGCAGCAAAACGAAATAAATAGCACCGGCTAAAACATAGCACTCTAAAATTAACTTTCACTAGCAACTTTTGCGGTCTAAAAGCTTACTAGCAAAATAGCACACTAAAAATTTTACGGCAAAAATGTTCGCGACTAAACGGGCCGCACTATTCGCATTTTCTTCCCGAGGATGAATTTATGCGTGGTTAGCAGTCACCATCCTTGAATAACTCGTGAAATTTTTTTAAACGAAAAAGCTTTCGGGTTGCTTCACATTTAAAATAAGTATTAAAATAAAGGTAATGTAATTTGCCAGACGCTTATGACCAAATGCAAACAAAAATTAAAAAATTTACACAAGCGAATATTAAGACAAAGTTGCTTTAAAATTCAAATTGTTGTTCAAATGTAATACTCATGCAAACAAGCAAAATTCTTTTCCTAAGAGGTGCATGTAAGGTAATTAGTACATTATAAAAGATTTTACAGTAATTACAAGTAATTATGTTTTTTTTTTTTCTCACTACCCAACACCTATCGCTTAAACTTTTCACACGACGGCTTTTACGAAACTACGACTGAAGGCAACTTTCCTTTTGACAGCTATTTCTAGAACATTTCCCAGTCGTATCCGAAACTCCTGAGGGAATTTCACACAACGGTGAAAATCCGAAAATTGTCACGGCAAAAAATAAAAACAAATAAATAACTCCGTGATTTGAACGTAGTTATGAAGCATTTCTCTCCCATTGTGAAAGTTTTAGCATATGATGAGACTGACATTTGTAACCAAGAAAGTTATTTCAAGCGTACTTACAGAAAACATGCTTTACTCTCGTGTAGCATACAAGGCAGTTCAGAGCTTTTTTACATCCATGGATAAGATCCCTATCTTTGTCCACTCAAATTGAAACAATAACTTCGCCATTCGTTTAAATTATTTCCTTGCAATGTGTACAATTATTCCTAGTACATGCACCATCAAGTGATTAAAAACTCTTCCTTTTAAAAGAAAATTGTGACGCACCTAACAAAGGATCCAATGTCTCACTTTGATTCGTTTTCCTCTTAAGACAGCACAGCTTTTATAGTTCCTTCTCTGTTTTGTATCTAGCGAGAAACAGGAAATGTTTTAACCTTTATGACATCCATCATTCTTAATTTCAAAAACTAAACCATCAGGTTAAGTGATCCACACCAACCCAGCTTATCCAGGTCACTGACGCATGAAGTGGAAAATGGGTATTTCTATTCTGCCTAAATCTGGTGGACATTGTGATTTTTAATTAGGTTTTAAATAAGTTCTTAATTAGGTTACTAATTAAAATAGGTTTTATTTAAATTGTAACAATGTTTATAGAGGGCCACAAGTTCATTAGTTTTTTCACTATCAAGTGTCACCCTCTTTAAATGAAGTTTGATTGATTGATTGATTGATTGATTGATTGATTGATTGATTGATTGATTGATTGATTGAT
>Ga0126339_10002000_pt1 | contig 14391 bp, 6 predicted proteins | sample OrbTmetagenome_2_FD_92532 | JGI IMG/M metagenome (GOLD analysis project Ga0126339, IMG submission 92532) | Coral microbial communities from Petempiche,Puerto Morelos, Mexico - Orbicella T R C metagenome | ecosystem: Host-associated > Invertebrates > Cnidaria > Coral | place: Petempiche,Puerto... | reverse complement strand
TAAACCAAGCTAAAGCCAGTTGAGTATATTACAGCATTAGACATTATTACATCCAATACAATAATATTCATCTGTAAACATAATCAACTTGAATGTAAAGGGATTCAGTGCCTGAACATCAGCTAAGCACATGTAAAACTGGTGTCCAATTCCTTTGACTCTGCTTAATTTGATTTAATCTTCATCCTAAGTCTTCCTGCTGGGAAATCCGATCCGGTGATTTTTCACTACATTCTGAATACTTACCAACTTGACAATGAAATAATATTTAAAAGAGAAATTACATGTCATTTGGACAATGGCTTTTTGACCCAAAATACAATAGCTATATACATTTAGTTCCCTGCAGAAGTGATCAAAAACTTATTTCTCTTTTCACATTGCTAACTTCCATAATACAAAATTATATCCTTACTTAGCTTCAGCTTTTAAAGAGAGGAAAGGCAAACTTAGTTGTTCTAGCACCACAAAACTTTGAAAAAAATTTTCCTGTGCCCTTAAGGTATGAAACAATTTTGTCAACAACCAGACCATAAAAAAAACTTTATCAGGAATGGGCAGAAATTGTTTTCCACAAAAACAAAAGAATAACATCACTAATGCTCCATCAGAAAAGATGCAAAAATGGCTGCTGCAGGCAAATGGGAGTGCAAGTTAAAAGAACATCAATGTATGCATGGGATAATTCACGTTAATTAAAAAGCCCTGCAGGGGTAAAATGTAGGGTTTTGACCCCAAAACATAATGTTCTAGAGATATGGAGGTGGTCAAATGGGATCTAAAAAGCACATAACCCTTAAGAAAACTACAGTCAAACACAACAATAATTTAGCAAATCTGTAACAGCCATCCCAACCTTCCAATCGTACATCGGTATAATATCACACTTCTTTAATATACTAAGCCTTAACAAAAATTGTGGGTACATCAACACAACTTGACTTCATACATTTATAATTCCTAGTTGATGTATTTATAAGTTCTTATCAACGGATTCACTATATTGTCTTGACATTTTAAGGAGAACTTCTATGTTAATCACATTGGAAGATCAGAGTGTCCAAGGCTGCCAGGGAAATTCTATGGGAGTTGTGCCACCCATCCCCACTTTAACAGTCCTGACTCTAAACCATCTAAGAAAGGGGTTTGTTTTCTATCACTTCAAAGAGACAACAGAAGCTTCGTTGTTGATTCTTAAGCTCTGCACTCTGTGTACTAAGCCTCGACTATACATCTGAATGAATCAGTTATTAGTTTTGTCAGAGGTAGGAAGAAATCGACACTATAAAATGAACCCCTTTTGAATGAAAAGCGCGTTCTTAGTTTCAAGGTAATTTTCGTTAAGCCTTTTCTGTTTACTTAACAATCTCGTAAATGAAATGTTGATGAAAAGCTAATTGACACCAGATTGCTTTTCCAAGGTATCTCGTCTTATATTTCACGCTGCAGAGAAGGTTTCACGGACATAATCACGATTCATGAATCTAACTGGCAGTCAATTTAACACAGGGCATTTGCAGAGTGCACAAGTCGTGAACTTTCCATTCAATTCTAAACAAAGCATCCTAAACCACAAAAATACAGTAAATTTGCATTTCATTCTTTTATGGTGGATCAATGACGATATTTGCATGCTGGTGTTTTAAATTACTTCGCAAGATTTTTATTACAAATAAAAATTAACTCATGATGAAGGCCAGCACACTGTAGTAAGCGATCGAATGCGCGCTGGATTAAAAATCGTAACTAATACCTTATCGTTTAGCGGTCCAAAATACATTGATCAATATCAAATAATTCAGTTACATCGCGATGAAAATTTATCAACTAAAAACACACTTAACGTCGCCAGACAACGCCATATTGATTTTTTGGTGTGAGTTAATTTTCCGGTAGTATAGGTTCTTCGCGTTAAGGCCATTTCAACACAAAGGGATTTCTGTCCCTTCGTGGGAAATATACAAACCGTTTCACTATTGTTGAGTAATTTTTGCGATTCCCTCCAGCTGCGAGGGTTTATTGATGGAATACAAAGTTTAAGAGGCACTACGTTTCCAAAACAAAGCTCTTCAACTATCTGCCTTTATTTGGGCCTCTCGGAAAACAACTTGATATTAAAACAAAGTTTCGCCAAAACATCGGGGAACCCACAGAAAGAATTCTTGCAAGAACGCAGAACCTTTCAACGAGGTAATCTTCACGTGAGGCTTACATTCTTTCAGTTGGGACAGAAGAATAGCGAGTACGGATATAAGTACTCTCTCTATACGCATGCATGATTTAAGACATACCTTCAAATGATGCCCTCGCACGCGAATAATCTGCATTCGATGATTCGTCGCTCCAAGCAAGGAAGGTGGAAAAATATACGAGAAAGAGCAAACATCGCCCGTTTAATGGAGTCATCTTCTCGCAGTCCTGCAAAATGATAACACAATAGCTATTACAACCTTTTGACAGTAGACGCGATGACTGAATGCATGTCAAAGCAAGGTCAGTGGAGCGCGTTTTAAACCGCTTGTAGAGCGCGCATCGTCTAACTCAAGTTTCACCAAACAAACTACGTCGTTTGTAAATAACATGATTTGGCGCAAGCGTTAGGTGCACAAGCGAACGACAAGTTTCTTCTTATAAAGTCCTGAACGTTTACTATAATGACCAGTGACGAAAGTTACCTTTTATATCGCAAAACTCGTACGAAACTTTAGACGAAAATCAACTTCATGGAAACCCGATATGCGTCGACAACTTGCCCCAACAATAACAACAGGTTCTTCGTGTAGGATTATCACGTTTTGTGCCAAAAACTTCACCTTTCTTGTTGAAACAAGCGCTTGCACTGTCAAGATCGCAGTGGAACTTGGAAGAATACGCTAGTAAACAGACCAAATCCATATACGGACACAAATCTACTGATGATTTTATGGTTGAATAGCTAATTAGAACTTACCAAGCACACCGTTGTAAGCAGTACTCGAACACAATCGACAACCTCGAGTTCTCGCAAATTGAGTTAATGCAACGACTGCTAAACGATCGTCATACGATGGGTTTTTGTGAGTTTAGCTACTAAAGCGAAATATTAGAGACTTGGTCAAAGGAATCCCCATAAATTGCGGTCTTTTCTCTGTAAAGCTGTGTAAAGATCCCGCAATATTCCTGCGAGTGATCAAAACTTCTTTGACTCGATTTCAAATATTAATCATTGGGCTTCGCAGACGTTTAGTCTCAGTGGTTTCGAACGCATGTTGGTATGTTGACAGAGAAAAACACTCAAGCTCACGCTCTGTGCTATTGGACGGCGTAAATCAATACCGTAGTGCCAAAAACATTTGCATTTTAAAACCAGTTTGCCGCCCATTTGGTGTATAAAATGAATAGTGACATATTCATTGTGTTTCGTAAGTATGCCTTGAAAACCACGCAATCGATCGTGTAAATTCGATTTGAGTTCACATTATTCATTACAAATCCTGCGCAATTTTCAAATTTACATGAAAAAGATCTTCTAAGCCCGTACCTTAAGTTATTCCTTGATTTTCTGTGTGAAGATATGTTACTTCATTCGTGAAGAATTTTTCAGGACACAAGCACTGACCTATTGAGGAACACCGGAACAGAACTAGCGCATGCTGTAATGAACCACGGGCGTGGATATCATTTCACTTTGTGGGCTTCCCTCTTCCTGCGTACTTTTCAACCACTTCCTCTTTTTTTTGGTTTGTTGCCAAGCAATCTATCAATTCGCCGCCGTTGGTAAACTTTTCAAACATAACAAAGCAATAAACACCCAGTTGAAATTTAATTTCACTAATTGCTTTTTTCCGCGAGTTCTGAGTTAGTTTTAGCCTAAAGAAGCGGGAAGTTTATCAACGGCGAACAGCTTGCACTTGTCATTACAGTTAGGTAGATGTCCTTGATATATTGAAAATATTGTTCCGTCTGGTCCTAAAAAAGGTTTAACATGACTATAAAAAGAAAGACCAGCTGACTTTTTTGACAACGAAAATGCAAATTATGGTCATATTATTTTCTCGTCCTCGCTAAGCTCTAATAGGTAAGCTTAATTTTCAACTCGCTTGTTTGCATTCAGACTGGATCGATCGCTTCATTCAAGGATTCTGCCGGGATTCAGTCCACATATGAGATGTTAAAATTCAAAGATAAACGTACTCTTTTTTGCTTGGATATAGATAGACTAGCGCCAAAAGTACCCAATTATAGAAATTATGTGATGCAAGATTCTTCTTCCTCAATATAATACCTTCCAAAGTTTGAATAAATTCTAATGGCGGAAAACGTTACCAACTATGGCCGCGCGGCGAAAATTCGAATCTGAGGGCGACCATATAAACCCTGCTTCCGTCGTGAGGGGAGTTTTACGTGATCGGACTAACCACGACCCACCAGGATGCTTTTGTTAGTCAAATTAAACCCAACCACTTTGTAAATACTACATAAGCCCTGCATAAGGTTATACCTTGGACTTCAGCGAATTCAGCTGCCGTCGGCAAACCAGTGCCCGGGCTCCGCGCATTTTTGACCTGCACGTTTGATGACGTGCTATTAGTCAAGTGGCTGTCTCTGATGTGTCATAGCTGGTAATATCTTATTCATGCAGATATTTATCCATAGGTGTCACTTCAACCCTCAGAGACTACTCATTCCGGGTCGGTTGTCCACTAAGAACTACTCAAAATCTCTTCATCTCCGTCACGATTTTCCAAAGAACAGCTTTATAGATTATATCGTTGTAGTGTATTGTCATGATTTTGAATTCCAAAGCACTCTTATAGCGGAGTCCTCTCTTCTCAACAAAATTGTGCTAAGACTTTCCGCTAACAGCCAAACCGTGCTCTGTTCGTTAGGTTCCTTTCATCTACCCTGGTTCCAGAGGTTTTTCTTGATTTTTCTCCGCATGAGACAGCTGCAAGAGAGCCGCGAGGCGGCGAACACAAGTCACGAAAAACCTCCGGGACCAGGGTACCTTTTATCCATACTTACAGAAAGAATGTACAAAATTAATCTCAATTTTAAGTTAATTGTCCAACATAGATTATGGAGTAATGAATTGGAAATTGTACCATGCCACACCCTGTAACAATTGTTTGTTCCGACTTGGAATCTTTTGTCTTCACTTTCCGTTAATTGTCTAAAGTGATTTATTCTAAACAGTTATTTCCCACAGTAATTAACTTATGGAAGTTAGGTCCCATCAAGGAGATTGAATCACCAGAAATGCTTTAGCCTCCTCCAGGCATTCAGTACTTTCAGTTAGTTAAGGCATAGTGGGAAAAACGGTGAAGCGAAATAAAGAAGAGAGAGGCTTGGTGCGACGTTCTCGTGCCATTTTTCGCGCTGTACCCTAACTGAAGAGGCTAGAAGTTTTTATGTGAATGACATCGGCAGAACCGCCGGAAAACGTCGGAAGAACCGAAGTTCCGCAACGAAAATTTGACACGATTCAGTCGGAAATACGTGGCTTGGATAAATCTGGGAAACAGTGAAAAAATTTTTCAGAAAAAAAAAGGAAAGGGAATTTTGAAGTGCAGTTTATCCTTTGCCGTTATCTAATGTTGGGTAGGTAACTGCAAAGGAGGCGCCTTACGTTAAAATTTCACGGACGAAAAAATCGCTATAGATCGAGAAAAAAATAAGAAAAACTTAAATAGGTACGTTAATAAAATGACGTATATACGTATATCTAGCATTTCACTTGAAAAAAAAAAAAAAGAACAAAAAAAGGTCGGCAAGCCTTTGAGCCATGCTTGAGATAACCGTGCATGTCTAAACCTCTGTGATGTCACTCATTAAAAATATTTCGTGTATTAAATCGGGAGCCATGTCATGTGACAACCATACGAAAAAGCATCATCGAACCGACAAAAAATGTATAAAGGAAAATGAAATGTAAAATATCCTCGCAATTTTAACAGCTTTGTAGCAATCCGACAGGAAAACGAATTCTATTGTAATAGCCGAGTTGAACGTAATCATTAATAATATCAATCTACTTTATTTATAACGCATTAGATCAGTGATATCAGATGGCAAGCTAGGCGACTATACAATATTTTAAATCTACAAAAATATTGATAATTCTTATCTCGATCTATCAACTGTCGAACGACAGAACAAAAGATTTGCCGGTCAAATCTTTAAAAAAACCCAGCCTGCTTTGAACAAAAAACGTTCCCTTAATATAACTTGAAATTGTACATAAAACAGCCACTCTTAAAGTGAGTCGAACATAATAAATGACTGGCCAGTTCAAAGTCTTCCCCTATTTTGTACGATTAAAAAATACATCATAACTCTGCTAAACGTGTATACGTACCTCTCGGCTAAAATACAGGTATTTTTTCTTGATCAGTTCTGGAGTATCAAGACCACGAGCTGAATGAATCGATCCTTTCACAAACCTATTAGACGAGCTTAACTGAACATGAGTTTGTTATGTCTAAAACAGGACATCTTCTCTGTTCACTAGAGCGCGCGTTGTTCTCTTATCAATTACCACTGACCAGCTGTCAGTCTCATAACAGGTGACACTCCTCTGCATGTGACGTAAATATCCAGATCTGTAATCTCCAAGACCCTCAGTCCCTGGGCATGTCAGATGTGTGGTCGAATTTATTTTGAATTGTACATGTTGTAGATACGGCAGTTATTTGAGTGAAAGTACCTTGAATGACTTATTAGAAAGTCCACTTAAAATGTTGGGTTGGTATCTACTCTGACCTCGCCACCAAAGCTTATTCTTTTATCCGAAGATTATTTTAATCGCAAACTGTGATCTTTTTTAACACTACGTACTAGCAAAGATTCAGTTTTGTGCTTTCCTTTGTTGAAAAGACGCTCCTTTCGTCACTTTGAGAAATAGTTCTTTTAAGTAGGCTTACAGAAAGGACATGAAATTTTCATCAGATCAGATAACGTCACTTCACAGTGCTTAAGGCATAATTAGGAGAAAATTATCTCTTGCCGCACACCCTGTAATAATTGTATTTTCCCGTTAGTGAACGCTTTGATGCTCCTTCTCAATCAGAAACAATGAGTAACCAACTTTCTTTGTTTGCTTTTGCTTGCTGTTTTGTTTATAAACTTCAGAAAACTGAGGGGGAGGGGGCGAAATGTGGAAGTATTTAGGGGGTTACAGACGGCTAGGAATCTCTTTTCTTTCATTGCAGATGGAGTTCCTGTGTCAAGAAGATCATGCTCATATACTGAGACAACAACCAGAGTCATTTAAAATTATAAAAAATAGAATGCATGGATAAAATTGTCGGTAATAAATAGAGGGCTGCTTAACTGATTTCTCATGAATGCGTAGGCTCGACTTTCGCAGCGGAAGAGCGCGGGCTCCTTCACGAACAGCGGCTGCTATTCTAGCCTACGTATGCACTGATGATTTAAATTACATGCGAATCTGATCCTCACCAGGCGGCCTACGTTTTAACTTTCTTGGAAGTCGCCGATGAAGCTTTTTTAGCTGAAAATTGTTTTGCTTAAATGACTTGAGCAAGTCCTTAAATACAGGCGGAAGAAAGTAAAACTGAAAAAAAGTCAGAAAGCGTACGGAATATGTCTGGTGCGTTACACAAATTTTCGTGTTAAGAAGGAAGAAATGAAATTCTTAGAAGAAGCGGAACTGTTATGATCTTTAGAAACGGAGGTTGCAATAAGATCATGGTATTGTGGTTTTCTTTCAGGGTGCTTCTCTCTCAACTAAGTTAAACTTTCCTCTTTTGGCTTCATTCCATTTCAAAACTGTTGTGCTGTACTTTGTACTGTTGTTCTCTTTGATATACACAGGAATTCGACATTAGCGAAAGCTTAATTTGCCAGCAGTGAATATCCGTGGCACACGCCGTCAACAGTCACAAACAAAGCAACTCGGTTTTCCTTGTATCTCGTAGCCGTGATGGCAGATTAAATCACCTGGTATTTTATGAAAGTTTTAAAAGTACATCATTCGCTTGAAAGTTTGAATATAAGCTTATCACCGTGATTCTCTTCAAATGAAACATTGCAGTGTAAAACCCGAGGAGAGAGAGAGAGAGGAACTTGTTTAAAATCTCTTTAATACAGTGTTAGCATCTGCTTGGCGTTTGACGGACTGAAAAAGGTTAAAGTCCTTCACGATCCCCCCCCCCCCCCCAAAAAAAAAAGTTCAATCGAAGCTAGCCAAGAAAAATTCCAAAAAACTTTTCACTACTTACCTGTAGCGCCCTGTCTGTTTATATGCAGATAACAATTTAAATAATTCTTTTCAGCCCACGAACGGAACCAATAAAGGTGTCGCTTTGCTTTACATGATATTTATGGAATGCGTACAGGAAGTCGAAATGCGACAACTACTATCATCTCAACAGATCAATTCTCCTAACGCGTTGCCTAAAACTTTATTCATTACAAGTTTCGGGTTAAAGCTAATTTTAATACTTTCGAAAGTATTTTTCCGTTATAATAGAAAGAGAAAATTCCCACTATGATTACTCTGCTGTAGGAAGTTTTAGATTTTTCTTGACACTTAACGCTAAATGTGCAGTTTCAGAAAATATCTATAACTCCCTCACGGAAGGGATTTTTTCAAAGAACCCCCCTCCCCCCAACCCTCTGGAAATTCCAATTAAGCTTGATGTTTTGGTCGTAGAAAATCCCCAACCCCCCAGGAAATTCCTATCCATTCTGTGGAGGGAGTATGGATATTTTCTGGAACTGCGAAATGTAGGAACATACAACTTTTTCGACAAAGGTTGTCCCACTGAGCGTAAAAGGTACGCAACATACCGATTGGTATTATGGGTAATGATAGTTTATCATTGCTTGAAAGAGGTTCACGGTGTTCCAGCAAGAAGGAAGAGAAAGCATGAACACACGTGCTTGTACTTTTTCCTTCTATCACGCTGAAACACCTTGAACTTCAACCAAGACACAGCAGTAAACCACCATTACCCGTAATACCTTTCGGGATAGTTGCGTTTTGTCAACCTCGTTGCCATGGTCCTTTCCCGGAAAAGGCCATGAGAGCGAGATTGGCGTTTTGAAGGACAACCTTTCTCAAAACGGCTGTACAGAGTAAATGGTCTCGTTCTATCCAAAAACAAAAATTATAATTAATCTTTAAGTATTCCGTGTACGTACTATCGTTCTGTGACAAAACTTAAGTTCTCAATTTACGCACAATCTTTTAAATCCCGTATTTTAACACGTAAATATCACATTAAAGTTTATTGAAATAGCCGCCGGAAAAATGCATCATGTATTTTCTGTTTTTATTTACTGTAGCTTCAGAAAACATGCCATGTCTACGATGTCTCATCGCGCCCTAATCACTATTTTCTCAGTCTATTCTTCCATAGGTAATAAATCTTTCGAGGTTTACGCCACAGGCATTCAGGCTATTTAAGCCCTTCTTCCGATTCGATTATTAGAAAGAAACATATCCATTTCCTAAAAGAAACGAAAGCGGATGCAGTGGGAGGGAACGCGGAATAAGCTTCTTTGTGTGCTTTCAGTGCAACGTTAGTAAAAATAGCTTATGACATTACTTTCTTTTTTCTGGCTCAGTATACGTTCTAAAAAACGTATTGAATTAACCAGGTTGGGCCTTCCCCTACCTTACCCCCGCATCTTTTCACTTCACCCCTGTTGACCGCCTTTGGGAACAGTTCTTCGCTGTGATTGGCCAATTGTGCGCGCCTTTTTTTCGTGCACGCTTGACTTAAAATGTTTTACTTTCTCCAGAGTAACAATAAACGTCTTCCAAATGTAATTAAAGTAATGGTTTTTATTTCTTCCCTGCACGCTTTATCGCTGCATCATAAATCGACAACGAAAAAAAAAACTCCTTCAGAATTCTAACTGACATTGACTCACCTCGAGTTCAAGGTATGAAGTGTGTCTTAAATCTTATCAACGATATTATTTAGTAGACGAACATATACCGGTCATTGTAAAGATTAGAAATCAATTACCTCAGAATAGCCCCATGTATTGCACGCTATCTAAAGAATATTACTATGCGTCAAAAAAGAGACCGCCTTGTGTTTTATACTGCATCCAACAGTTGACTGCTCGTCTTTGGCACGAAAACAAGCAAAATACTACAAACTAAGCCTGAGAAAACAATTCACCTCCGGAACCCGTCAGGGCTGCAAGGTCATGATGGCTGTTATCTATTTATTTTTTTCATTACACCAGAGTAATGGATAAGAGCAATTCTATCCGTTGCTTTACACTGGTAGTCGCCATGTTAAGTTAAGTCGATTCCAAGGGTCATTATTGCGATTAAATCTTGCCACTTTGGAGACTGACCAACATTGTTTTCACTCAAAAATATGGCAACGAAACAGAGTATTGTTTGTACGGTTAAAACACTTTCCGGAATCACGCCTTGCCTTAGTATTCTAGGTAACTGCTATCATAAAACTGAAATAATTCAGCCATACCTTTCTCGCTAAAAAGGAAAAAAATGTATGCGAGGCCTTTCATTCTTATGACAGCTATCTAAAACAAAGCCTCTTGATTAGAGCAAACTGTCTCAAGACCTTTTTCAATTGTCAAACTAAATAAGTGTAAAATTGAACAGATTTTACAAGGAACTTTTCAGTGAAGTCTGGTCCCTGGTGATGGGGGGCGGGGGGAAACCGCTTTTATAAAGCATATAAGCTACGTCGGACGCCAACGGATATGGTTTTGGAGCCACTTCGTTGTGAAATGGGAACCTTTGGGTCTGAAGTAGTGCAGGGTTCGTGCACTGTGCTCGGCGCGGTCGAGTGAATTAGGCAAAATTCTTAGAAAAAGAACATTTTTAATGTTTTTCATAGGACTTACTATTCATCTTTTGAAGGCATTAAGACCAAAAACACACCGGGAATTTAAAGACCTTCCTCAGTTCTGGGCAGGGTCTGGTCTGAAATAGGGTCAGGGTTTCAAAATTGCACCCCCCCCCCCCCTTCACCCCCGCAACCGGATATTTCGGGAGTAATCCCCCCGTGGTGGGGTTGCCGAGAGCGTCAGGTCTGAAAACTCCTTTGTTCCAAATCCAATAACACTTCGCTGTTTTGTTCAGTTTATTATTAACTATACCTAACGAATTGATTTGACATCGTTTCTATCATTATAATAGCGTAAAAGTTCATAAAAGGAACAAAACCACAATTTCTGTTAAAATCTGTCTTACGATCTGTAGATATCATTGCACTTCATTTCCTTTGTTAGAATTGTCCACGAAAACCTTCGTCTTCGGCCTGTAGTTCCTGCACACAGCAAGCACTATGAACTTTATCCGCCAGAAAGGTTTGATTTTGTATACTACTACTAAATCTCTTTAGTTAAGCCCTACAGATATTCAAACCTACCTTGAAGATATCCAGTCGTTGGTGATCTCCGTGTATTGGCCTAAAACGTTCTCTCCGTGTTGCAAAACCTCTTTCAGCCTAGCCAACCCTACGTGATAGAACAATAAACTCCTTATATAATAATTACTGGACAGGCCGCGCACGTGGGGCCCCTGTGAAGTGAGAAACTTGCTGACAGCATTGCACGAGACTTCAGCAATACTCCCACAGATTCACTCAGAGCGAAGATAGCATTTCACAACCGTTTTTTTTTTTTGGTACCAAATGAGCACCTCACAACCAGCTTTTGTGCTAATTTTTTAGGGACATTAAAACTCATTTCAGACTACTTTATAGACAGGTTAACCCCGTTTAAAACTTTCAATATGCATATTTTAAGGCTTATAGTAATCGGGTGCCCCTTGCTGTTTTGTATATCTGTTTACCTGTATTGTCCGAGTTTTGGATGTCTTTTATTAAGGCCGAAATTAAATTTTCATGGCTACACTGGAGCAAAGAGCAACAAACCAGCTACTGCTGTGAAAAAGGATTTTGTTTCGTCCCAAAACGAAACCTTATCTGCGACTGGTTTGCGATAGAAGTCATATGATGAAATTTTAACTTCTCCAATGTAATAGACTAGAAAAAACTCAACCCTACAGGAAACCGTCTGCTACCTCCGGTAATACGCTTCTTTAGAGTGTTTCGAACCAGACAGCCTGTGAAACAGGCTGTTATAAAGTGAAATGAAACGAGATGTGTTAAATTGCATATTTCAAAAAATGCATTGAACACCTCTACATTACGGACAGCCCGTGTGGTCACAGGAAACAGAAATGATAACCTCTACCACCCTGGTTACTTCAGCGTCCGTAATGAAAAGGCTGGAAAAAATGTAAACAATAGCAAACAAAAGCTTACTCTTTAAAAGAGTGGTGGCCTGGGCCGAGAATATCCCTGCGAGCTTTTTAGGATTTTTAGGGGCGTTTTCCATTTGTAGGGAAAACTGGTTTTTCCGGTGGGAAACTAAATAGAACAGGCTTTTCCGCTGGAAATTTTTCGGAAAAATGGAATACCTTCACGAGTATTCCTCTTTTTCCATTTTTACCGGAAAGAAAGGAAAATCAGTGTACCAGCTTTCTCGCGTCATTCCTATGCGCCCTGATAAGAGTCCAGTCCAGTCCGGTCCAGTGAGAAATCAGATGGTACATTCCTTTTCACTTAATGTCAAATACATACATACTTACAAACATACGTTTATTTGATAAGTAGATTTAAAATAAGCAACTGTACAGCTGATGTGGACCTACTACTACTAAATGGAGAACACTTATCCCGTCTCACTTTGTTTTAGTGAAAACTTGTACCGTTGTAGAATGACCGTATTCGATGGTTATTCCGGGGTTAATCAATTGCAACTAGCGATCGAGAGAAAGTAACATAACAAAAGGACTCATAGCTGACCCTGAACCTAACCGTTGCTTTCAGCGTTCGTTTCGCCGTCCCGTATTGTCATGATCCCGCACACAATAAGCACGCTCTCGCCCCAGACCATTACTCTTTTTTCAAAGTGAGGTACAGGAAATGACCTTACGGAACATTGGTTTAAACCATTATGCATAGTTTCACCATTACCACAGTAATAAAAGGAATAGGTAGGTTCAACCTCATTACCAGGGTCCTCTTCTTCCTCGAGCAAGAGAGAGGGCCCTTGGAACGAGGTTGAGGTATTAACTCAGTTGACCATAGAGTTTGCCGTAATGAAGGGTTCACTCGCCAAATAACGGGACAGCTGGGTACTCAATGCATTGTCACACCCGGAATGCGCAAATGAAAGCAAAAACACCAACCTTACTGTAAAACAAGTTTGAGTTTTAATCATCTTTGTGGAAATTACACTGTATAACAGTCACGAGTCCATTTACAATCTAATTCAATATATTATGAAGTCTCGCAACACTTGACGGACAATACAGTCTGGTAAGGAGTGTAAAGGTAAGTCCTTCTTCTCACTGAAATGCAAGTCCAGCAAGAAAATACGTCTTTACACGAAAAATGGATTTAGGAAACCCTCTTATCCTTTTCAAATATGTTAGCCGAAGTTTGTTTTGGAAGTCGTTTTCTGATAATTTCCAAGAGTGACTGATTGATTGAGAAGTGAAAAAGATAGAGGTAGCCTAGGTAGCGAGCGGTTTAAGCGATTTGAGCGCACGCAAAGTTTCGTTTCTCTCTCCCCCAGGCTCCTTGTCGCTTTGCCCATTCGCCGCTTGTGCGCGCTCAGACCGTGCTCAATTCGCTGAAACCGCCCGCTATGTAGGCTAGAGAGTTAGCAGACTGGCGACGAGAAAAACTATATGATCAAGCTACAGGGAAAGAGAATTGGGTGCACCACATCCACAATTCACTTTACTAGGATTACAGAAATGTACAGCACCTGATAGCAACCAGTTTAGAGATTCACACTGAGGAACAAAAAAACAAAACAATCCGGCACGGATAAAATTTAGTCCTGCAGGGAGAGCACCAAACAAGCAATACGAACATAAACAAAAAGAAAATGGACTTGCCTTTTCACCTCCAAGACAATTAAGTCTAAAACTTAAATTAATTATTATTATTATTACTTCTACTAGAAATAATTATCATAATTATTATAAAACCCATAATAACCATAACTGTTCACGCCAAGGTAAACCCAAGACTTGCATATTTATACATACATAAAATACACCCTATAAACGATTAAACACCATATCATACAAATCTTAAGCTACGCGTTTGTTGTAAGTACAGATACATTTGTAGAAAATACTTTGCACAGTAAAGGTACAAAAATAATAATATTGTAAAAAATAGTAACCTAGTAAGCTATCAGAAGTAAAGCTCTTATCTTATACTTTGCAGTCTCGCGATTTTTTTTTTTTTTTTTTTTTTTTTTTTTTAAACAATTTTTTTTTTTTTTTTTTTTTATTTGGCTAGATTTTTGTAAAATTTATTTTAAAAAAAAAAAAAAAAATTTTTTTTTTTTTTTATTTTTATTTTTTAT
>Ga0126339_10001999_pt1 | contig 14400 bp, 13 predicted proteins | sample OrbTmetagenome_2_FD_92532 | JGI IMG/M metagenome (GOLD analysis project Ga0126339, IMG submission 92532) | Coral microbial communities from Petempiche,Puerto Morelos, Mexico - Orbicella T R C metagenome | ecosystem: Host-associated > Invertebrates > Cnidaria > Coral | place: Petempiche,Puerto... | reverse complement strand
CCCATCGGTGAGGGAGGTGCGCTGCGCCCCCGCCGTTTCCCCGTCGGGGAAACGGCAACACCCAAAGTTAGCCCGCCTTGCGAGCAAGGCGGGCTGGCGCGCGAGCGCACCCTACGAGCAACAGGCTCGATGGATGCCGGGCACCCTCACCCCTCGGGGTACAGGCGCCGGAAGCCCTCGGCGACGCGGCGCAGCACGGCGGGATCGCGGTGCTTCCAGTAGCGGGGATCGCGCATCAGCGCCTTCAGGTCTGCCTCGCCGGCGCCGCCCGCGCTGCCTGGGCCACTGTCCCCGGTCACAAGACCCGGCTCCCCCTCGGCCATCATGCGGTGGAGGGCGAGCACGCCCTCGCAGGTGGAGGCCAGCGCCCGATAGACGTCTCGCGACAGATGCGCCTTGCCCCAGGCGGAGAGCTGGCGGCTGACGCGACCCCAGCGGTCCTCACCGCCGAAATGACGCACCAGCGTCGCCAGGTCGGTTTCGGCGCGGTGGCCGGCGCTCATGGCCTCGATCACCGGCATGACCCGCTCCGCCGCCAGGTCGTAGACAACCTGGACCTGCTCGGGGGTGAAACCGGCGGCATGCAGGCGCCGGTTCACCTTGGCGTCGACGCCGAGACGCGGATGGCGGAGGGTGACCCGATAGGCGCCGGGATCATCGGGGACCCCCAGGGCGCGGCGGAAGCGTGCCCGCGCGGGTTCGTCGGCGTCCGGACCGGGCACGATCACCATGGACTGGGTCCGGCGCAGCAGATCCGCATAGGCGGCCAGCAAGGCGCCCGCGTCCAGCCGGCCAGTGACCGGGTCACGGAAGCGGGCGGCCAGGGCCTCGCGCGGGTTGGACGGCGTCGGCCGGACGGGAGGCGCGACCGGGCCGGCCGCGCCGGCGGCGCCGGCCGGGGTGGGATATGTCATGCGATGGTCTCCTGGTCTGGGAAATGAATGACAATCGCGGTTTGCGCGGACTCAGCCCCCCGCGCGGCCCTCGGCGATCAGGCGCTCCAGATGGGCGACCAAAGCGCGCTGCCCCTCCAGGTGACGCAGCGCCGCGTCGCTGGCCTCCGGCCCCAGATGGCGCTCAAGGGTCAGGGCGCGCAGGTGGGCCAGCACACAGGCCCCATCGTCGCCCCGGAAGACGCGCGCGGCGGACCGGACCAGCCGGGCGCGGGCCTCATCCTCGGCGGGAACCTTGGATATCGCCCAAGGCCAGGCATGGGACTCATCGGCGGCCATGGCCGGCCCCTCCCCTCACGGCCCCCGCGAGGGCCGAGGACACCCCGTGCGCGAGGGCCGACCACACCGGGGCCATCCCGACGCCACCCGTTCCGCGCGACGCGGCCGGCGGGGGCGGCGATACACGCCCCGGCGATGGGCGCGACCCCCGCGCGGAGGCTTGCGCCGGCACCGGCGCCGGGCGCCGCGACGGCTGGCGCACCGCTTCGTCGGGCACGCCGAGGGTGCGGGCCAGCCAGCGGGCCGCGCCCTCCCCGTCCAACACGGCCGCCGCCGCCGGCCCCAACCCCTGGACGGCGTTGATCCAGGTGAGCGTGGCGTGGGCGTCGCTCATGCGCTGCTGCTGGGCCAGGGGCGAGGCATGACGCAGGTCCACCAACCGTCCATCCAAACGGATCGGCGGCACCTCGCCACGCCGATGCAGGATCGCCAGGCCGCGCCGCACCAGGGGCGCCAGAAGCTCCGACTGCAACCGGCCATAGGAAGCCCCCAGCACCCGGGCCATGTCGGCGGCCCTGTGCACCACCTCGGTGGCGGTCATGCCCGGGCTGTCGGGCTGGCCCAGCTTGTCGGCCAGCAAGGCGTGACGGATGCGCTGGCGCAGGCCATCCAGGACCAGTTGTGAGACGTCGAAGTCCCCGGCCGCCCGCAAGGGCGTCAGACCGGACGAGCCCACCGCCTTGGGGATGATGGCCCCGGGCACCAGACGCACGGTGGCCGGGTTCAGCACCCCGTCGTCGTCGGCCTGCCAGATGCCGGTGACCGCGATGGAGGCGTTCTTGAGCACCAGTTCGACCACTTTGTTGGCCGTCTTGATGTCCGGCAGGGCCTTCATGACCGGGCTGCGGCCATAGACCTCGCCCGGCGCCTTCACCCAGCGGAAGCAGATGAAGGGCGACACGCCGAAGCGCCCCCGGGCGAGCACCGCGACCGCCCCGGCCGGCATCGGCGGGCCGACCGGCGTGGTCACGGCCGCATCGCCCGTCCCCAGCAGCAGGACGGTGTAGGCGTAGCCGTGATCGTCGGGAATGACGCACTCCAGCACCGATAGCTCCAGGTCAGGTTCGCGCGCCGCCCGCCGCTCCAGGTCGGGCGGCAGCACGGCCGCCGGAAACCGGGCGCGAAAGGCAGGCAGGGACAGCCGCACCCGTCGGAACACGGTGTCCAGATGACCGCCCGGGCCCTCGTCCAGGGCCACGTCGGCCAGGGGCACGGCGGTGAAACGGAAGGCCGAGGGCTCGCCCGGCGCCGCCTCCTCGAACAGCAGGCAGGCGGTGCCCAGGGTCACCAAGTCCAGATACGCCTGGTGGATCTCGACCGCGAAGTTGGCCGCCTCGAAGTGCCCGCGCAGCACCTCCCCGGCCCGCGACAGCACCGGGGCCAGACGCGCCTGCTCGGTCGCCGACAGATCGGCCCCGGCCGCCAGGTCGAACCAGCGCGACCAGGGCGGCGTGAGCTGCGCGAGCAGGCTGGCCGCCACCTGGTCCACGGCGTCGGGGGCGGTGCCATCGAACAGGGACTCACCTCGCCGGCCACCGGGCAGGCCCCCCGCCTCGGCCGACTCTCGGTAGGGAATGGCGAAGGCGGTACAGTCGCGCCACAGGCCCACCCAGTGCTCGCGCCGGGCCCAGGCGCGCCGGCATCGTCGCAGCAAGCCCTCGACGGCGGCGTCATCCCCCTCTGGTCCGGCCCGCGCGGCGGGACCCGGCCCGAACGCCGTCGGCAACGGTTGATCCATGCGGTCAGTCTCCCAGAAGGGTCTTGGTGCCGTAGGGGCTGGTGATGGGCAGCGGATCCAGCACCCCCCGGAAGGAGGTGTTCACCGTGGACTGCCAGCCGCGCGCGGCCCGTTCCTCGACCTGGCGCCGCTGCTCGTCGGCCTCGTCGGCCCCGGTGTCGTCCGGCTCCGGTTCCGGAGGCGGCGCGGGTGGGGGCTCTGGTTCCGGCGGCGGCTCCGGCTCTGGCACCGGTGGCGGGTCGGGCGGCGGTTCCGGTGGTGGCAAGGGCGGCAAAGGGTCGGGGTAGTCGGGCACGTCGGGCGGATCGAACAGCGAGCCCACGAGCGGGACTCCCTTGGTTGGACATGGACGGACCGAGCGGGGCCGCGTCTGCCCGGACACAAGAACGCCCGCCGGTGGGAGGCCGGCGGGCGAGATGTGGCGTGGACACACGTGTCCCCGTTCGATGTTTGTTCTAGTGCCGTGTGGCGCGTTCCCCATCACGGGCTTTTTTGGGGACCGGCGCTGGGACCAGGTGGCGATACAAGGCGTGGGGCGTCAGCATCCAGCGGGCATGCAGGCCCAACAGCCGCTTGACCACCTCGACGCAGGTCATGGGCGACCAGGGGGCCTCGCGGCGGGGGGGCCGACGCGTCATGGTCTCCACCACGGTATGTCCCTGCGCGCGAAACCAGCCGGCCAGGTCGACCCCGGACCGGTCGGCCACCAGGTCGAGGCGGGTGACGTGCGCCAATGGGTTGACGATAATCCAGTGCCCCGACCGATGCAGGGCCACCAGCACGTGACGAAACCCGGGGCGCAGCAACCGCAGCCACCAGATGTCCTGGCCATCGGTAAAGACGACCAGTGCCCGAGTCGGCGCCGGATCGGCCGAGTCGGTCAGGATCATGCGACGATCCCTTTTTGCTGCAAGGATGTGGCCAGGCACTCCAGGGCCTCGGCCCACAGGGCGGCGTCGGCGGCCTCTTCCGGCAGGCGCGCATCGGGCGGTGTCAGCCGGCGGCCGTGACGATCGAGCACCCGGAGATGGGCGCGCCGCAAGGTGTTGGCCCGCGCCAACCGGGCGACGGCGCGCACGATGTCGTCGGGATCGCAGGGCCGCGCGGCGGCCAGCGGATCGGCGGTCAGGCGCGCGCCCTCAGCTCGGTTGAGGCGCGCGCGCTGGTACCAGAACCAGGCCGACTCGGCCGACTCGAAGGGCGCGGCGGATCTCTCGGCCAGTGGCCGAGGCGCATGGCGGGTCCGGGAGTCTCGGGATGCTGTCCGAGGCATGGGGCGGTCTCCTCAGTCATGGAAGAGACCGCCGAGGGTCGCAGGCGGAGAGTCCGGGGGCAAACTCAGCCGCGTTCCCTACCCCCCCGTCACGCTCATGTGCCGGCCCACGGCGGGACGGGCCTGGGAACGGTCGATGACGAAGTCATGACCCTTGGGCTTGCGAGCGATGGCGGCGTCGATGGCCTCCAGTAGCGGGCCATCGTCGTCGGGGAAGGCGCGCAACGGCGCGCGCAGGTCGGCGGCGTCCTCCTGCCCCAGGCACATGTAGAGCGTGCCGGTGCAGGTGACCCGCACCCGGTTGCAGCTTTCGCAGAAGTTATGGGTCATGGGGGTAATGAAGCCGATGCGCTGGCCGGTCTCGGCCACCTCCACATAACGCGCCGGACCGCCGGTGCGATGGTCGGTGTCGCGCAGCGTCCAGGTCTCGGCGAGGCGCGCGCGGACCGTCGAGAGGGGCAGGTACTGGTCCATGCGGTCGGGCTCGATCTCGCCCAGGGGCATGGTCTCGATGAAACACAGGTCGAGGCCGCGATCGCCGCACCAGGCCACCAGGCGATCGACCTCGTCCTCGTTGATCCCCTTCATGGCCACGGTGTTGATTTTCACCCGCAGGCCGGCGGCGCGCGCGGCGGCGATGCCCTGCATGACCGCATCGAGATCCCCGCGCCGGGTGATCCGGCGGAAGCGGTCCGGATGCAGACTGTCCAGCGACACATTGATCCGCCGCACACCACAGTCGGCCAGCGCGGCGGCATGCCGCGCCAGTTGCGTCCCGTTGGTGGTCAGGGTCAGTTCATCGAGCCCACCGCCATCGAGCAGCCGCCCCAGGTCCCGGAACAAATGCATCACGTTCTTGCGCACCAGGGGCTCGCCGCCGGTGATGCGCAGCTTGCGCACGCCCCGGGAAACGAAGGCCCGGCACAGCCGCTCCATCTCCTCCAGGGTCAGCAACTCCCGCTTGGGCAGGAAGGTCATCGTCTCCGCCATGCAGTACTGACAGCGGAGGTCGCACCGATCCGTCACCGAGACCCGCAGATAGGTCACGCGACGGCCAAAGGGGTCGATCATCCCGAACGGTTCCCTGTTCCCTGAGGTCCATGCTTCATCCATGACGTGGTGTCACGGTTCGGGAATGACCATACCTGTCCGGATGCGGTTCGACCAGGGCCGTCAGGTCTCCGGCGCCCGCAGCACCACCGCCCGACCATGGCGTTTCAGGTGGCGGGCACCGCCACCCTCCTGGACCGTGCGCGCGAGGCCGTCGGCGTCCTCCACCACCAGACCGGCCAACGCGGTGACGCCATGGTCGAACAGAGCCGGGGTCAGGGGCGTTCCGGGGCCGACCATGATCACCTCGGCCCCGGGCCGCAACCGCGCCAGCAAACCCGGCAAGGTGCCGTTGGCCAGGGTGGAGGCGGTCAGCAGCACAGCGTCGGCCCCCGGCAGCACGGCGGCGGCGGCATCTTCCGGCAGCCGTCCCGGGCCTGGCGCGCGCTCGATCACCCGAAGGCGCGGGATCCTGTCCGTCATGCCGGGAAAGGCACCGACGCTCACCGGCCTCTCGGCCTGAGTGGCGGCGGCCACGAACAGATCCAGACCATTGGCCGCTTCGCCCGCCACCGTCCGCCGGTTGACGGTGGCGTTGACCGCCGCCGCGCCCACCGCCCGCAGCACCGGGTCCGCCCCGGTCAGCCCGGCCGCCAGGTCCCGCAAGGGGCGCCCGGTCAGATCCCCGGGCGCCGGTGTGGGCTGGCATCCATGGGCCTCGCGCCGGGGTGTCTGCGCCAGCCCGACCCCGTCCGGCCCCTCCACCAGGGTCCAGTTGAAGCCGATGACCACGCGCCGTGCTATGGCCTCGGCGGGCACGCCGGCCACCAGGGCGTCGGGCAGGCCATGGGGTCCCCACCAGCGCCAGCAGGCGTCGAGGCGTGGCGCCAGCACGTGCCCTGTCGGGCCACAGAAGGTCAGCCAATCCAGGGCATGGGACTCAGGCACCAAGGTCAACACCGGCACCCCCGCCGCCATGGCCGTCAGCATGTCCTGCGCCAGTCCCTGGCCCTGGGCCTCCAGATGCGAGAACTTGGAGACCACGATCAGCGCCACCCCGGCCGCCAGGGCCTCGCGCAAGACGGCGGTGGCCTCGGTCAGGCCCTGTGAGTCGAGCGAACAGGCCCGCGAGTCCCGGCCCAGGTTCTGCATGATGTCGTGCGTGGGGCCACCCCCCAGGTCCACCAGGTCCATGCCGACCTTGCGGCCGGCGTCGTCGCGGGTGGTGCGCTGGGCCAGGCCCCCGACCCGAACCCCGCGCGCCTGCAGCGCGCGGGCGAAGGCAATCAACAGCGTCTCCACGTCACCCGAGGGCGATCCGGCCCCGGACCGGTAGAGGATCGCGGCCGGCCCCGGTGGCGCCAGAGCGCGCGCCGTGTCCCGCCCATCCTCCGCCGGCCCGGCGCGGTCACCGCGCCCGGCCGGGTCACGCACCCCCGCCGCCGTCATCGCCTCTCTCCCCTCCGTGGTGTCCCGTTCCGCGTCGACCGGTGGCGCCAGGACACAGAGATCAGGCAAGGCACCCGCGCGGCGTGGTCTGGGCCAGTTCAACCCAGTTCATGATGCCATCGCGGCCGTTTCGTTTCACGAAATAGAGGGCTTCGTCGGCCTGCCGGATCAGGTCATCTTGCGTGATCTCCGCCGGCATCGCCGCCGCCACATAGCCCATGCTGACGGTCACCGGCACGGGCTGACCATCGATGGCCGTGAAGGTTTCGGCGCGAATGGCCGTCTGGACGCGATCGAGGAAGAGGGCGACGTCGCACTCGTGGATGTCGTTCAGCAGAACCGCGAACTCCTCGCCGCCGACACGGGCCACAGAATCCCCATCCCGCACCGTGGCCTGCAGCAGAGTGGCCAGACGCACCAGGACCTTGTCGCCCGTCAAGTGACCATGGGTGTCGTTGATCTTCTTGAAGAAGTCCACGTCCAAGAGGGCCAGCGCAAAAGGCCTATGGTGCCGAAACAGGCTGGAGAGTGCCTTGGCGATTTGGTCCCGAAAATATTGCCGATTGAATATGTTCGTCAGAGGATCGCGAATAACCGTGTCCTCCAGTTTCTTCTGGATGGCGATCGCCTCATCGCGCTGCGCCTGAATGCGCTCCTCCCGCAAAGCGATCTGCCGGGCCATCCAGTTGAGCGACACCCGCAAGCGATCGAACTCGTTGACATCACTGTTGTTCACGTCGCCAAAGGCCTTGAGGCCGACCGGAAGGCTGACGCCAAACTGCCCCTTCTTGATGCACTCAACGAACCCCTCGATTTGCTGCATATCTTTAAGAATTAGGAAAGGGGCCAGGATCGGCGCGACGACGAGAAAACAAACCGCATTCACGCCGAGCGAGATAAGAACCATATCCATATAGTACTCAGGAAGAATAAAAACGAGCGTGACATGCGCCAGAGCAATTGTCCCAAATCCGAACACGCGCAAGCGATTGAGAATCGTCATGCCCTGAAACACCTTGTCTCGTGACCCCAAGCCATGATCACTCCAGAACCGCGCTGCTCATGACGGTGGGACGGAACGGTGCACGACCCAAAAGGTCGCACTGGCCTTCGATTCGCCTTTTGGTGACTTCCATGTATTATGGCGATCCGCTTACGCACACGATAAGCAGGTCACAAAGTTAAATCCAGACCATTTAAAATGTACAATACCGACCCCGTTTCATGGGCGGCCCGAATCAAACCGCAAAGCGATACATTGATTGCGTTGCCTTTGGACTTGGCGGGCGATCATCACGGGAACGGTGGTCATATACGGCATCCATCACATACGCCATTTTGCCTATTCCTTAGGTTATAAGAAATACTAATTTACAAGCAATGTAGCGACCGAGGTTCAGTACCGGTCGGTAAAGAGGACGATCTCCTTGGTCACCCAACCGATCACGTTCACACTTTTCCATCTGCACGACGTGAGGCTTTCCTTCCCCGTCATTGCGAGGAGCTTTCGCTCCGAAGCAATCCAGGGCGAAGGACACTGTCTTCCGCCCTGGATTGCTTCGCCCGCATTAAACAATGCGGGCTCGCAATGACGTGGTTTTGCACCTGCGAGGCTGTAACGCCTTGATCCACAGGCAGAAAAAAGTGTGAATCGCGTAGGGTCGTCCGACCGGATCCTAATCCCGAGCCGGCTCCATCACCCCGTCCCGTGTGGTGGTCACCCCCGGGTCCATGCCTGGCCGACCAGAGGCGCCAGGGATGATCAGGCGGCGTAGGCCCGCGACGCGCCCTGGGCAAGCTCGACCCAGTTCATGATGCCATTGCGGCCATTCCGTTTCACAAAGTAGAGCGCCTCGTCCGCCTTGCGGATCAGATCATCAAGCGTGATCTCGGCCGGGATCGCCGCCGCGACGTAGCCCATGCTGACCGTAACCGGCACGGCCTCGCCCTCAGCGGTCGTGAACGCCTCGGCGCGGATGGCCGCCTGAACGCGATCCAGGAACGCACCGACATCGCATTCCCTGATATCCGTCAAGAGAACCGCGAACTCCTCGCCGCCGATCCGGGCCACCGTATCCCCGTCCCGAACAACCGACTGGAGCAGGTTGGCCAGACGCACAAGAACTCGGTCGCCGGTCAAATGCCCATAGGTGTCATTGATGCGCTTGAAGAAATCCACATCCAGGATCGCCAGGGCAAAGGGCCTGTTGTGGCGCAACAACGTCGAGAGTGACTTGGTGATCTGGTCACGAAAGTATTGACGATTGTAAATGTTGGTCAGGGGATCGCGAATGACTTTATCTTCCAGCGTCCTCTGAATGGCGATCGCCCGATCCCGCTGGGACAACACCTGCGCCTCTCGCAACTCGATCTGACGGGCCATGCCGTTGAGCGACATCCTGATGCGATCGAACTCATTCGTGTCACCGTTATCCCCGCCGCCAGACGCACCGCGACGGACAGACAAGCGGGCCTCGACCTGCCCCTTCTTAACGCCGTCCACGAACCCTTCGATCTGCTCGAGATCCTTGACGATCAGGCAATGCGCCAGGAGCGGCGCCATCACCAGAAAGCAAAGGGCGTTCACGCACAGGGACACGACAACGACGTCGATGTAACCGCCGGACAGGATGATCACGAGCAGGATGTGCGCCACGCCAATCGTCACAAGGCCAAACGCACGCAGTCGATTGAGGATCGTCATGTTCTGCAGGACCTCATCTCGCGACGTCAAACCATGACCCGGGCTTCGCTGGACAGGACAGGGTCACCCCTGTCTTGCCTCTGTGATGCCGAGACCGACAGTCATCGGCGACACCTAAGCCGGAGCCAGCCCAGTGCGTCGCATCCATTTCCGCCGGCCTTCGTCGTCCGACCCACCGGATCCCGAACCGCCGCGCTGAACGCGAAGCCTGGTCCGCACCCACACGGCCCTTCGTGACGACCGTCCCTCCAGCGGACACACGAAGGATAAAGATCATGGTTTAATAATTCCTTACGAGACGATCCTCTCATGGCACTTGCAGTTGTGGCAACCCCAAGACCGATGGTCTACCGCCGATACACGGACCCTGGGCCACCACCCGGTCATGACGCCCTTGCCCGGCCCAACGTCCTGAAGCGAGAGCCTCCAAGCCCCAGCCTCGTGGCTAACCGCGCGGCGGGCGCGCCTCCTCGACCAGATCCAGATCGACGGCAGCCGTATTGACCACCTGCTTGCCCTGATTCTCGAAGTTCACGGTCACACGGGGGCCGACCACGGTCTGCACCTGCCCCACTCCCCACTCCGGTTGCGTCGGCAAGCGCACCCAAGCCCCGGGCGTGAACGGCAGAATGATCGCTTCCGGCATAAGACACACCCTCCCGAAAAAAGAGAATATAGACAAGTCATCCCGCATGGAGCAGCATGGCGAGAGTCCCTGGGACTCTGCTATAAGCACGATGTTCCTTTTGTGACATGGGAACGACGCTGGGCTTACGCCAGGGATACCGTTCGGGAACTCAATCCAGCCCCACCTGATGCCCATCCCACGCCATGGCGATGGCTTTTCTCTCTTTGCTACTTATGGATCCAGAAAGGACCCCTCATGGCCGACCACGCCCTTCTGGATCTGGCACAAACCCTGTGTACGCGACTGTGTCATGACCTCTCCGGACCCTTGGGCGCGGTCAATTCGGGCGCCGAACTTTTGCGGGAGGAAGGCGACATCCCCGATCCCGAGATCATCGCCCTCATGGCCGATAGCGCGGCATCCGTAACCACGCGTCTTCGGTTCCTGAGGGCGGTGATGGGCACGCCCGGAGGCCGAGGGCTCGACCCGGACGGCGCACAGACACTGCTCGCCGAATACCTGGCGGTGATCGGCGGCGGACGGGTTCCGGCGCTGGACTGGTCGGTGACCTTATCGGGCGAAAAACCCGACCAGGTGCGCCCCTTGATCCAGGTGATCCTCAATCTGTGCCTGGTGGCCCTGGAGGCCATGCCCCGACCGGAGCACCTGAGCATCCACGCCCTGTCCCTGCGCGCGGCCCAGGTGCGTGTCGGCGGCACCGGGCACCTCCGCGCGGATCCCCTGGAGGCCTTGAAAGCCGGACTGGCGGGGCCACCCTTGTCCACAGATCCGCGCGACGCGCAGGGCGCATACACGGGATTGCTGGCGCGTACCCTCGGCCTGACGACCACGGTCGAGACCGATCCCGGCGTGGTGCGGCTCACCCTGCGGCCAGCGTGCCGCGATACGGCGCGCATCGACTGACTGCGCCCGACCGAAGCCGCTGGCCTATGGTTCCCACGTCCGACCGTGATATAAGGATAATGGAGGCGATGATCGTGGCGTCGTGCCGAGCAAGGAGTCTGCGTGCCACACGGCACACGGACTGCTGGCAAAGAACCACGAGGATGAACCTTTAGGCACCAGGACCGGTCCGATCGACGATGACGCCGGCAGAGAACGGGGGTTTGTGATGGATGACCTGCTGAGCGAATTCCTGACCGAAACGGGCGAAAGCCTGTCCACCCTTGACGTGGAATTGGTCAACCTCGAACAGAACCCGAACGACCGGGACATCCTGTCGAACATCTTTCGCCTGGTGCACACCATCAAGGGGACCTGCGGGTTCCTCGGCCTGCCCCGACTGGAAAGCCTGGCGCATGCCGGCGAGAACGTGCTGGGCAAGTTCCGCGATGGCGAGTTGGAGGTCACCCAGGAGGCGGTCACCGTCATCCTGCACACCATCGACCGCATCAAGGACATCCTGGGCCACCTGGAGCAGACGGAATCCGAACCCGACGGCACCGATCAGGATTTGAAGGACCAGTTGGCGTTGCTCGCGGAGGGCCGCAGCCTTCAGGCGGAGCCGCCGGCTCAGCCGGCCGCGCCACCCCCGGTCGAACCCGTCACGGCCGCCGAGGATGCGCCGGTGCTCAGCAACGAAGGCTTCCCCGTGGCCGCCGAGTTGCTGGCCGAGGTCGAGGAGGCGATGTCGCAGGGCAAGCGTGCCGCCACAGAGTCGGAACTGGCGGCCGAAATGGCAGCCGAAGTGGCCACCGAGGCGACCAAGACCACGCCGCCCGCGGCGGAGGCCGCGCCAGCCAGCCAGCCGGCCCCGGAGCCCGCCGCGGACTCCAAACCCGAACCGCCGCCCGAACCCGCGCCGAAGGCCCAGGTGCCGGCCCGCACCGCCGCCGCGCAGGACACCAACAATGCTGATGGCGCTAAGAAAGAGTCGGTCGCCGCACAAAGCATCCGCGTCAACGTGGATCTGCTGGAAAACCTTATGACGTTGGTGTCGGAACTGGTGCTGACGCGAAACCAGTTGCTGCAAATGGTGCGCGGCACCGATGACTCGGAGTTCGCCGCGCCCTTGCAGCGGTTGTCCCATATTACCTCGGACCTTCAGGAAGGGGTGATGAAGACGCGCATGCAGCCCATCGGCAACGCCTGGGCCAAGCTGCCACGCATTGTGCGCGACCTGGCCCTGGAAATGGGCAAGAAGATCGACCTGCAGATGTACGGCGCCGACACCGAACTGGATCGCCAGGTTCTGGAGCTGATCAAAGACCCGCTCACCCATATGGTGCGCAATTCCGGCGACCATGGCCTTGAGTACCCGGATGAGCGCGTCGCCGCCGGCAAGCTCGAGACCGGTATCGTCAAGCTGAACGCCTATCACGAGGGCGGCCACATCATCATCGAAATCTCCGATGACGGACGTGGCCTTAACCTGCGCAAGATTCGCGAGAAGGCCATCATGAATGGCCTGGCCAGCGAAGCCGAGGTGGAGAGCATGAGCGATCAGCAGATCGCCCAGTTCATCTTCAAGGCGGGCCTGTCCACGGCCGAGAAGGTGACCAATGTCTCCGGGCGCGGCGTCGGCATGGACGTGGTGCGCACCAACATCGAGAAAATCGGCGGCACCATCGAGTTGAAGACCTGGCCCGGCAAGGGCTCCACCTTCATCATCAAGATCCCGCTGACGCTGGCCATCGTTTCCGGCCTGATCGTCGAAAGCGCCGGCGAGCGCTTCGCCATCCCGCAAATCTCCGTGCTGGAACTGGTGCGCGTGACGGCCAAGTCCGAGACCCGGATCGAGCGCATCAACCGCGCCCCGGTGCTGCGCCTGCGCGATCGGTTGCTGCCCCTGGTGTCCCTGGCCGCCCTGTTGCAACTGGACGAGGATCGCGGCACCGTCGAGGAAGAGGTCAGCAGCCAGGAGGAAACCTTCATCGTCGTCGCGCAGGTCGGCACCTACACCTTCGGCATCATTGTCGACCGGGTGTTCGACACCGAGGAGATCGTGGTCAAGCCGGTGGCGCCCATCCTGCGCCACATCAGCATGTTCTCTGGCAACACCATCCTGGGCGATGGTAGCGTCATCATGATCCTGGACCCCAACGGGATCGCCGGGGCCACGGGCGAGTCCACCATGGGCGGTGGCGGGGCCACCGAGGCGGTGCACATGCATGAAACCGGTGGTGACGACTACACCTCATTGCTGATCTTCCGCGCCGGCTCCACCGAACTCAAGGCGGTGCCGCTGGCCCTGGTGGCGCGTCTGGAGGAAATCGACATCGAAAAGGTGGAGTACAGCTACGGTCATCCGGTGGTGCAGTACCGGGGACAGTTGATGCCGCTGATCGGTGTGGACGGCATGCTGGGCATGAAGAGCGAAGGGCGCCAACCGGTGTTGGTGTTCTCCGACCGCGAACGCACCATGGGCCTGATGGTCGACGAGATTGTCGACATCGTCGAAGACCGCCTGAAGGTCGAGTTGAAGGCCGAGCAGATGGGCGTGATCGGTACCGCCGTCATCAACGGCAAGGCCACCGACATCATCGACACCGGGCACTACCTCACCCAGGCCTTCGGCGACTGGTTCGGCACCGCCGAAAGCGAGGCGTTCCAGGCCGGCCGGGAACCGCCGGTGCTGCTGGTCGACGATAGCCCCTTCTTCCGTAACCTGCTCTCACCGTTGCTGTCGGCGGCCGGGTTCAACGTCACCACCGTGGCGGCGCCGGCCGAAGCCCTTGACCTGTTCGAACAAGGGAATCGCTATGCGGCCATCATCAGCGACATCGAGATGCCGGAGATGAATGGCTTCGAGTTCGCCGAGGTCGTGCGCCAGCGACCGGAAGGCGCCCGGGTTCCGCTCATCGCCTTGTCCTCGCACGCGTCCGAGCGTGACCTGGAACGGGGCCGTCAAGCCGGGTTCGATGACTACGTGGCCAAGTTTGATCGGGAGTCCCTGCTGCACGCCCTGCGAACGCTGATCACGGAGTCCAGCGCCGGAGGCCAGGCCAAGGGCTATCATGAACACGCTACCATGATGGGTGGCTGACCGATCCGGTGATCACCCTGGTCAAGTATCCGAGGGCCGGCGCGGGGCTTCCGCGTCGGCCCTTGGTTCTTGTCCCGGCCGACAAAAAACCAACCTGTCCGGCAGCCGACATCGCACCGTTCTCCGCCAACGTCCTGGGATACCGGTGTCGAAGAAGACAAGATCACGTCCGCACGAAACGCGAAGCGGCTCGCAGATGCTAGAGTATTCCGAGATCAAGTTGGGTCGCGATACGGACCAACTTGATCTCGAAGATACTCAAAACCTATAGAATGAGAGTGAAGTCGGGTCAGCTTGACCCAAGCTGATCCCGCTTCACT
>Ga0126339_10001998_pt1 | contig 14403 bp, 4 predicted proteins | sample OrbTmetagenome_2_FD_92532 | JGI IMG/M metagenome (GOLD analysis project Ga0126339, IMG submission 92532) | Coral microbial communities from Petempiche,Puerto Morelos, Mexico - Orbicella T R C metagenome | ecosystem: Host-associated > Invertebrates > Cnidaria > Coral | place: Petempiche,Puerto... | reverse complement strand
TTTTCCAAAACGGCTCTGTTAAGTTTTCTAAAATGTTCTACGTCCAGGGCTAAAACGCAAAGCCGACGTTTTCGAATTCCACCGGTTTGAATTGAAGAGCGTTTTCGAAAGTGTACATGACCAGAGGCAAAATCGGCATTCATCACTATGCGTAGTTACCCTTATTTTCGCGTTCATTTAAAGAAAGTTGTGGGAATCGAAAGTCAGAAAGTACCAGAATGATGAATAATATGTGAATAATATTTTATATGATGAAAATTTTATCTGCTTCCTAACTTTTCTTCGACGGACTTACTATCATACATTGAAAACTGCCTGTTCATTAGTAACATTGTGTTTCTTTTTATTTAAATTTTCGTATGAGAGAAAAAAAAAGAATAAAAGTATGTTTGCCATTGATAAAACTACTTGTTTTTAAGTGTTACTTTGGACGACGTTTCCATGTCATAAGAATGACGTGTGAATTTCTATCGATAATTTACACAAAATTGACAGAGCATACAGAAGGCGACAACGGTCTTGCCAGGCTGATCAGAAAATTAAAAATTAATGAAGTGACTAGTTTTCTTTTGGCAAACTGCAGGTTTTAAAACTGATTGAATGTGATGGCTCTTAAATTGTCTTTAATCCTCTCTTTTACCTCTACACTCAAAAATTCAGTGCAAAGGTTCAAAAATTGTTGAAGGCTCCACATTGGGTGATGATGTTTTCCTTTCAAGTTTTCGAATATTAAATCTTAGGACCAATTTGTGAATGTCGCTGACTGTAATTTTAGCGCTAGCCCCACAGATCTCAGTGGTATTACTTTATTGAGCGACTATAGAAACAACATGTTCTATTTTGCCGGTTCTGATGGCACTGCGCTGCTTGAAAGCAATTTCAATTACTTTTCTGAGAGTCGAACAAGTAAACATTTGACACGACTGAAATAGAACTTACCAATTAAGCCTTATTTTCAGATTCCAGTTACTTGATGGATAGATCTTTATCCTAAACTTGTTTGTCTAGTAGCTAGTAGATATTGATTGAATTTTAGTCACCAGCAAAAATACGAGCGATTTATCAGGAAAAACGTCTGCACCTAGCAGCTGTTTTATTTTTGTTTTTAATATGGAGGTGAGTTTATTGAATGCGTTTAGATTGGTTGGGTTTTGTTTTAGTTTCCTTAATTTTCAATGTTTGACAATGCGTTCGAGTGTGGATCTTGGCAACACGCGGCGTCGCGAATTGAGAGTTCTTACATTAGAAACAAACCAAAACATAACGATTTCGCATTCGATTCGATGCCCCCTGTTACTTATATGGCTTGCCTTGCCATATTTGGACTGAGCATGTGCTTTCTAGTTATATGTGTCTTACATGAAGCAGGCATTAAAATGAATTGAGTTACATTTCAACGGGTGTCTTGTTGTGCCATCTGCCCCGCCTCCCTTGACAAAAACGTTCAGCTATCGAGTGTGACTTACATTGTGTTCGCTTTATTCACCTAGGCAGAAGAATAATTAATAACTACTGGATGAGTTTGAGTAAAATACTGTGGTTTGTCAATGGCGAGTAGATCAGTTATTTGCCAAAACCGAACGAAAGACGAGGAAAATAATTCATCTGCGAAACACTGACAAAACACGATATTTTGCCACAACTGAGATCAATAATTGTTTTATCAATCGATCACCAAGTTTGCTTTCATATTTAAATCACTTTCTGATAGCTCAAGGAAGCGATCTGCCATTTTTCACACAAGAGCGCGGTTACAATTACGCACGAGCAGAATATTATTTGCAGAAAAACACATTTAGACGGTACTACGCATGAGCAGATCTTTATTTGTAGGCATTTATTTGCAAGTCACGTGGTGGGGTCTCGCCCAGTGAAAAGGAAGAAAAAATGCATCGACTGATAACAACCTGTAACACATTAGATATTTACTCCTCAGAATAACATCGGACTAAATATGTTGGTATGTTAACTGAGTTGTCTTTGCCAAGCAATTAAAACAGAACAGGACTACTACAACTGTTATTTTAATCAACCAAACAGCCCCGCTGAAGGAAGCTTTGTTGCCTTTTTGCGCCCTTTTGCTTTTTTCTTTTGATTAGGACTTGCATCTTGGTCTGCAGCTGTTTCGCGCTTCGTGAAACTGTCTCCAGTGTTTGTTCCAGTGAAGACCTTGGTCAAACCACCCTTGCCATCTGCAGTTATGGCTTCATTGCTGAGGGACTTTTCTTCTTCAGATATTATTGCCTGGAGATTTTAAATGACTAATTTAGTGGGTCTAAAGGGAGTATCAATTTCTCGGTTGAGAGGGAAAAAAGGGTATTAAAAATCATATATCTTGGAGTGAAATAGGTTTATAAACCCATGAATTTCGTAGAATACAATGTAAGTGGCAAACCTGAAAACACACTGCGAAAAGAGAAAGCCAAATGATCGGTTTGTGCACTATTTTATGGAAACGCTTCAGTTCAAACGCTGAGAGAATAGAATAACACATTACGTTAATACTTGACGTGACATACTAAATCAGTTGACTGTTCTGCACTCAAATTCAAATTCATCTAGGAATCGCACACATAATCAAGAGAGTTAATACATATCATTTTGATATCCAGCAAACAATTTAGGTGCATTTACAGGGAAACAAATCTGAGCACTTTCGCAAATCATCAGATGCCCGTCATGTTTTCCCTTGGATTTGAACGAAGCCCGAGTCTAAACCCAGTTTGCCACTTTAAATTGAAGGAGTACTGGCCTATCTGATGGTGGTTTGCCGGCGGGCAGTTGTCAAAAGCTCACAGAGGGAGAGCGTGTCTTTTTGTGACACCTTTGCTAAGTTAGACACTAATTCACTAAGTAGGACACAAAGTTTTGAATGCTAAAAAAGGGTGATTGTGACTGTTAAAAATTGCTAGAGGGTTCTGCGTTGAGAGAGGACCCTGTTGGAGACCGATGTTAAATAGATGAGTGACTGGCCATTCTCCTAGCCAGTAGGGTGATCAAGGGGCGCGAGTCCCCTTAATCGGCCTTCATGCGGCAAATTAAAATTGGCGAACTATTTTTTGGCAAACTTCAAAAAGTTGTTGCCTTCACACGACCAACACGCGTCAAATCACGGCACACGGGAGCGGCAGGAAGGAAACGAGGTTGCATAGAATGAATGTCATGGCGTAAAGCCTCTTAGGATGTCCATATAAGTTAAATCACTTTTCTGTTGCTCTTCATTTTCTCTGAGGTTAAAAATGATTCTAAATCAACCTTTCCTCAAGTTTAACTCACCTTCTTCAGGAAATTAACAGAATGAAAGTCAATACGGCGACAGACTGACATATATTCACCAGTCCGCCATGTTGACCTTTGTTTTCTTTCAGAGAAGGACAGCTAAACTAGCCAAAAATTCGATTTAAAACATATTTTAAAAGCGCACACTCATGGTTCTTTGAGTTATTTTGGCCATCCACAAAATTACCTTTAGAAGGAAACCTGAAAATAGTGGCTTACTGAGACTGAAAAACACCAAAAGATAATAATAGACCATAAAGGAACAAGCTCGGTTAAGGATGGTGAAGATTACAAACGATGAACTTATAAAATTTAGGCTTACCTCTTCAAGATACACAGGGCTTTAAACTTCAAAAGAATCCCGAGGAAATAGAAAGCAACTCTTAATTTCTTACCAGCTTCTTCATAAAAGTTTCTTATATAGTCAACGTTGATATATAATTATAAGGACATAATGATAGTTCACCTACCTTCTTATTTTCTCCAGAGCAAACGTTGTCACCGATCGAGACTCAACAGAATGAGTGAACTCAAACCGCAGACAGTTTCTAAAAGCATTTAACTTGTAAATTATTTACAGAATAAATATTCTTACATCAGAAATCATGGCCATTATTTCATAACTGGAAATATTGCCGACTATTTCGTCTGTGTCCGACTCTATTTTACGAACAGCTGAGTTGATCAGAAAATTAAAGCACTTAACTAAAATGTCAGTTTTTTTCGTTAAGTTCAAATATCTACTGAAGATATCTAAGTAATTGTGTTTGTCAAAGCATCTCTTTATTCCGTTAACCTGTCCGCTAACCGGAGGCTATTCGGGTTTCCAATTCGGCTGTCGAGCGATGAAGTGCGGCCTTTAACTTGAGAACCGTTTAATACAAATTAAATCCAATTTGTTCTTTACATTAAAAACCAAATATAAACTTAACTGAATATTCTTTTGCTGTTGAGTTAACTAATGTAAAGCTTAAATCGATCGTTCTTATTGTAGGTCAGAATAGGTGATGTCGAAAGATCTTCCTTATATGAAACTCTACTGAGTTTATGAGATATGAAACGACCAGAAAGATAGGCTGCAGGTTAACCCCGAGACTTTGCCAGGTTGCCATTTACACACCTGGATAAAGAAGACCTATAGATAATTATCACACCCTCGACAACTCTACCGTCAATCACAAAAAAACTAGAGGTTTATACAGAAAACAGTCTGATTTCTAACCTAAACCTGGAATTAACGCCCTCCGTTCACGCTACGCCGGAGGGATTTGAAAACGGAAGTTTCACTCTGAAAACGCATCAAATGTTTTCCGTCCACAAAACGCCGGAGGAACTTAAAATCGCAACAATCACCGGTTATTTTTGATTTGTGTTTGAAGAAAACTCGGTCAGGGAAATCACGTGATTATTGTGACGCCATCGTTTTCGAAAAACTCCGCCGTTTTTGAAATGTTTTCCGTCCACACTAGAACGAAAAGCCGGCCGTGGTTTTCAAATTCCTCCGGTTTGAAGAGATTTACTTGAATTTACTTTTGCTTTTCCATTTGTATCTTCTTTATCAGTTCAGTAATTTTTACGACTGACCTATTCGTGATCGGGAGTAGCTAGATCGATATTGAAGTTGCGATATTGTGGTTTTGAGCAACACACTTAAATCTCACAGTGCCTCACTCCACCCACTGAGGTGTGTAAATTAGAGGCAGGGAAATGTGAGGGCAACCTGAAAAAGTGCCTGAGCTAGGTTACTGAATTATAGCCTGTTGTGGTGAATTGTATCAGAATCTGTCACTAGAGGAGGGCTACATGGATTTGAAATTTGCTACCCTGTTGAGGGTAGGATTGTTTACCTATTCAGGGTCCTAACCGAAATTTATAAGACAAGGTAGGAGACGAAGTGTCTTACGAATAGTGTGTCCTATTCGTGTTCCGGTAGAGTCGTTGAGGGGGCGATAATTGTTGAAGCGTTACGCAAGACACTTAAAACTCTCACAGTGTCTCGCTCAACACAGGCGTGTTAATGGGTGCCAGGAAGGCCTAAGGGCAACCTAACGACGTGCTGGGGGTCAACCTGCAGCGGTGCCTTTTATCACATCCTGTCATTCAGTTAAAATATCCCTGGTCGCTTTATATAAATCAAACAAGACGTTCTCAAACCTTCAGGGTTTCTGACCTACAATTGGAACGGTCGACCTTAATTACCTTAACCACAATAACTCCATATTAGAGGCATAGACATTCCCACTTTGTTCCTTCAATAAAAAGATCAAACTGGACTCAAATAAGTTGTAGAAATCGTCAAACCAACGTTAACCTCCATCTAAGTTTTCTTTTTATCAGTTATGTGAGTTCTTAAAGACTGTTGGTTTTAATTTCGCGCGATAGCCGAAAGAATATCCCCCGGCTAAAGGAAGGCTTGATGGAAGAGGACCGGCTTAATGGAATTAAGGCTTCCCTTAACAAGCAGGGTTGGTTTGACATTTTCAGTTGATGTTTACTCGAGAAACACAAAGCTGGCATCATTTTATTTTAGTGCTTTAATTTTGTTTAAATTAGCCCTTCCCAACATAACTTGAAGTCGCAGACAAATAGTCAGCTAAATTTCACGTTATAAAATGACGGTTCAACAAGCCTGGCAATGGTTTATGGTGCAAGAATATTCATTCGTAAATAATTTACAAGTTAGGTGCTTTTAGAATCTGAGTGACTTTTGATTCACTCACTCTGTTGATCCTCGGCGACAACGCAACTAAAGGGGAAAATCACAATTATAAGGTAGGTAAACTATTTTAAGCTTCATCTCCTTAAAATAGGTATCAATATTGACTGCATTTGGAAATTTAATAAACAGGCTGGTTAAACAATTAAAACTTGTTTTGGCTTTCACGGGATTCTTCCGAGGCCAAAAATGATTTTAAATTGACGTTTTGTCTTGATAACTGTCCTTCTTCAGAAAATTAAGGAAATAAAAGGCATTATATATGGTAGACGGATGTCAATTTTTCACATGACATGATATGGAACGATTCTACTGATTATGCAATTCGCTCTAAAAGAATGATTTTGAATCGGAATGCAGAACAGCGAACTGACTGCATACATACATGGTTCCCACAGACATCCCTTTTCAAAATTCTCTGACTTTTACCTGATGAAATTAAAATATCCCAGACCAAATAAATATGAAATGTCAGATGTAGTAGCGGCTACTAACCTCCCCTCGCAGCCGTCCTTTCCATTCGTTCATTGAGACTGATAATGTCTCAACCAATTTTCCTTCTTCACTGATGAAAACATCGGGTAGATTACAGTGATCCCAATTGATTTTTCCAGCCTTCAATGGTATTAAATAAGTCGCAGTAAATTACTTCAATTTCGCCTAACTTTTCTTCAAAATGTCAATTTTCCCTAGCTCATAAGAAAATTCCCTGACTTTTCCATGCCCTTGAATAATTTTTCCCTGACCATTTCCTGACTTGTGGCAACCCTGCCATATGCCATGTCTAATATTAACGCCTTATTATCTTATCCTAGCGATCTTTACTTCAAAGCATATTCAGAAAATGCTGCACAAGTGGACTATTTGTCTTGCTCTTTTCGCAGCGTGTATTGAGGTTTGTCACTTACGTTGTGTCATGCGTATTTGATGGGGTGACACCCTTACCACATTTCAGTTGTTCAAAATATGTGATTTCTATTTCAGGCTGAGTCCGTACTTCGCCGGAGTAATTTGGAAACGGAGGTTTCACTCTGAAAACACTTCAAATGTTTTCCGTCCACACAATATCGGATAAATTTTGAAAACACAACAATCACCAGTCACTTTGGATTTGTGTTTGAGTTAAACCCTGGCGGGAAAATATCATGCATGATAAGCGTAGCCTCATCGTTTTCGAAAAGCTTCGTTTTCAAAATGTTTTCTGTGCATACTAAAACGCAAAATGGGCGTTTTCAAATACCTCCCTTGTGAAGAGCGCTTTCGAAAAGTACCGTTTTCCTGACGGATTAAAGTGAACGAAAGGCCTAACCGTAAAAATAAAGCTGCGTTTTCAAATTCCTCCGGTTTGAAGAACGTTTTCGTGACGAATTAGTGTGGACGGTAGGCCTAACAGTAGAAATAAACCTGCGTTTTCAAATTCCTCAGGGGTAGTGTGGACGAGCCTCATACTTGACCCAAACTGGTATTCTTTTTAGACATGTGAAATTGGTACGTTTTTCAACTTCAGCTAACCAGAAATAGCTTCCAGTTATAACAAAAAAGCGTTCCAAATTAAGAGGACGCTTCTGATGTAATTATCATATTTTTTAGGCCGTCCCGTTCAGAGGACAAGAGTTTCTGAGCACCGGAGATGTAATTGTGGGCACCAAGGAAGATGCTACGGGACATTTCATGGGATCTCTTTCAGAAGAGGGCTTTAAAAAGCGCGAAACGGCCGCTGAAGAAGACGTGAGCAGAGATAAAATCAAAACAATCAACTGGCAGCTTAGTGTGAAAGGTCGCCAAAAAAAGAGACCGCGAAATCCTCCACCGAAAACAGGCTGAGGCTTAGCCGATGAGCCGTGTACTTCTAAAAGGATGACTTGATTATTAAGACATGCATACTGATCGGTCCTTTGCAGGGACGAATCTTAATCTAACTAAATGTACTCACCATAATACTGAAATGAACCAGAACACTGTAATAACTCTAAACGTACGTACCACCGAAAATAAAGTTGTCGTTACGGCTCTTACGAGAGAGAAATAATTGATGTAAAATTATTAAACCATGCACATTTTTTTAAAACTGAGTTTAATGACAAGATCATCCCTCAATATTTTTTTTCTTTTTCTGTTTTGAAGAATGGAACTAATTCTTTTGTTCTCAGTTTATAGGAGAACTTGAATTGCTAGAATAATCTGAGAGCGCTGGACAGGCGATTGAACTGAACCTTTTGTTAAGTAGAAAAGTCCCAGGCGTCCGCCGTGCGGGGATTGGATTTGTAAAATTATGGGTTAGAAAATAAAAAGAGTTGAGCACATGGAACTTTATGGCGTGCTGTGTCGGTTCGTGTTACAGTAGATTATAGGTCCTTTCCCTGCCCGAAAGAATATCCGAGGGCCGAAATCAAACTCTATTACAAGGAAGTAGAAATCATAACTATAAAAAACGAATTCATTGTGATTGGCTCTCTGGTGATTGACCCGATCACCTGGGTTTCCAATTACAGGAATCAAATTACGACTTTCTGAACACCTTGGACGCTTTCCATTCAACATAAACTTTTGGAACTTTCGAAACAGGAGCAAAAGGTACACAAATGTTCAAGGAACGTTTCCGGAATATCCCAAAAGAATTGTCGAAAATGCAAAACGAAATAAAAACCATTCAACAGAAAATTTCGAAATGTGGAAGTTTGGAAGAACACCAAAAAGATGTGGAAACACTACAATTTTTAGGACGTCTGCATCGAAAAGGAAGAGTTTGCCATGAAAGGATACAGAGAACTTTGGAAACAATCTTGCAGATTCTAAGAAACATTTATATTACGAAAACTGAGATAAATTGACCTGCTATATCGAGATTCGGTTAGTTAAGGTAATTATCACAAGTAAATCGAGGAAAATAAAGAGAACACTTGCAGAGTGCTCACTCACGTGACCAGCAGCCATACAAATTCATTGGAACAAAAGATAGTGTTTACATAAGAAAAAAACTTTAACTCCCAAAGGATTGGTTTGGGATAAGGATATGCACGGGTTTTAAGACACCAAAATGGCTGCCGTGACATCACGTGAAAACAGTCTATAATCCTGAAAAACATAACAATCATGTTTAATAGTTTACTAGTGTGTCCTATTCGTGATCGGTTAAAATCGTTGAGGGTTCGATAAAATCTAAAATTTGAGTTTTTATACTCTGCGTCCCACTCGAACCAAAACCTGGCCTTAGTTTTAGACCTATTAAATAAGTACATTTTTCAACCACGGCTAACCAGGAATGGCTTGAAGTTGTAACATGCAGAAGAGCATCTTACACAATCAGTTTAAGCCTCGGTAAATATATTTCTAGCTTTCTGGTTGGTTCACTGAGTCTCGGTTACCAGTCAATATACCTGTGTTCGACGGTATTTCGAAAATGAGCGCGGCACTGAGGTGTCGCTTGAATTGACGTCAACTTTTTCGCAGACAATATGGAAAGTTCTGTAAGGAAAAAATGACTGAAAGCAGCTCGATTCATTGGTAAGCTTTTTATCGCTGAAACATACAGGGAATAATCGGTAATGTCAACCCTGAAACTATAAAAAGCCAAAAACATCACGTTTACCCCTACCCACTTAGAGTTTGATAGCTTCATTTAGACGAAAGGACTTGTTAATGTGCAACTGCAAAAGCGACGGAATCAAGAAGAAAATGATATGAGAAGATTCCAAAATGGACATAAAATCGGTTAGTTAGTTAAACAAGTTTTCGGCATAAAATTAAGCTGAGCACTCCATTAAAATTTGATACTTTACATTTGTTGCTCGGAATCGATCGAGTTCAATGAAGTATAAAACAGGGGGGATTTCTTGATTTCTTCGCGCAAACAAGAAAACTCTTAGTTGATTGCTTTTTTAGCAATTCCACTTCTTCGGATCTTCCCCTCGTAAACCTTTTGTCGTTTGTCACCGATTTTCCTGCAGAATGCGGACAACTTCGGAGGTTTGATTAGATGAAAAATATTTCGTAAGAAAACAATTTCTATGTCACTTGCTTTCCTGACAAGTTATTTTTTCTTTCTGACATGTTTCATTCAATTCAAAAAGTGAACAACGCGCAACAAATTTTCCCGCCTTTTCGTGCCATCACTTCGGTTAGATCTAATTGAAATATCCACCCGCCTCGTTGGATCCTTGTTGGATACGAGGTGATTATCAAAATTTCTCATGTCCAGCGTTATGCACCTCGTTTATTTTTTATCCCGTCCGTGCAACGGACATGTAAGTTTATGGAATAATTGTTAATTATTCACTTTTTAGGAAATACCATTCGTTTAGGAAAGATTCTGGGCATTGGTGCTGTAACTGCCGATGTCAAGGAGGCTGCTACGGGCAGTATCTCATAGAAACTGTTCCTGGAGAGAGTTTTGCAAAGCGTGAAACGGCTGCTGAGGAAGACGTGGACAGCGATGACAACCAAAACAACAAAGGGCACCATGGAGTCGCAAGTGATTTTTGGAAAGGTCGCGGAGGTCTAAGCGCGAAAGGTCGCAAAACCAAGAAACCGCAAAGAAGTGACCAAACGGTCTACTTCTAAAGCAATGGCTTGATAAAGAACAGTGCCTGTAATGAAATGCAAACTTATCGTTATTTACAGGAAACGAATCTATATCTAAAATAACAGCTAGTAATAGTTATCACTTAAGCTGCGCCCGCTTTTTTTTATTTCTGCTGATTAAATTTTTTTTTTTTTTTGTAACCTATATCACTCATACTGTTTCAGTAACTTAGGCATCTTACCATGAATATGATCCAAACAATCAACCAAGTTAACTAAACCAACACATTCCGCTTAATTCATTCTATCACATGATATTCTTTACATAATACTCTCACGAAGCATTTACAGCAGAGCAGTTTACCATATCTCGTTAGAAAGGACACAAAAAGTACTTTCTGAAAAAAAGGTTGCCTTCATTCAAACTAATGTTTCTTTTACAAAAATTTCACTCAGTAGAACTTAATGGGGAAAAAAGTTTAAAAAATTATAGCGAAACAAAAAATTATGTCAAACTACTCTGTTATTCCACATTGATGCTGAAACAAACCATTTGTCTTAATATACGAGCAAACGTATCTCGAAAGCAGAACAGAAGTCAAGATTTTTTTCCGAGGCGTAAACAGAAGCATCGCGTTTCAGTCACCATATATGCAAATTAGAGTTAAGCTTTCGGTCCTCAGCGAAAACGCAGCAAAAACGCTGCAAAACATAACACTTACATTTGGATGCCCGCAAAGTCACCCAGCCGTCACATGAGCTCTACGCCACGTAAGATTACTCAATACAAATAAGCGATCCGAATAAACTCGGAGGTGGAAGCGGAATAGTTGGATCTCTCTAATTCATTATTCCATTCATTTTTTTTCTGAGTTATTCATTATTCCTTATTCAATTTTGCTCGATATTCATGATTCCGTTTCGAGTTTGTCGAGCAACTTTAGTCGCATCGACGTTGCAATTCCATCAACTATGTATTCAAGATTAGCCAGTCCCACACAGTGCTCGCCAAAGATAGATCAAATAATGTTTACCGTGGAGACAGTGGTGTCGCAGACTGAACTCAGTTATGAGGAAAATATGGTCATATATGGTATCGATGACAACACGTTTGATATTAAACGTTTGTTCCCTTTGTCGGACACGGTTTATTATTCATTATTCTCTACGGAAAACCGTATTATTCTTTATTCTGAATGTCCAAACCCTATATATTCCTCATTCATTTTATTTTTTTAAGCCGTTATTCATTATTCATTATTCCGCTTCCACCCCCGGGGATAAATGAAATACCAAGGGTAAAACTGGCGATCGGAAGGGTATTTAGCTAATTAGTTGCAATTGAACCACACTGGCCACGAGTTTCTATTATACTTCAGAATTTCTTACGATACCTTCTGAGTTGTTTTTCTCCCAAAATCCGTCTTCAGGATCTTTGAAATCGTTTTCAATAGCCCTTTTCACGGTTAGTTTTTCTCATTTGCATTACAGTGTAATCTAACGTGGATGCGAGGCAATTTCGGGTTAAAACGACAGAATAGCCCGAAATTGCCTCGCATCCACGTTAGATTATATTGCAATGCAAATGAGAAAAGCTAACCGTGAAAAGGGCTATTTGTTCTAGATCAGAATCTCGGCCATTTCGAAACGGATTATTTGATCGCACTAAAATCGTCATGCAGGCCATATTGTAATTGGAGTGTATTTTTGACCTAGAAATGCTGCTCGAAGATGGCAAAACGCGAACTCGTGGTTGTAAGAACCTTGCAATGCTACTAGGAGATGGCGAAATCCGACCTCGTGGTTGCAAGAATTACATGTACCCGACACCACCATGCGCGCTTGCTAAAATATTACCCGTGACCACCGTGCGCCTAGTTTCATCAAATCGGGAACGCTTCGGAACTACCAACACATTTCTTACTTTTTTGAAATTTCTTGTATGTATACACGCAGGAAATCCTAGGGTGCCTCCTCGGGTTTTGGCCTCTGGCCCAAAACCCTGTCGGGGCAATAACATCTAATGTGCTACGGATTAATTATTAAAGTTATTGTCATGACTGTCACGAGAAAGAAAGAATTTGCGACAAATTGAAAAGCTATGCACACTCTGTTAAACTGACTTTAGAGATTCACTGCTGACAAGATAGCCCTGAGCAAAGACTGTACAGTTGGATCCCGCTATTTCGAACTGGGTTATTTCGAATTCCTCGTTATTTCTAGCCTCCCACAAAAGGAAGGAACGCGTGACGAGCCTTAAGAGCGTCAGTAGTGAAGGGCGCATGATAGAAGCCTTTCTGAAGGGCAGCCATTTACATAAAGTGGGCAGACATAATACGACGACGTTACAAAGCATGATAACGTGGCGCGAGCGAGAAACTTCTTAATTTATGCGGAACATGTCTGGGCAAGTAAGTAAGCTTCGATATCAACTAAACACGAAATTTATCTATATTTTCAACCAAAAATGTACATTAGCAACTGTCTACAAAGAACGAACACACCAAAGCTAGTAATGATTGAAACCTACGTACAGGTCATCTGGTATACTCTGCGTCGCATACAGAATTGATAAGGGCTGATATGAACTAATTTAACAACTTTTGAAAAAATGAATCCGAGCCATAAAACTAAAAACATACATTAATCAACGCGGAAAAGATCTAGTCATTGAATCAACCAGTTATTCTGAAATACATCTTACATGCCGTTAGAATTTCCCGTAGATCCCGGGCAGGAATCGTTGCAAAACTTAGAAAGTAAGTTGTTTGTGTTCGTCGTCATCCGGAAACTCTGCTGGATCAAGATCCATTACGTGTGCAATACACTTGTAGGCAATCAACACCACAGTATCTTTGGTTTTGAACACAGTTCCCTTGGACTCCTCCAATACCTTGACTTTGTAGTGGGCTTCTATCCCGTAAACTTTGTCTCCGACTCGTTTCACCATTATGCGCTCTTGCCAGCGAAGGATCTCTTTAAGATCATCAGAGGAAGTCATGGTACTCACCAACTTGGTCGCCGTCTCGACGAGAAATCCCATAATGGGGAAACCACCGAAGATCCCTTGGATGTCACGGGTGATTTGTTCTTTATCTGTCAACTGGCTGTATCGCATCAACAGCGCGTCTTGCTCCTGGCAGACAGTGTGATGGACATTGCTCCTAAAGGCGGATTCGACTGTGATCACCTCTTGTTTGAGCTCCTCAAGTTGATTTTCGAGCCGACCGATAAGTCTTATTCTTTTGCTTTCGTCACTTTCTACGACTTTGACAATTTCCTTCGGGGTTTGTTTGGACGAAGACGAACCCATGGTTGACTAAAATGTTTTCAATGGACAAGAACACAACAACTGTTTCTCCGAATCTCTGGGTTTGACAGGATCATTGAACAGAGGGCGCGACTAGTTCCTTTTATGGTACAGTGACGTAGGCTGGGACAATAGACTCGTTGCTATGAGTGACGCAAGAGCTACGTTGTTGTCATTAGGAAAACGTTCGATAGACCGTCGCTTGTGCCGAGCAAAGTCAGACGAGAAAGATTTAGTAGTTGGCTAGTTTTTCTCGAGAAATCAAATACTGCACTTTCGTCATCACTTATCGTTCAGTTTAAGAGCGTGTCCATGGGTGCACCAGGCAAGTCTGCTACATGCCATCTCACCGATTTCAATGAAACTTAGCCAGTATAAAGGGCCTACGCCAAAACTCAGAAAGACACATTGGTTTCGGTTTTGGATCTTTCAGGGGGGAAGTAGGTCACCCCCTCCCCCTGGTTTTACTAGATTTTTGTCAAGAAAATTGCCTCAATATAGGCAAAATGTATGAAGCTCTCAGAACAACTGTATTCAACAGATTGCTACCAGGTTTTGTACACATATTGGTATATCT
>Ga0126339_10001997_pt1 | contig 14405 bp, 6 predicted proteins | sample OrbTmetagenome_2_FD_92532 | JGI IMG/M metagenome (GOLD analysis project Ga0126339, IMG submission 92532) | Coral microbial communities from Petempiche,Puerto Morelos, Mexico - Orbicella T R C metagenome | ecosystem: Host-associated > Invertebrates > Cnidaria > Coral | place: Petempiche,Puerto... | reverse complement strand
CCACACTCGATGCAAAACATCTCACTACAAAGTAGAAGTTGCACTGTACTGTGCCTGCAGCTAAATAAACACTAAACTGGCTCATTAATGAGCCCTGAACGGTTTTTCAGCCCTTAACACCCTAAAAGTTAGTCAAAATCTAGTGACATTTGAGCCAGGTTTATGCTCTCTTTTAGCCAGTAAAACTAGGTGGTAACACCCAGCCAGCTCTTCACTGCATCCCTGTTTGTGGTACATTCATGTATCATACAGATTTAGCTTGTACATGTACATTTAATTTTGAAGACACTGGTGCTAGTGGTCAGGCACCCTTCAAGTCATTTCTTTTACATCATGAACAATTAAAACAAATTGTATTGTACATAGCATTTTCATTCACAGAGGCTGTGATCCTCCTGGTTAGCAACCAACAAAATGATCTCTAGGCTGGCAAATTCAGATTTCTTTAGCATTCACAGAGCACCCATTCCAGACTTTGGTGGACTTCTGATAGACAAATGGGATTCTACTATAAAGTGTACATGTATACATGAAAAAACCAGGTGTTTTAAGTTAAAATTGTTTTTTACCTTGTAATATCATACACCATTAGGGCACCAGCGGCACCTCTATAGTAACTTCTTGTGACCGCTCTAGAAAGTTGCAAAAATAAGGCAGCATTTGATGTAAAATACTGGTCAGAAGCTTTTGTATACAATTGAACAGAAAGTAATTAAGCAGTAAGCAACAGAGGAGGGGATACATGTAGGTCCTAGGAAAATGGGTGTAGTGAGGTTTATTGCTACAACTTGGTACATGAATACATACCTGAATCTCTCTTGTCCTGCTGTATCCCATATTTGAAGCTTGATCTTTTGGCCTGACACTTCAATTATACGTGTTCCAAACTCAACACCAATGGTATGTGGACAGTCTGCCATAACTAAAACAGACAAGCAACATACAGTTAAATAATTGAATGAAGCAAGATACACATACACGTGGTAAAGCCAAATGACCAGAATGATGACTTTGCTCAAATTATCATTATTGGTTTGAACAACTGAGATATTTTAGAAATTAGGTAAAATGTAAACATGTGTAATTACATTTCTTTTCTGTAAATTGATGAAGTAGACAGGATTTGCCTACACCCATATCTCCTGTAAAACAAGAACAATTGAAGTGTGTGTCAGTCAAGATATGCAATCGTAATGTAAAATTAGTCAGACAATCGCAAATTTGGTCCAACATTCAATGACCAATTTCCAGTCTTGTACTAGTATGTCTAGTATGTCTATGTCTAGTAAAAACCAATGAAAGCTCTCCTTGACTCAAACAAGGTATGATTCAAACTGATCAAATTGTACAAGATTGCAAAATAATAGAAAATTGTACTTTGCCAAGATGATTATCTGGGCAAGGGTAAATGGTAGTTCTGAATGTCTTTTGGTGAGGTTGGGTGTCTGTTTTACTCATCTATTATGCAGAACAAGAAGATCATGATCTGTGGGTAGTTTTACTTTGTCTTAATATGTGCAAATGCATGCAAAAAGCATGAGACATGCAAACAAAACTCTTCAAAACTCTACCTCTTTACAACGAGCACAAAAGAAAGAAGGAAACTGTGGTGAAACAGGTGTATTTCCAATTTTAATACATCTTCCTTTAAACTACATATCAAATAAAATACATGTATCAAATAAAACCTTGAACATGGACACGCCGTGTTTTCAAATGACCAACAGACTACTGATGCGTGTCAAAATATTGATAAATAAAAATATGAAAAAAGTTTATCGTAAACATGCAAGAAGATGAAATAAATATTTCAATCTGAAATAGTTTATTAACTCTCATTCGCAAACGCACAATGACTTACAAGCTTAAATCAGCTCTCATTTGGAGACTGGTGACAAAGAACAAAGTGCGAGTACCATAATATTTAATATTTTAACTTACCGATAATGATATATTTGAATATATACGAGTAGTTGTAAGGTCCTGTTGCTGCCATGGTCGGGAAACTAAATAAAAAAAGGAGGAAGGATACGTCAGAGGAAGCTAAAGCGCTTTACGAAGACGGAAATTCGCTACCTGCAGCCTAAGCAATACAATACGGTAGCTACTGGCGTATAATTTTCTTTAGCCTACGGTTCATATGCGACTAAACTATTCTCAGAACAAAAAATCACGGTTACCAGATTTGATCCAGTATGAATTAGATGTCATTTCGAGATATTTTGCAGTAACAAACTGAACGATATTGTGTCGCATTAACACGTGAAAAAAGGCGGTCAGCAGAAACTGCAAGCTCATAGTCTAATGTCACCCACCCCCATGACGAAAGATCGGTCAAGAACTGAATACGAAATTACATTGGTCTATTAAGGAACAGTAAATATACGATCTTCTCACACTTAAGTTCCATTACAGAGCACCTACCTCGCCAGTTAATCAAAATAGAAAACCAAATCCGGAAGACGAAGACGAGAAATATGGCGGATCCCGTGATTCGAAAATAGCCCCGGGTGCTAAGGGCATTGTGGGTAGGTTGACTCGGTCATCTTCGGTTGTACCGAGTAGTAATCGACGAGAACGAAGAGGATTCGATGCAAGATTAAAAATACGCGGCCGCAAAGCCGTGCTCGATGGGTTATCAACAATGGTGGATGAAAGAAGCAGGCGTTTGTCGTGGGCGATAGCGGCCTTCAGCTGCCGAATTAATGGAAGATGACTTCGGTGTGGAAACGACTACAACGTGTAGGGAAAAAGGCGTCAAAATTCCAGTTTACTGCCTCATATCAGTCGTTAACTGTTGAATGTGTTAGAGGTGGAAAATGGTAAGAGGACTGTGGGCCTACATAAGTGTAATCATATAGCTCAAATATGTTTTGGAGAAAAAAGCACGCCCTTTTGTGACCACGTCTTAACACTTTGTGTGTCGGTGGTGTGAAATGGAAATTTGTTTACAAACTTAAACTAAACCTGTAATTTTTTTTTTTTTTTCGCTTTGTGCCATCCCCGATTCAATGGAGTTTACCCAAGATTAAATAAGCTTAAATTTGAAAATCAAAGGCAATGGAGAGTTCTTTGAGGCATGAAAAGACTTTCGAATTGACTTTTAGCTTTAATCGCCAGTCAGCGCATGATATCTTAGCTTATGATACAGTAATCCTTTTGTTCCTACAAATTGACCATGCCTCTGTTGAAATGTTTGGATGCGTGATATTATCTTTGTCGTTGTGTACAAAGTTTATGCCTTACAGTCTATACGTCTAATGGTATCCATGCTGTAGATGTAATGGCTGTTCAATGGGGAATCCTTATTAAAAAAATTAATTCGGGATCGAAGAAATCGCGACAATGAAATGTTTCAGTGCAAAGAAATTAAAGCAATGAAACTGAAAGTTTTTTCTAACTTCCTCCTTTTCGGCTAAAATATGATGTTTGCGTGATTGAAAGTGCAAGTTTTTGACAGAAAGCAATTACCATATAAGTGTTGAATCAATACGTAATGCACATTCTTTTCATCTGTTAATTGCTCTGTAATTATTGACGTTATACATGTACAGAATGAATATGAAGGAATATTTATACATGTGCACCTGTGTAGTTGTACTTCTCATTGGAAAAAATTTTCTTTGCAACTTTGTTTTTCCTTTTCTAAACAGACTTTCAATATGGCTTATTTTAAAACTTGGATTGATTTGCAAGGCAGTTGTTTGTTTTATACATATAGGAGCACCTTTTGATAAAAATCCCTCCACTTTGTCTAGTTGAGTTGAATGTTTGTTTTTTTAGCTCAAGGTCTGACCTCTGCCCAAGAGGAGATCAGGAACAAAGATTAGCAAGTCTGGATCAAGAGATTAAGAACTTATTGGTGCACAGAAATCTGCGCCAATAAATTTATTGAGACTGAAACTGTTTCAGAACAAAATAAAAAAGTAATTCAGAATGCTGATTTTTGGTTGGGAAGCTTGTAAATATGCAAGTCATAATAAAGTTGTTGTTGTTGTTGAAGCAATGTAAACAAGTAGTTGGGAATAAAAGGAAATTGTTAGGTTTTGATCAACATAATGTTGTTGAAACCTTGACTCTCGATTCTTCCAGGAAAAACAGTTGTGGGGCTTAGGAACTTTTGATCTGATCTTCAATTCACTGAATCCATAGAGCAAGGAACTTTGCATAAAATTAATTGAACACTGATTTTTTTTTTTTTTTTTTTCACGTATTCAAATCCAGGCAGCCCAACAAACTTGTTGTGGTATGGACAAGACGGAAGAGAAGAAAGCTAACTAAGGTGAAAATAATACATGTATTTCTTAGTTAAATATCACAGGGAGGTACCTGTACTGTACCTGTTAAACATTCTCTGTTGTCAGGACCAAGCATTGGCAAACCATACTTTTTATTTCCTTTTAACCCTACACTTTTTATAGGCAATAATGCTATTCCCTTTGAATTCGTATCAATTTGTTCAATGTATTATGTATTTATTTATATTTATTCAGAAATATAAATTATTTACATTTACATATACCCTGTATGAGTTTAAAAAGAAATTTGTTAATTAACAAGGGACTATGTCAGTAAAATCTTCCACTGCCCTATCGCATTCCCAAAACTAACAAATCGCACAGCAGATGCCGATAACTAAATATAACTAGAGGATGTAGTAGGTGACAATTTAAGGTCCTAGTTTTTACTGTTTGTTTAGCCAATGCCATGGCAACCTGGAATCAGCAACCCATTCCGAGGCATCATTGTTTGGCCAGAACCAGATCCTGTAGACATTACTGTTACCCTGTACAAGGTAACACCGCTGAATCAGCGCATGATCACTCTGAAACATGTTATATATTTAAATATTCAATAGTTTGTATAACATGCCAAACCTGCACTGTGCTTGTAACAAAGTATGTACAATTGTACAAAACACTCATAATGTTTCATCATTACAATTCTATAGAAGTTACATGTATGTAACAGTGTTACTCAGAAATTCACTGAACCGTGGACTAGGGTCAAATTTTTCAACAACAGCCCTGTACCACTTTCTTTTACTGATATGCCGACATTGCCTTTGTGTTGTTGTGAGCTGACTGTAAGCAGATTTCAAAGGAAAGGTGGAGAAAAGAATTGGATAAATGTGTTAGAAATAAACAAAAATAATTATTGTACAGTTTTGGTTATTCTCTTAACTAAGAGTGCATTTCTTTAAGAAAATCCAAGATTGGATTCTTAAATCTGATTTTGTGTTTCTTTTCCACTCTGGGCAAGGATTCTTTGGTTCCTTTGATGCACCATGATCCGTGTGATCTTGGATTGATCTGTTTCTAAGTAAAGTTCAACTGCAAAATCCATTTGCGAATTTAAGAATCCAATCTTGGATTTTGTTAAAGGAATGCACCACAGGAATTTAAGTCATGCCTCCATGCATAACATGTACATTATATTAATCTCTATTATTTAATGTGAAGGACTCAAAACCAGATAGCCAGTTTGAGGACAAAGAGTGGACCTTTGTTATTGAAGATGTAAGTTACTGCGTGAAGTCATTTGTTGGGCCACTAACTGGGCCAGTCTGTTTCAGGGCCTAGATTTTATCCTGTCTATTAAATTACGTGACTGCACATGCATACATGAAAGTGGTACTGTGCCAAGCCCTTTGCCATGTGGATTATTTAAAAGGAGAAATTAGTACTTTCACGTATTGTAAACTTTAAAGAGAAGGTTCTACAAGTAAATACAGTCAAAGTCTGCTTGGACACCCCTCTTGATATAGACAGTATTTTTTGTAGACATTGTTTTTGGTCCCAGTGACTCACAGGATACATTTTCCCTTACTTAAAACTGCTTATAAAACAAAGCATTTGTCTGTATTTAATTCAGGTACTTACTGGTATTTTTTCCTGCACATACTTTCTGTTGCCCCTTTGGTGGCCATTTAAATGGGTGTTCATTATTGACCGGCCCAGACTGCAGAATGCCCCTTAAACTCTAATTCACATTTCATTTAACTACAGGAGTCCCTGACTGGAAGGCGCAAGGCTATTGCTACAGGTGCTATCAACATGGTTGATTACGTCAGTGTAGAGAAACGCACCTTTGATGTCACACTAACCCTGAAAGTCGCCAGTAGGAAGTTGGTGTCAGCTTCCCTTGAATTTAACCTGACCTGTGTGTTGATCAAGGAAGGAATGGCGACGTGAGTATTGTTTATAACCCTTCTGTAGTCTAGTGTACTTCAGCATGAAGCTATAACATGAACTGAACATGTCCATGTGTGACGAGATTTAACTGATTAACTTTCATTTTCTGGTAATTACACTGTATGACGTACTAGCCTGACAGTCACCTCCACTCCTCTCTACATCCCCTCCCCACCCCCATCCCTCACCACCCAGAAAGTTCTCACTAGCATGATTGCTAATACTTAAAATTAAACTTTAGTTTCATCTCCTAGAAGCGATACATCTACTTAATTAATCTGTAGATTGAGTTTTCCTTAGAATTTTCCAGAAGAAAACTGTACTTGCCCAGTAGGCAGGTGAAGGATAAAATCCTCTAGCCTGGAACTGCAAAGTCTTTTAGCTCCCAGCTATTGGACACAACTTTTGTTGCATCGTGACCTTTTGTTCCCACTTTAATTTTATTGATGATAATAGCCTTCATGTTCACGTGGCTTTCTTTTATTACCTTCATTTTGCCTTTAGTTAGTTTACTATTATTTTCTCTGGAATTGAATTTAATGTTGTTAATTAAAACCAGAAATTCATTGTACATAATTGATGCATGCATTAATAATAAATTAATTTTGTTATTCTATCCTCAGTGATGATGATATGATCAGTATCGGCAGCATGTTGAGCTTGGGTGATGGCTACTACTTAGATGATTATGATGACGATGTGGAAGTAGCACCATCGCCAAGGTTACGACATAAACGGAACTTGTCACAAGGCCATGCAAAACTACCAGGTACATGTATTACATGTGAAAGCTTTTGTGGCCACCATTTAGAAAGAATGAGTCATGTTGTATCACGCTTCCTACAGGGTAGTGCCTTTGTCCTCGCACCAGTAGTTATTTTGTAAAACATGTTGCCAGGGATATATGAGACCTCCTGTTTGACAATGAATTTCCTCGTGTTTCTTCGGTATGATCCACATTTACCCACTATGGTGGCCTTGACTAGATAGCATTCTTTTGCCTTAATGTATTGAGAACTAAAGTGGTATGCTGCTGCTTTTTGTGGATGGTTATCATCACATACAATAAATCAGCAAATAAACATGCAAATTGGACTAGAGCTTTTGGATGGTTATCATCACATACAGTAAATCAGCAAATAAACTTGCAAATTGGACTAGAGCTTTTAATCTTCTGTGTTTACATGTATAGAATATGTTTGAACTAGAGGCAAAATTGGCAATATCTTTTTTTAGGTTGACATATAAATCTTGTATGTATGTGTACATATAAGTACAGTTGTACACCAGTCTAAAACTGGTGTAATGGTTTCAACCACTCAACCACTCAATCAATTAATCAATCAATTAATCAATCTATCTATCTATCAATCAATCAGTCTATCAATTAATTAATCAGTCAATCAATCAATCAATCATACAATCAATCAATTCTTCAGTCAGGCAGGCAGGCAGGCAGGCAGTCAGTCAGTCAGTCAGTCAATCAGTCAATTAATAAAATGCATGAAACAGCCTTAACTAACAAGGCATTTTCAATCAAAGCAGTTACCAAGTTGCAAGAAGCAGAAGATATTAAGACTCGATCACCAACCGCCTCTCCTGTTCCTAGCAAGAAAAGGAGCAGATTAAGGTCCAAGTCTGCGCTGGGAGAAAATACCAAGACCCTGATTAGTGATCTTCAGAAAGTAGAAGGCATGAAAAGGTGAGATACTGTGGGTGGAAATTAAGTAAGATTTTACCCTCAGCTTACATGAATATAATTTTCACAGGTAAATATTTTTCAACAAATAGTAGTAGCGTAAAAACAAGAAGCATATAAGGACATAGATACAGTTGTCAAGACTTAACTAACTTAGTAACCAGGCACTACATCAAATGATGAAAAACTAGTTTCTAGGCTCTTTGCCTAAATTTGTTTGGAATGCGTTGAGGAGAGAAATTTGTCGTGAACGAAATGGCATGTTTTTGTCGCTATTTTAAGAGAAAAACTTCTTCAAAATAATTAATCTCTCCAGAATGTTAAGCAGCTGCTTTATTGCTAATACGCAACACTTTTTCTGTTTTATGCGGCAAAAAGCTCTGATTATGCGGAGGATGCGGATGTTAGCAAATTATGCAGATCCGCACCACCATATCCTGTCAGATGCCTTGTTTTAATGTGTTTTAGCAAGCCTTGTCTGATGACTAGGAAAACAAATGATGATTAAAAACTGCTCTGTACATGTACATGTGTGTAAAGCAGTGATCCACAGACAGGTACTCAGTCTAGGACAATTTCCCCCATTGTTAGATAATCTATTAGCACTACATGTACTTGTTACCTACAGTGTATGTTGAAAGTTTCAGAGCAGTAATAATTAATCCATGATTGTTACTGTAAGTACTGCTCTTTTATTTTGCCAAGGTTAAGTACTGACTCAGATGTTTCTGCAGACGTGTCAGATGGTGCTCAGGTAATGTAGATCTTTATGTTCCTTAAATCCCCGAATTAGCCCTCCCCCCCCCCCCCCCCTTGAATAAGTGCCCCTTCGAATAAACGCCCCTCCTATTGGCCGAAATTTAAAATAAGCACCACCCCCCCTCAAATAAGTGCCCCCCTCCCCTTCCCCCCATTTTCTGGGCGAGTAATGAGACAACAAAGGATGTATAGTTTTCGTCATGTAGTATTAGATTTTTTTGTACATTGTTTCAGTTTGTAAACATGTTAAGTACTAATGGTGCCGTGCTTTAAACTTGAGGATCAGCTTTTTATGTCAATAAACAGCCTATGTTGTTGTTACATGCAGATGATGTATTATTAAAAAAATGATTATGTCAGGCCATGAGTGCCCCCTCAAATAAGAGCCCCCTTGAATAAGTGCCCCCGTCTTCTCCTAAATTTGAAATAAGCACCGCGGGCGCTAATTCGAGGATTTACGGTTTATGTTATAGGTCAAAATGGAATTCTGGTTAAAATGAAATTCCTTTGTCTCTTAACCCTAATTCTTCATGGATCATGAATAATTAGAGTTAGAAGAGAAATGGAAATTGAGAATCAAACTAGGTTAAAATCATTTTAGCCTTAATTTCATTTTGAGACAATATAAGTATATAGAGGATATTACACAGTGGTGAGAAAATATGAATTTTATGTTTGAGTGGCAAGAGCAATATCTCACGAGTGAGTGCAGTGAATGAGTGAAATATTGTTCTTCCCATGAGAACTTAAAATATTCATATCTTTGAGCTAACATGTAATGTTCTTTTTATTATATAGACATACTGATGACGGCATTTTTGATGATTTTCCAAAGATTTCCAACCACTTTTCGACGATTTCTGATAATTTTCCAAAACTTGACTGAAAGTCACACGTAAATTACCAAACATTTTTCGAAAATTTCCGAAGATTACCGAAGATTTCCGAAGATTACTGAAGACTTTCGAGGAAGACCCGAAGATGTTTCGATCATACACCAATGAATTTAAGTACAATTTAAGAGACAAACTCGATATCAGTGAAATCATCAATATCTTCACTAGTGAGGATATGGAAAATACACCACCTGAGTCCCGGATGTGGTTTCGCATGAATTTGAAGAGTGGTGTATTTTCCAGTAAAACACTCGTGTCTATATAATGACACTCATTATTTTGTTAGCTAGGTTCCCTCCTCTGCTACCTTAAATAGCCAAAGTCAGGAGCTGGTAGCTGAAGCTGCTGAAATGAACAGAGCAGAACAACTATAACTATATTGCAACAGACCATAATGTAACTCAAAATATATGTAGCTGTATGAAAAAAAGTTTAATTTATAATTTTAGGAAAGTTCAAAAGACAAGAACAAGATGGAATCTGAACTGATCAGTAAGTGCAGTTAATATTAAATGACTTGTAGACATCTATTTGATAAAGCCAATCAGAAAAAATTGGTGACTTTACAGCTTTGCTTTTCAAAGAAGCCTACTTGTAATATCAAATCTAGTGTCAAATCCATAAGTTGAAAATAAAATTAAAGTTGAAATTTAAATTTCTCACTCACTGCTGGGAGCCATGCCAAGCCGAACCATGCAGCCTGACTTTGATTAACAAAACAACATAGCTGTCTTACAATGACACAAAAAAGTGGCTAGAGAATAATTTTACTTCAACTTAATACATTCTAAAAATACTTCATGGGTGGGGCATGTCAGGCAATGGCAGATGGCAAAACAAAAACTGAACCTTACACAAGCCACGTGACCTGAAAACCCCCGTGCACTTGTACTCAGACTCCCAGCTGTGTGTGAGAAGAACATTTTCAACTTCTTTCGTTCCTCAGCCAGCGGAAGACAACACATCTTTAAGGGTTTGATACGAAAATCGGTTATTAATACCAGTTAATTTTTTCTTTCTGCAGAATGGGCGAGGTCATGCACTAAAGGCTACCGTGGAGTGAAAGTTAGGGACATGACTACAAGTTGGAGAGATGGGCTTGCATTTTGCGCTGTTCTTCACCACTTCCATCCTGACCAAATGTAAGCCAATACCAATAGGCACAGGCGATCAAGATTTGCTCTTGAATTCTAAGTGCACATAAATGCGTAACATGTCTTACCATTAAGACAGTGCATCTCGGTTATTTTCCTGGCTTTGGCAGGAGGGCTTAGAAATTTTAGATTACAAGTCCCTTAAGTGGCATTGTACAAGGAAAGGGTTTTTCCTTCTTGTTTTCAGCCTTCCATTCTGCATGTATTAAGTACTTCATTCCAGAACTTGCTTTCCAGGGCTTCTCTTTCTTTTTGTCCACCATCATTTGACGCTTCTGCGTGCCTCATATTCCATCTTGCCCTTTTACGTACTGCTGTCCAAGTCTGTCAGGGCTGCACAGCACTCATTTCTGCTGCCAAACCTAAGCACATGACCATGCCATCTTCACCTGAGTACTCAACATTTGATAATTAGAGATTAAATCAACTATGATATTTTATTATTTAAAGTGCTCCGCGTGGTTAAATCAGGTTTGTGGTATTCTCATTTGCAGTGACTTTACGTCTCTTGACCCACAAAACATTAAAGAAAACAACAAGCTGGTAAGAACTTAAGTATGACGTTTGCTTTAATTTGAACCTTATGTGATTTTATTGGAAGCCTTTTGTTGAAAAATAGCGTTATCTATTCGTCTTGCTGTTTACTTGGTTGTACAAAGTAGTTTTAACTGCGAAGTCTTTGACTGTAGTACGTGTAATGTGTAGCCATTCATTTCAATGCTTCAGGGCCAGTACTTCCATCTGCTGCTGATTGTTTTTTGATACTTTGTAATAATAAAATCGTTTGGAATAAAGTAACACAATTTCTTTTAACTATGAACTTGAACACTCTCGGAAGTGTAGGTGTAAAATAACTTGTATTCCCTTGTTTTCTAATAGGCGTTTACCGCCTTCGAGAAGCTGGGCATTACGCGGCTGCTGGATCCAATGCAGATGATGTTTTCACCCAATCCGGACAAGCTCTCTGTTATGACCTATGTGTTTCAGATCAGGACTCACTTTACTCGATCGCAACCACTACCTCCGAGCCCTCTCAGCCTGGTGTCATCACCCACAACACAGCGTCTACTACCTGCCCCACCTCAGGTGATAGTCACGGCTTATGATGAGGAGCCTAAAGACCCAGATGACACCCATGGGGCAGACATTGACAACAGTGTCAGTAGTAAGAAGTCTACTGCCAAAGAAATCGAGGAAGGGTACAACCCATTTCTTGATGATGAAGAGTCGCTGAATGATACTGATTCCACGCCAGAACAGCCAGCAGATCCCCCTGCCACCAGTTTGGGTGACTCCAAGCAGAGAGGAAGAAGTAGCGAGCAAGACGATGAGTCGAAATCTCCGAGCACAACTGAAGAAAACAAAGATACATTGCAGGAGGCTGCTGGTAAAAGAAATGATGTTCTTGTTAAAAGTAATATGAAACCACCTCCTAAACCTCCAAGGCTCCATAACATCACTAATACCGGTTCCAGCGTCGATGCAAACTCAAAAACACTCGATATCGTTGATGACAAAGACAAAAGTGAATCGAAAGGATCTAATCCCTTTGATGACGACGAAAAAGAAGAAGCTGTAGTAAGCAAGGAATCTGATTCTTCCTCGAAATCAAACAAAGGTTACAATCCCTTTGATGACGATGATGATGATGATGAAGTCGATGTTGCAGATGATGATTCTCAGAAAAAATTAAATAACACAGAAACTAAACAAGGATATAATCCTTTCGACGATGATAATGACGATGCTGAAGGCACGGTACAAACTGAAAAGGTTGTAGATCAAAAAACTGCGAAGAAACCTTCCGGCGTGGTCAAGAGAAGGGTTTCGTACCCGCACGATTTTAATCCGTTTGAAGATGATGATGATTTAGAAACGACGGAAGTTGATGAAAGCTCAAAAAGGACTGAATATAACGAAGGTAAAGATAAGGAAACTTCGTCAGCATCGACGGTAAAGAGTTACAATCCGTTTGATGATGAAAATGACGATGATGAAAGTATAAGTGGTGATGTTGGTGCGATAGATACTAGCAAAGTGGAGAGTTCGACAAGAAAATCCAGCGCGGAAAGTAGAGGCAAAGTTAACAAAGAGGCCGAATCTACCTTGCCAAAGCCTGTGGTAAGTTTGCCGGTGATGTTGCTGTTTTATCGCGCCTCCGTTTTATAACAGCTCATGGAACATTCAGAAAAAAATTGAGCTTGGTTCGCGGTTGATCATTCTCGTAATCGCAATTTTCTCTGTTCTTTTTTGTTTTTTGTTTTTTTTTTTTGGTTACTTCTTTGGGGATTTTCTTCCAGGGAGGACTAGAAGTAGTAGCTTTCTGCCAATCTGAAATTCGAAACTTATTTGAACGTAGTCAAAATGAGGCGTAATGTATGGTGACAAAGACTCCTTTGAAAACCTGGGTAAGAAATTTCTCTCATTTTGTTTCGGGACGATTTCGTAGAGTTTTATTCTATTCGGTCATGACTTGTTTACTGTCAAACTCTATATCAGTTGAAGCAAAGCTATTTTGTAACATTTTTCCTCTGATAGGAGACACACAAGAAGAGGCGAGCCCCGCCCCCTCCAGCAGCACGGCCATCAGATGATCCCTGGACTCAAAGGCTTCCCGATGATGCTACACCTGTAAGGGTTAAACCGTTATTAGGGAATTTAAGAAAACCACGACGGCAACGGCAACGCGAACTTCGGTAAACAAAAGGTTTAGTGAGCAGTGAAATGGCTGTGCACGTGCGTTATAATTCTTGGTACATTTCTTTGCCGCCTTCTGCAAAACAACAACGTAAAATGACCAAATTCTGCGTTGTCTGGAGGACGTGAACTACAACGGCTAATTTTTTAAAATTTCTATTTCAATTTTATTGCTGGGTTTCAAATTTAGTTTCGTGCTAGTTCTGACAGTGAGAAACAAAACAAATGACTTCAGATTATCTCAAGATTCGTAGATAAAATATAAATTCAGTTTTTAATCAACGTTGTCCTCGGCGTCGCCGTCGTGGTTTCTTAAACTCCCTGTTGTTTTTAGTTTAACAACCTGCCAGGCTGTGATCTTTGAAACCTTCTTTTGAAGTATCACAGATTATGATTGCATTCGTCGATATTCTCGTTCACTGGTCAGTTGATCTGTAGTAGCAGGAAACTTTTATGTGTACACGGTGTAACCCCACTAAAGCAAACTTGCATCGTAAGATCTTGTTAAGTAACGTTCAAACCCTTTAGAACCAGCCGTTTCCCCAGTGAAAACATTGACTGAGATTTCTCGCGTGCATACGATTAATATAGTACACAACGATCGAATTTGGTGAACAAGGGTTGTACCTTTCTTTAATTTGGATTCAAATACAGCCCATACTACCTCAGCACATTGCCTCGATGGTTTGTTGAATTCATCACATGTCGATCTCAAATCTGAGGGAAGTGACTGAAGAAACTTGTAATTAAGTCTAGTTTCTGTACCATGAAGTGTCAAAGAGTATTATTTCTACCGCTGGGTTACGCCTGGGACAGACTAGTGCCCGGTGGGATACTAGGATGTCCCCAGTCTCCCTCCTTCCCTCTCGAGCATTTTGTTAGGCTTCCGTAGATAGTAACTTGATGATGCCCATGTATACATCAGGGCGAGAGGTACAGCGAGAGGAAAGTCTCCTACAGTAAGGTGTTTCAACACTTTTTAAGTTCTTTTCCCCCTTTCCCCCTT
>Ga0126339_10001996_pt1 | contig 14407 bp, 5 predicted proteins | sample OrbTmetagenome_2_FD_92532 | JGI IMG/M metagenome (GOLD analysis project Ga0126339, IMG submission 92532) | Coral microbial communities from Petempiche,Puerto Morelos, Mexico - Orbicella T R C metagenome | ecosystem: Host-associated > Invertebrates > Cnidaria > Coral | place: Petempiche,Puerto... | reverse complement strand
TCTCTCTCTCTCTCTCTCTCTCTCTCTCTCTCTCTCTCTCTCTCTCTCTCTCTCTCTCTCTCTCTCTCTCTCTCTCTCTCTGTATAAGTCATTGAAACAGATTTTTATCAGTTGCGCAGATCTTTAGTATCTTTGTTTATTGCTAAGTTTGACCATACTGATCTGTGCTCGAAGAACGTTCCCCAGCGAGAACAGCATGGTGCTTCAGTGTTTCTTACCTCAGTCAACTGCCTTGATTAGTGAGCAAAGCTTCACTAATCATTTTTCATAGAGTAAACAATATGCCTTTTTTATATTTTTACAGCTAACTAAAAAAATTATACGACCTAGACTTGTAGTGTGTCTTTGTTTTATGTCACCATGCTCCAGTAAAGCAACATGACACTGGTTGACTGTGTCCAAAGAGATAGCATCAAGTGGGTGTTTCAAAACATAATTTTACACAATATGTAAAATGATATTTCCATTTCATTTACTGTAAAATTATCAGTGCTTAAGGGCAGTTTGTATGTATACATAATATTTCCATGGAGTTAGCTCTACCATTTAATTCTTTGTTTATTAGTACTCTTTCTATCAAATAATCATTTATAAAGAACAACCAATTACGAAAAGACTAGAAGTCTTTTTCTGTCATCATACATGATGTGCCTTGGCTGACCAATATTATAGTCTGGCCAGTGTAGTCTGACAGATTAAAGTTACAACAGTGAGTATAATCCAGGTCATACACATCCACTACATCAAAATACCTGCCACTTTAGAATTAGGAGGTTAGGGAGGCACCACATCAAAAATGCGTTGAAAATGTTTATAGATTATCATTAAAGTTATACAGTACTTCTTTCATTCTTGACTTTTTGGTTCATTGTTAGTTGTTGCATGAAAGTGAGATAGTCAACGATATTCTTTTTAGCGACTTTACATTAGGTTAAAAATTGCATTTTAACTGGAAAAATCACTTTGAGTATACAGAAGCTGGGCAATGAAAAAGCAACAAAAAAACATAACAAAGACAAATATGTTTGTTCAAAAATATATTTGAAAGACCCAGTTACACCGAAGGTATACACTGACTGCACTTATAACCAATCAACTTGGAACTAGTGCTTCTTTTGAAAAGTGATAAACTTCAATATTTCAACTGGCTCTAAGATATCTCTATTCTCTGAAAGTCAGGTGTTGTTTTCTGCAATACTGAACTTCATTGCAAACAGCAGTGCTCAATAGGGAAGTGAAGTCTCGAGCGTTCTTCTGCGCAGGAGGCGAGAAACATGCGCAATCCCGGTCGCGCTGGTTGCACTATACTTCCGGTTGCAAGATTTAACATGGCGACGGCCTATTCAGGACAGTGGAATCAGTCATTTTCAGCAGCCGATTTCACTGGTTTAAAATCAAAATTTCGTTCTCAAACCTAAGCGGATTTGTAGGACAGGCTTTCTAGATGAGGGATGGAGGGGTTTCAGGACAAAATTTTGAAAAATGTGGACCTGGCGAGGCTGTGAGAGAGGCATGTCGCCCGGGATGTTGTCACGTTCATGAAGATGGACTTGTGATGGCGATCACCAATGAAGAAGACTCGTTTACGTAGGTAAGTTTTGGCAGTTACTAGTCAAAAAACTTTACCCAAAGCCCACAGGGATTAGGGGGGAATGTTCCTGGAAGAGGTGTCAATGGGTTTTATTGAGAAAATTTGAAGAATACGGCCACAGAGGTCGACTTGAATCGAGCGTCATCCCCAAGGTTATCCAAGTGGCATCGTTGTCAATGCAAACGATACACACGACCTGTCACAAGTTTGTATACACTTACTTTGGGTTAAAGAAGCCACATCATCTAGCCTTGTATTGTTCGTGAATGCAATTCCTAGTTGTCTTTGATGTGCATGGAGTTGGTTTAGTAAGTTAATTTGGGTAGATGGTTCTAACTCTATGTACTAGACGAGTAGATCATGGAGCCGGCTCGGGAGTATGGCCAGGGCAGGGGGAGGGGCGGCTCCAGAGCAATACTAAGTCCCCCTACTCAAACAAAATATGGAGCAGATGAATTTTTTTAACCTTTTACAGCCTGTGTTGCACTTCAAAGGTGATGTTTTGGGTCACGTCACTTAAAAAGTTTTTTACAAAATAATTTCAACCACCCCCCCCCTACCTTTTGGCCTACCTACCAAAGTCTTTTTGCTCCACTTTAGGGGAGCAACAAACATTATTTTGATCAGCCATGGCTACTTGGCCACTGCATATTTCTACCCCTGAATTCTAACAGGTCTTTCAAAATGTGTGAAATTTGTAACGGTAAAATTAATTTTTAAATGCTTTTATGATTTAAGTAGGACACCCTTCAGTGGGGACTAAAATATGAAGTTTCTACCTTCAAAAGTAAAGGATTACTTCTATTAAAGACATTGTAAGAAATGTCAGCAAAATGGGCTTATAGGGTCATTTCTTATAGATCTACTGTCTTTAGTATGACAAAATCTTCCAATTTGACTAGAACAGATGGTTTCAAAAGTTTGGTATATTTTATAGTAGCCTTTCGTATGAAATGAACAAGGTAGATGTTGAATCTTCAAAGGCCCAGCTCCATGTACTTTAGATATACCCTATTTTCGATTTTCCATATTTTGTATATGTGATTTCAGTGTATATTTCTATTTCTTTTCAGGTAGAAAGATAGCCCATTGCTGTTTACCTGCATAAATGATTGGAGGTACCAGTCACAACAAACTGTCATTTCACAGATTTCCCTCTGATTGTTTAACTGAGAAAACAATGGATTGCTGCCACAAGACCTGATGTGGAGGAATTATTCATGGTACAAATACCTGTGTATGTCATATATTATTAGGACTTTGTAGTATAGAAGAATTTGAAGAAAAGAAATAATCATCCTTGAATCACATTTTGAACAAATAATGAATTGTGTGTCAGTCATTTTCCCCAACGGAAGAAGACATACCTGTAAATACAACTTTGAGCATTGACATGTACTTCATTTTACATCGGACTCTTTGTATTTCAGTACTGTCAATCATGCACAGTGTAAGATATCTCCTGTGAAATCTACTGACAATCATGGAAGAACAACTAGAAGCTGCTGCAGTCACATAGATATGAAAAGAAGAACAGAAAATAGAAAAACACCAGTTCTGTTTGCAGACTTGAATGAACATGTGAATTAATCCTGAAATCTGTACAATAGATGCCTTTGTTACATTTCAATGAAGTAGAACAGATAGTTTCAAAATTCTGTAGTCCATGGTACTTTATTACTAATTCTACTGAATTCTCTGCTACAAAATATTCTATGAAGTATTAAACAAGGTCTGACTCTTTTAGAATCGAAGCCATTATGGTGTATAAGATACAGAGACAGTTCAAGTTATAACAAATCTGTTCATGTTCAAAACATGCTTGCATCACATCACAATGCACAGATGTTGTTTCAGATTGTATTCACTAGTTGCAATATAAAGATTAACAGTTCTAGTATAAAAAAATATCTGTGTTGTTGATTGTATACAAAAGTGAATTCAGTTTAATATTTTATTTCGCAAGCGTTAAATATACTATTCTACAATTGTAACAGTAACTACAAATAACACAAATGTGTGAGTGAGAGATTTTCTCAAGTATTGTGCTTTGTAGACGTCTTGTTCGTTTTGTCACATACATGTAAGATATTCCATACAGCAACTTCTATAGACTTCTGCCAGTGAAGTGGGCAGTGGAGACCATATCACCTAACAAAATCAAGTTTGGCGACTTGTATTGTTGTAGACTCATTGCACTCTGGTTCACAAAAGTGGATCCTCTGTTTGCACTGAGTTACCTTTCGGGAGTTACCTACTTCCAGTGTACTTCCTTTGCCGGTTTTTTTCTGGATGAATGTCGGTACATGTGTGACATTGTAATTTCTCTTTTGCTGCTACTTGTATTGATGTTTGCAAGTACATGCAGATCATTGTTATGCTCAGCTGATAATGCTGTGTGGTCATCATTTCATTGGAACCATATCACGTGCAATTGTTATTATTTTGTTTCACAAGGTTGATTGTGTCACTCTGGGCTCTTCATCACTGGTGTGTGAGAAAGGTGATTTTCAGTTGTTTTCCCCTCATGCCTGCAAGTAAATCCATCATGTAAGAAATTGGGCTTCTTGAGGATGAAAATGGTTCCTTAATATGACAGTTTATCTTTGATAAGAGGTCTAAATGTTTCACTCAAACTAAACATTTGCAAAAGATGACTGAGTCTGAGGGAAAAGAAGAAGGCTGTTGCTTATAAGAAGATTTGTTCACGGAGCATGATGCCCACAGATGCACCGGTGCGCTCACAGGTTACCGGCCCATGAAGGTGTCATATACCAGGGCAACGGCACCAAATACTGCCCTGCTTCTGTTACTGTGTGAACAGTTCGCAATGCAATACTTAGATTGTATTGACTTACTGGGACAAGGGCGTTCAGTCTTACTTGCGAATTATGCAAACATTTCCAAAAGTCAACTTGACAACATGAGCGCCATTCTTTTTCCTTTGTCCATCTCCAGGACGACAGAACGACACCAAATATCGCCCATTCGCTGTTGTCGTGTTGATCTGAGTCCTACACTTTGTTCCTATCACTGCAGCCCATGTAGGAGGTCAATACATGACAGGAAAGCAGTGTATGTAGTACCTCACTGGATTCTAGTCGTGTATTGACCTCTTACGTGGGCCATAGTGAGACAAACGAAGCAAAGGACTCAGATCGACACAAGAGCACCATGCGTAAACCAACGCCCACTGGGCCCATGGAAACAATGCCTCTAACATACTATTATATTTCATCCACAAATTGTGGAACAAATCTAAAAAGCTGGCAGGCATGACATATTTGACTTTGCTCCAATTTCTTAAGTCTGACTCTGGGGCAAACATTCACTCAGAATAGCTAAGCTAGTACAGTAGATCCTTTTCATTTAAGACCCATTGATAGAGAGACCACCCTTGACTGTGAGAACACAAGGCTTGTGCATTTTTCTATTAAATCAATACAAGACGGCAGGTCCTTCGAGTAATTGGCGATTTTGGTGTGGTCTCCAATGAAAGGGACCACTGTAATACATGTAGTGTGACTCCTAGTATTAAAATTTGGAAACTTGATAGTCCAGTTACAGAGCTAGAAAATATTGTGTCACTGTTCACTATGAGTAGTTTCTACACAATTTCATGTGTTGGCAGTTATCAGTACATGTCATATCTTGTGGAACAAAAGATTGCACATGTTGGAACTAACCTCTTGAAGTATCTAATAAATCTACTGGTGAAGGGAGCATGCCATGCAAAATTTCTGTTTGCTTCTGCCATAGCAAGGGGGAGAGTGCATATGCGTGTGCAGGATTTGATTCTGTCTGCAAGAAAAATAAAATAGTTCTTTGCAAAATTGTACATGTAAACCTAAATTGAAGCTTATATATGAACTTCGTAGGAAAATGTCAACAATAGTTTGTAATTTCAGCATGCAAGAACAATACCCAGCACAATGTTCTTGAATGTTTGTACAAGACTTTGTCCAAAGTTTCTGTTGATCAGCACTCCAGATGTGGGGCAATAGTTATGAGAAAAACTATTGGTGACGAGCCGAAAAAAGGTCTTATCATGGCTGAATCTGGTCTGGTTTCCATGCTAAAAGTAAACGATTTTGTATCAATCTTTCTATGGCATAAAACATGTTTGAAAATAATAATATTAACACTGTGAAACAGTATAAGGTGGATCTTCATTGTAGTAGAAATCTAGACAAATGAAAGTACATGTAGTTTGTAACACACTTTTCACACAATACACATGCATCAAAAGCCCTTTTATCTCAAACTCTGATTACTCATTTCACCTCATAATACCAAGTAGATTTTAAATGTTTTGGAATATTTTTCTATGAAATTTAATCCTTTTTTTAACTCTAAATTCCTGATAACTCAAAGTGATTGCCTTCAACCCTAGAAGTTCAAGTTAATGATGTTTTACTGTCATTAGTTCTGAGTATTGCCGCCATAAATTTAGATTATGCAATAAATTATAATTGCTTAGTCTCTTTGTTTTTTTAATCAAAATCAAGTTGCACTTACTGTAAGTAGTAAGCAGTGACACACACACCAATCTAACTTCTAAGCAATAGCTATACATGTGTAGGTCCCAGGTCTAGGCATTTGATATGTGTGGGTTCTAGCTTTAAACATTTAGCTAGGTATGTCCGGGATGTATGTATGTATCACTGCATATCATTTTATGAATTTCCATGGCTACAAATGACTGGTACCGAAAAACTATACCTTTACTACGTGTAGTATGACTACAGACTCCTCTCCTGATCCATCTCTGAGGCCTCAACTGGAAGGAAAGGTAAATCAAAAGAACCAAGACTTGCCTTTTATTACTGTTTGAGATACTGTTATAGTGATAAATGAGCAAGCATGCAAGATCTGTAGGTCAGTACAGCAGAGACCAATCAGTTTAGATCCAATGCATGTATACGATAGAATGTTCAGAGCTATTTTTTCTATATATATAGTGCTAAAATCAATCTAATCTCCTGATTACTACACAAACTATAGCTCTTCCAAGTGGATTGCATTAATCTCATATCGCTACTTAATTTGTGATTTTGGAATGTAGTAGGTGTACTTTGTTGCAGATAATTTATGGCCAAATCAGAGACAAAAAGCCAAAGTATAACATACATCATTAGCTACGTAGTTCCCAACACGCCAGAGATAATGTTGATACCAAATTTCTTGAAAGTGATACAAAATTCGAGAAATACGGACAAAAATCTCAGAACACAATTCGCTTGGAAGCACTACAAAATAGTTGATACCCAGGCCTAGACTTGAGTACCGTATGGTATTCTGCCTTTGTGTATTGATAGCGATAGATATAGCCCAAGCCGGGAGCCCGAGATATTTATCTGACGCTTCGTTCGGGTCTACCTACCTGCCTCAATTCTGTTACATACGACCTCTAACAATATTGATACGTACACTGTGCCAGCAAGTGTCAAAAGAGCAACATGGACGACAGGTTAAAGTCAGGTTTCCCTTGTCTAGGACTGATACATGTAGGTCTAGCCTAGATCTGTGGTCGATTGACAATGACAGGAAATATAGCAACAAAATTTATCGTCATATCGATACAATAATGTTTGTTATAGATCTATAATCACCTAAACTCACTTCACCAAGAACTAATCTCCCAAGCCGCCTGGTATTCCAATGCTGTCACTGTATCCAATTCCATGAAATCCGATGCAAAACATCGTTTGGCGAAGCGATTTTTTCTTCATCTCCCGCCATGAGCGGCATCCTCCGCCCGATGCGGACCGGAAGTAGGGTGCAACCAATCTCGTCATCTCGCGCTGGTTGCCAACGAGACTTCGCTTCCCTATTGATCATTGTTTTGCCCTCAACACATTTGACTTAATGTTGTAATTAGAGAACTTGAAATGCTACAATGAGGGAAACAATTCATGTTTCCTATCTTAGCCTTTTAAAAATGATATAAAGATATATTACACATATATACATCCCAAAACATGTCTCCACTACAAGAATATACCATTAAGCAGACACTATTAAAAAAGCTTCTTTTTCATTAAACACTTTATAGCCAGGCTTCTGCTAGTGCCTTTCTATGGTGTTCCTGCATTGTCTAAATATTAAAGACACTTTACATGAGATTTGCAATATCTCAAAAATACCAAAACTTCAGGTACTCAGACTGCTATCAGGTTGTACAGATTTACCAAGAATGCACATATATAGTTTAAAAGGATAGGACAAAGGCATTATAGGTAATAATATTCATCTGTGATGTTGACAAAACCTGATACCTTTTGTGCACCATAGTCTGTCGAGTTTTCTTCAATGATCTGAATGTATTGTTCATATAGAAAGGGATTAATCTATTGTTTGTTACTGGACAGAATCCATTTGTTTGATTAATTCTGGTAGATTTGATCTTATAATGATAGCAATAGAATGATTGCGACAGAGATACAATTGCAGTTTTGGTGCTTGAAGTTGGACTGAAAGTCTAAAAGTGGTTTCATTTTTTGTTATGGTTGGGTGCTTTGTTTCACCCATGTAAACATTCAGTCAAATACCTCAAGGTAACCATGAAACTACTGTTATCCTGAGTTGATATATGAAATATAAACTTAGGCCTTGTTGTTGTTGTTGTTGTTTTGTTTTTTGTTTGCTTGTTTGGTGGGGGTTTTTTGAGGGTGTTTGTTTTTGTTGTTTTTTTTTGTTTTTTATTTTGTATGAGATAACCTACAGCAATTATCATTCTTGTGATATGCATATGAACAGCCCCTTAATTTAAACACATGCTAAACAGAACCCCATGGTGTAGTCATGAAAATAGTTTTACTGTTATTTATGCATGTGTCAATGAATAAAACTGTGTAATGTAGCATAAGAGATCAATGTATTTGTAGCAAATTAGCTCTTTTTCTCACCTCAAGCACAAACTGTGGCTGTAGACCAGGACATAATGTCATACATAGTAAGTATTACGTATAAAAGTTAGGAAATTTAAAATAGAAGTCAGCTGTATCACATTCTGAAAATAATGGTTTTGAGAAATAATTTCACTGGAAATATTTTATACAAAATCTATCCTATCAGCTTATCACTATATTAGTATATTTGTTTAAATCTATATTGCAGAAAGTATGAGAAACTTTACTACCATATTACGCTTGTGCAATTAAAAATCCTCATTTTTTTTTAACTACTTGTTTTTGCAAAATGGGAAAAGGTATTATATTCATGGGGTATTTGTAAAGTTTATCTTTGCAAGAACAAAAATGATAACAGGAATAGAAGAGAGAACTGTATGTGGTGGAGGTTTTTGAAAAGCTTTGAGTTTTAATTGCTTTGTAATTATGTGTACAAAAATTCCTTATAGATTTAATTAAAGTTTCATTTTACAAAAGTTAAAAGAAGCACAGTGGGGAATCATAACTGTCAAAGAATGAGAAACAGAACTAATTTTTCTGTAACTAGTAGGTTCAGAACAACTTTCTGATTTTTGTGTGTGTACGTGTGTGTATGTGTAAAAATAATCACATTAAAGGTTGGAAATTATATGAAACAGCAGCAGAAGTCGTTTTGGTATGGTGAGTTTTTGAAGGTGAAATGGATCCACAACCATCTCTAAATTTCATATGAGGTACGTATGATTAGTTTTTCACTGGTGCTTGACAATAGGGCTATGAGTGAATTCACGATTTTCTGTGTCTCTCACTCTGTAATTTATTCTTGAAGGACTTCATTGATCATACAGTTAATTCTTTGTATGTAATCCAATGCATAAAGTGAGTAACTGATTTAGATATATCATCTTATCTGGCAAGTCGTGATTAAGTGTCCTACTCTATTATCAAGTTTCTAAATCATGCTTTAATGCTTGATTAACCAACTGTGGTCTGTGCTGTAGTGTAAGGCTATAGAGACTGGTTTTAATTCCAAATCATTAATCTCTATTTAATTTGATCAATATATGACTAACGCTATTTATAACTGAAACAATTATAAAGAACTTTTAAATTGTGATTGCTTTTCGTGATTTTATCAAGACAGAAACATCCAATTTCATAATAAGTTCCTCCAAAGGACTGCAATGTTCCATAGGACTTTTTCTCAAAAATTTGTTACGTGCCTTTTTCAGCTCTATCTTAAACGCAAGAAACACCAAGGGAATCTTCACATGTGCAAAAGTTCTTTTGAATTACAATTTTCAATACATATCATTTTGTTTTATAAATTACGGGAGAGGCCAACTATTGTTATTGTTTTTTTTCTGTTATCTAAAATTTGCGTTAACACCATGAGAATTTCCTGGCATCTCTTTATGTAATGGCATCTCATATCCAATTAAGTGACTTGATGAATAAATAAAGACTGAAGGACACTTGTAAGAGAACACTTCAGGCAGCCATTATTTCTTACACATTCACATTCAGTTCATTAGGCAATATGATTTGCTTTTGGACTGTCTGTCACGGATACATTTTTCTTCATTATTGGCAAATTTTGTTAACAAGTACAGGAATAGATCTGAGATTGATTTGTCATCCTTTCAACACTAGGGAAGGTAAACCTCAACCATGCAAGCTTTCATACTCATATCATCCTAACCTATCTATAGTGTGTGAAGCCTTATGTCCATTAGTCTGACTTTGTCATCTTATGGGCCATTGGGTGGAAACTGCTCTATCAGTAATATGCTAATTTTACACACAATGCTAAAACAATGACAAAATAGACTTAGTAGACGTTAGCTTATATCTTAGTAAAGATATGGCAGAGGTAGGCATATCATGAAGTAGAATAAACCAGTACAAAAAATCAACCATAAAAACAACTTGCATAGTCCTGCAAATATGATCTGAACAAGTAAACTATACTAGGGGATAATTTTGCAGAGGAAAGTTTGGGTAAAATTATTTTTTTCATATCTGTACTTCTAAGAAAGTATATAGCTTGATTGATCAGTTAATACTTGCTCTGTACTGCACATATGATATTGTTACAAGATGCTTCACCTTTTAAGATAAATTGAGTTTCACATATTACAAGCTTTAATATGCAGATGTTGAAAAATAAGTTTATTCGTTTGACCTACAGAGGATAATCTGCAGAATTTTACACATATAATATGATGGTAATCAATTATAGGTTGACAAGTGGAAAATAAAGAAATTAGAAATTAAAAAAATACTCGGCATTGAATTAGAAATAGGAAAACCACAGCATTGATTTGTAGGCTGCTGCATTGTTTGAAAATCATGGTTTATCTGGCAGAAGTTTGTTTTGTGTCATATTTACTGAGAAGTAGTTGCTCACAACAATCAGAATTAGTTCAACCCTTGAAGCTACATTAATCAAATTTTCAAATTTCAATAAGTATCTTGTGAAGTTAAAAAAACATCCTTGTTTACATCAGATGACTCTCTCACAAATCCATTTAGCAATAATTAGAAACTAAATTAAAGTGGTAAATTTAGTCTGCTATATGGCCTAGATACTTTGCCTTTATTGCTGTGTGTGTGAGATTACACAAACTATGTCTTAGAGTTACCATTCTGGAGTTTAAAAATGTAGATATTGATTGGTTTGTGTTTGTGACTGATTAGATGTAAATATATTATTTTATTGAATATGTAGAATAAAAAATACAAAGTTATATGAAAGAGTTCTGTCGTGATGTATACATCATGAGAACCTTGTTTCAGAGTTCTTATGTCAAGCTGATTTGGTAAGCTTATTTTGTCATATATACTGTTTCAAGTTCTGTTTTATTTTCTATGGGCTTGAAGTGTATTTCACTGTCTTGTGATGCAATCAAACCGTGAATCTGAATCCAGACACATTTATTCCCTAATCATGTTTGTAAATTGTCTGAAAAGAGTAATCCTAGAAAGAAATGTTGAAGAAGAAATGTATTGCATCACCTGTGTCACATCAAGTTGTTAGTGTTAAACAAATGAAAATAAAGAGAATTGTTCTTCCTGCTTCAAAAAAAAAAGAAGAAAAAAACAATTGCACCAAACCAGTTATACTGCACTAGACCAATATTCTGCTCCAGACCAATATACTGAATCAGACCAATATTGAATATTGCTTCACTCCATAACTCAAAACTAAAAACCAAACATTTGATTCATTTCTGACAATTTGTACGGATAGTTTTCATTATAAAAAGTACTATGTCATCTATTAGTCCTTTAGGAAGCCTATGGTGAGATATCAAGTTTCTGAATGCAGATGCATAGAATTCTCTGCATTGTTATAAAGAATGTCAACAAAATGGACCAAAAAGTCCATTTTTGTGACATTTCTTATAAATACCTTATTAGGAGAGTTTATTGATTTTTTGATGGCAGAAATCTTCTATTTCATAAGAAGTTCCAAGAAAAAACTCCTTAATCACATGATGCCTATTGAAAGAAGAAATACTATACTCTGTTTAGGAGAGTTAAGCAAATGCCATTTAAATTTCTATATCACTGCTTTACAGTTCTTCCTCATATTTTCCTGTAGCTAACATTTTATATTGCAAATTATATCATGTTAATTACCAGATATCACACAGATTATTTAGAGATCAAATTTTACAAGGCTCTAATAGCAGTTCAAGAAAATACAGCCTAAAATTGTGTTGATAAAGTGAATCAATAAGACTATAGTTAAAAATCTCATAAACTAAAGAGAATCTTTGCCTTAGATCTAAGATTGATAATGTTAAATCGACCTTTGCCCTTCACATCAATAGCAATGCTTTAGTGGAGTATGTGCTCTACACTTGCATTACAGTTCGAAACATGAATGTTCCTAATGAAGTTGACACACTTGTTGAAGCAAAGAGAGGACCTTAATATATGGATGTCATCTTCTCGTGTCTGTTGCTTGCAGCAGCCTCTTCATAAGACTTCCTTACCAGCAGTAGATTTGCAGACACATGTGTATTATTGCCTCAATTATAAGAAGAAAAATCTCTGTACCAAAATGTAAAATTTCTCAGTATTACAAAATAAAGTGATGTTCTGTCTGTACATATCTTATTATATTGCAATCAGAATGTTTTTGCCTCTCCATTGGTGTAAATATTTTCACAGAAAATCACTTATGAGTACTTCCTATTCAATCAATCCAGTGGAAGTTAACCCAAAGCAGAAGATTATGCATCAACAGTTTCATTGTTTTGTTGCAACTTCAAGTGCTTACATAACTTATCTTTCTGTATTAATTTTCTTGCATACTTAGTATTTATATGCATTGCTTGAACCTCCAAATACATGACTACCATCTGCTCAGAAAAGTTTCACCTGTATCACATAGACCTATACTATAGCTGGTGATCAGATACATTTGTTACATTGAAGCTAATCTGCAGTGTTGTTTTTTAAAAAAGAATTTGCTATTGTGCTTGCATATCAAAAAATTTGAAATATAGTAACAAAGCAGAACTTGAAAAATTCTGCTTTGTCCATTTTGAAGAATTTTAACTATCTCATTTGATTTGTTACTGTGCATATGCTACCCATTTATTTTGCATTCAGAGCATTTGATATTAGCAATATAGTTCCAAGTTCAAGCTACACCCCTTCTACTGTTCCACAAAAACGTCCTAATCAGCTAATAACTGAGGGGGTTATTGGAACTGATAGACTTGCCTTGCCACTTGCATATTAGGGAGTATTAACATACTGCAGCTAATTTGCTGTTTTTCTTACTGCTGTATTCTCAACTATTCTAAATTGCAAGACATTTGTGTGTGTGTGTGTGTGTGTGTGTGTGTGTGTGTGTGTTTTACTAATATAAGTATTCAAGCGATGGAATGATGGTTTAGTTTTGAAGCTGTAATATTCATAAGCAGAAAAAAAAGAGAAAAACACATTTTATTCTTTCAAATATTTTTCATAAGTTACCCACTATCAAAGCAGGTCATACTGCAGATATACTGAAACAAGCAATGCTCCTTCATTAGTACTGATGAAAGTGTGTATTACCTTGTGGAACAGAGTGCCATGATACCATACCTCCATATTTACAGGTAGATTGCCTTCTGTATTAGCAGATCAGAGTCATTCGTCTTATTCTAATGACATTTCAAATGAATTTTAGGTAACTGAATGAAGAAATGACTGGAATGTCTAGATATTTGAGTGTTGCACAGTTGAATGTTAGGAACTTTTAGGTGAAGAGTTCATATTAGTTTGAGTACTTTCATGGGTCTGCCTTTGCATGGCATTGTCATTTTTTACCTCAATATCAATGATTCTGCTTTGTGTAACTCCCTCATGCCTAGAGGGTTCGTAAAATGCCTGATTTTGAAGGCCAATGTTGATTTCTGGTTCTCAATAACCATAGCTTGGTACTAAAAAGTGACAGGAGCCCCAAATTTCACATGTTGCTTGCCAACACCAAAGACTATCTCACCAACACTAAAACAGACAAGAATCAGCTAGTTTGACTTTCCAGTGGGGTCACACTTGGAAAAATAATTTATAAATTTGGTTATTTTCAACTCAGTTTCAGGATTTTCAGTGTTGCCATGGCAACCTAGATTGAGGGTTTTGCCAGCCTGGTGGATGCAGACAAGGATACACAGAAGAGCTTGCATTATGGCCATAAGCATTGGAAATCCTGCTTCCAGAAAGCTGTGAGAAGATTTTTGCCTTTCAGGGTTGGTGGGGCACATCCTCCATACCCCCAGCTTGTAAGATGGAGGGAGAGACACATTTTGTTGTTGTTGTTGTTGTTGTTGTTGTTGTTGTTGTTGTTGTTGTTGCAGAACATGCAGAAAAAAAAATGCTCAATTTTGTTTGTCTTTGATTTTTTTTTTTTTTTTTTTTTTGG
>Ga0126339_10001995_pt1 | contig 14410 bp, 10 predicted proteins | sample OrbTmetagenome_2_FD_92532 | JGI IMG/M metagenome (GOLD analysis project Ga0126339, IMG submission 92532) | Coral microbial communities from Petempiche,Puerto Morelos, Mexico - Orbicella T R C metagenome | ecosystem: Host-associated > Invertebrates > Cnidaria > Coral | place: Petempiche,Puerto... | reverse complement strand
ACGGCCCGCTGCTGGCGGTGCGCCCCAGCCCGATCGCGCCCCCGGCGGCGCGGTCCCTGGTCCTGGCGGAACAGCCCATCCCGGTCACCGCCGACACCCTGATGATCCTGGGCTACCGGGCGCGCACGGTGACTGACCATGCCCTGATTCTGCGGCTGGGCGCCGACGCCTTCACCCTGCCCCTGGGCACGGTCCTTCCCGAGGTGAGCGGGCATTTGCAGTCCCCGAGCCTGGGCCTGAGGGCTGACGATACCAATCCCAGGCGCCGAGACGTCATCGTCCCGTTAGGGCGGCTGATGGCCACCGCCGGTCACCTGGGCCGCACGATCGATCGCATCGACCTGGCGCGCATCGCGGCAGTGGCTTGGCGCACCGTCGAGACCCGCGCCCCCGACCCGGCGGATGTGACCATCGAGACCCTGATCGTCGGCAATCGCGCCGACGCCGTGGGGAGTGGTTGGTACCTCCCGCCAGGCACTCTCTGGCGCGAGCGGATCACGGACGGTTGGTCCATCGCCGGCTCCAGGCCGATCGCCATTGGGACAACCGGCAGATGGCGTCCGGTCCATCTCGACGACGACATGGAGGCCGGTGGGGCGGTATGGCGGGTCCCCCTCGACAACGTCCCGCCGGCGATCACCGAGACCCTGCCTCCGTCGGGCAGCGTGACCGGGGCGCCACATATCGCCGCCCGGCTCCGGGACCGCGTTAGCGGCGTTGATCCCGAAAGCTTGCGCCTGACCCTTAACGGTGAGGACATTCCCTCGAGGGATCTCGTTTTCGATCCCGCCACAGGGGCGCTGACGGCCAGCGTTGCCGCGCAGGCGGAGGCCTTGGGCCTCGGGGGCGAAATGACGGCGACGATCAGGGCCACCGATATCCTCGGCAATGCAACGGCGCCGGTATCCTGGAGCTGGACCTACGTGGCCCAGCCATTGACCCTGGGGGCGCTGCGCCAACTGACCGTGCACGGCGGTCAGGATGCCGCCTGGACGGCGGACGGCGCAGCCGTGGTCTATGTGGACACCGTGGACGGACAGACCGACCTGTTTCAGGTCCCCATCGAGGGAGGCGAGCCCATGCGCCTGACCAACGATGACGGGATCGAGTCGTCGCCAGCGCCCCATTCCTATGGCGACAGCTTGGCCTTTATCCGCGATGGCGCCGTGATCTGGCGGCAAGGCGACACTGAGACCATTCTGTTGGCCGAGGGCGCGACGGGCGTTGCCTGGCTGGCGCCGAACCAGTTGGTCGTCGGGCAAGGCATGGCGGTGATCGAACTCGGCACCAACGCGCGCACGCCGATCATCCTGTGCTCGGCCGCCACCGGGTCCACGGTTTTGCGCCCGCGTCCCGTGGATGATCGGATCGTGTTCACACAGCAGCTCTATCACCGCACCGTCTGGACCTGCGACCCCGCCAGCGGCATGGCGCAGGCGATCACCCGCGACCTGGACGACCCCACGGTCCGCGACATCGATGTCGCCCCAGCCGGGCCAGGCCGCGCCCTTTATAGCCGTGCCGATGGGACCGGAGGCGTGTGGCGCGTCGGGCTCGACGGATCCGAGCCGACGGCAATCGTGGACCCGACACCGGGGGCCTCCGACCGTCGTCCGGCGTTGTCCCCGAACGGCGCCCAGTTGCTGTTCGACAGCGATCGCACCGGACGTCGCGAGGTCTGGATCCTGGATCTCCCTGAGCCCTTGGCCTTCACCGTATCACCCCACAACCTGGGGGCAAATCCGGCGGACGGCACATCCCCGACCCTCACGGTCGCTCTGAAGGCGGCGCCCAGACGACTGGATGGCGCGACCCTGACCCTGGTCGGCGCGGACGGAGGCGAACGCCCCGTGCTCCCGGAGTTGATCACCGCCGGGGGCGGCACCGCGGCCTTGACCCTGCCGGCCGACCTGCCGCCGGGACCGGCGCGGCTGACGCTGCGTCTCGGTGACGGGACGGAAGCACGCGCGGCCTTCATCCTGGATGCCGGCGGCCCAATGATCCAGGTGACTCGCGCTTCGGACGGGCGGTCGCTGTCCGAGATCGGCGGCCTCCTGGGACCAGAGGACCGCCTTGCCCTGGACGCCGAGGACCGCGAAGGGCCGATCGCCCGCATCGACTATGCCGTGGGCGACGACCCGTTCCAGGTTTACACCGGTCCGCTGACGGTGGGGCGGCTGGGATCGGCGATCCTGCGGGTGCGGGCCTTGGATGCCGCCGGGCAGGAAACGGTGCGCACCCTTACCCTGCCTGTCTCCGCCGAGTCCGTGACAGCGGGCACGGACGCGGACACGACGCGACCACTGAACGCGCTTCCCTGGATCCTGTGGATGCTGGCGGTGCTGGTGGTGGCCGCTGGGGTGTGGATCGTGTTGTTCCGTCGCCATCGCCGCCGCAATGGTCACGGCTCGAGGGAGGAGCGCTGATGAGACCGTTGGCCCTCCTGCTGTTGCTTGCTCTGTTCGTCCCCCTTTTCCTGGCGTCGGCGAGCCACGGCCTGGCCGGCACCTTGCGGCTCACCCTGCCGTCTGGGGTGACCAGCGCGATGCCCCTCGCGATCTATGCCGCCGACGAGGCGGCGGGGCGGCCGGTGGATCGCCTCGAGCCCCCAGGCACTGTAACGCTCCCGGACGGCGACTATGTGCTCGGCGTGGGCGATTTTCCCGCCCGCTTGGGCCGGATCACGGTCCCGGCGACGGGCGAGAGCGTGGTGGCGCTCTCCACGCTGGTGGTCGCCGCGCCGGCGGGAAGCCCACCGCGCCATACCCTGTTCAACGAGGCCGATGGGCAGTTGGTCGCCCCCGTCGCCTATGGCACGGCCCTGGCCGTGCCGCCCGGGCGCTACCTGCTGCGCCGTGACCTGTCCACCGAGGTGGTCCAGGTGCTGTTGCAATCCGACGTGACAGAAACAGTGGCCCTCGGCGCGATCCAGCCGGTCTACGCCACCCCCGAGGTTCCGCGCGCGGTGGGCATGGCGGTGGAGCAGGCGGGCACGGCGGTGCGGATGTACGCCCAACCCTGGACGGCACCGGAGCCGCTCCTGCCCGGCACCTATCGGGTGACCACCAGCGCGGCCGTCACCCCGGTCCCTGTCACCGTTGCCGCCGGGGCGATGACGACGGTCCCGCTGGCGTGGCTGCGCCTGGCCGCCGGCCCGGACGACCGGCGGCCGTTCATGGTTCAGGCGCCGGACGGGTCCAGGCTGGCCCATTGGGCGGGCGACACCGCCGCCCGCGACCTGCTGTTGCCCGCCCCGCCCGAGCGGGTGCGCGTGATCACCGAGGGTGGTGGCCCGAAGGCCGAGATTTCCCTGACCCCGTCGGACTCCAGCGCGTCGGGGGTCAGTCTTTGGAGGCTGGGTGACATCCTGGTGCCCGACCAGCCGCTCCGCCCCGTCCTTGCCGACGACCACCCTCCCATCTTACTGCCGGGCGGAAGCGTTCCCATCGCTCTGACGGTTGCCGATGTGGCGCAACTGCGCATCCATCTGTCCGATCGCCAGTCTCCCTTGGTCGAACGCGACGTCGGCAAACGGGCGCTATCGCTGGCCGTGCCTCTCCCCGAAAACCCGGACCCGCCCTGGTCCGAAACCGAGGATTTGGTGGTACATCTGGTGCCCTCCACGGGCGAGACCCTGACGGGCATCATTCCCGGTCTCACCCGCCACAAACCTTTGGCGGCGGCGGTCGGCGACCTGCGGACGACAGAGCGGAGCGCGACCACCATCGCCCTGGCTTGGTCATCCCCGGCAACGGGCATGGTGGTGGGCTACAATGTGTATCGCAACGCCTTCCCTTACCCGATCAATGGTACCGTTCCGGTACCAGGCCCCACCTTCACCGACATCGGCCTCAGCCGGAGCCAGGCCCTGACCCATCGCGTGTGTCCGGTCGATCCGCTGGGCCTTGAAGGCCCCTGCACCACCCTGAAGACCAGCACGACAGCCAGCGCGCGACCGTGACCCGCCATGCGAGACCGGAATCGCTCGCTGCCGCTGCTATGGCCTGGGTGCCGGGGTCACGACACGGCGGTCGCGGCCTTGGTCACGAGGCTGGCACGATCGGGCGCCAGGTCGGCGGCGGTGACCTCCAAGGCATCCAGGTCCTGGGGCAGCGCCCGCCCCACGACCAGCGCGGCGGCGGCGCGACCCAGGCCAACGGCGGTCTGAATACCATAACCGCCCTGCCCGGCCAGCCAGAAGAAACCCGGCGCATCCGCCGCGTAGCCAGCCACTGGCACGCCATCGGGAACAAAGCTGCGCAGCCCGGCCCAGGCGCGGACCGGCCGCTCGATCCCCAGGGTGGTGACCTCGTTCAACCGCGCCACCGCCCGGGCCACGTCGATCAGCTCGGGCTGGACATCCTGCGGTGTGACCGGCATGGCATCGGCAGGCGACAGAAACAGCCGCCCGGCATCGGGCTTGACGTAAAACGTCTCCGCCAGATCGCCGGTCAGGGGCCAATCGGCCACAACCAGGCCGGGAGGCGGGTCGACGATGATGGCGGTCCGCCGCTTGGGCACCAAACCCAAGCGACGTACACCCGCCCGGTCGGCCATGACGTCGGCCCAGGCCCCGGCGGCGTTGACCACCACCGGGGCCTCATGGACGGCACCGCGCCGGGTGGTGACACGCCAAGAGCCGGTCTCGCGCGACACGGCCACCGCCTCGGCGTCTGTCTCCAGGCGTCCGCCGGCCCGCCGCAAGCCGCGCAGGAAACCGTGATGGATCGCATGCACATCCATGTCCCGGGCCCCGGGCTCCAGGACGCCGCAGGTGAAGGCGCCTGGCCGCAACGCCGGCATGGCCGTTCGCAACGCGGGGGCATCCAACCGCTCCATGGGCGTGCCCAGGGCGCGGCCCTCGGCCACCGCCGCGTCGATGCTGTCCGCCTCACCGTCCGTGCCCACGATCAAGACCCCCCGGGGCGTCAACAGCGGATGCGCGGCGAATCCATCCGGGGGATCGGTGAGAAAGGCGCGGCTGGCGGTCGACAACCGGCGCACCAGCGGCGGCCCGTAGGTCTCGCTGAACAGGGCCGCGGAGCGTCCGGTGCTGTGATAGCCGGGCTGGTTTTCGCGCTCCAGCACCACGACGCGCGCCCCCGCCTCGGCAAGGAAGCAACCCACGGACGCCCCGGCCATGCCGGCCCCCAGGACAAGGACATCAGCGGTGTCGGCAGTTTGGGCCATGGGCGCGGGCCTCCAGGAAGGCGGAGAGAAACCGGTGCAGACAGGTGCCGAGCGCATCCGAGAGGTAGCCCCCCTCCTGCACCAGCACGGTGGGCAGGAAGGCCGCGCCGATCAATCGTCCGGCGGTGGCGAAGCCATCGGGACTGACCCGCAGGCCGGCGGAGGGATCGTCGGCCGAGGCGTCCAGGCCCAGCGAGACCACAAGCGCCCCCGGGGAAAACGCGGCGATCCGTTCCAGGGCGGTGTCGATGGCCGTCAGCCAGGGACCGTTGTCGCTGCCGAGGGGCAACGGCAGGTTCAGGTTCGCGCCCAACCCGGGGCCAGAGCCGCGCTCGGCGGCATGCCCCCAGAAGAACGGATAGAAGTCCATGGGGTCGGCGTGCACCGAGACCGTCAGCACGTCGCCACGGGCGTAGAATATACTCTGGGTCCCATTGCCGTGATGCAGATCGATGTCAAACACGGCAACGCGATCGAAATCGGCACGCAGGGCCTGCGCGGCGATGGCGGCGTTGTTGAGGTAGCAGAACCCCCCGGCCAGATCGGCGGCGGCATGATGCCCCGGTGGTCGGCACAGGGCGTAGGCATGGCGACGACCGAGACGCACTTCCTCGGCGGCCGAGGCGGCGCACTGAGCGCTTCGGTAAGCGGCGGACCAGGTGGCGGCAGTGATCGGGCAGGCGGTGTCCCCCAGGTGATAACCTGCCTGTCCCACCGGGGAGCGGGGATAGACGCCGTCTCGACGGGCCGGATGCACATTGGGCAGCACATCGCGGCTCCCGCCCAGGCCCTGCCAGCGTCCGTGGATGGTCTGCAGGAAGGTCAAGTATTCGGCGGTGTGCACGGCGGCCAGAGGTGCAAGACCCTGATCCTGAGGCAGGGACGGCATCAATCCCAGGCCTTTGACCACCGAGAGGAACCGGTCGACACGCGCCGGCACCTCCGGACAAGGACGCCAGGTCCCGGACACCAGGAAGGTTTCGGGAGCATGCGTCTTCTGGATGGGGTCGAAACAGACGTGCATGGAGCACTCCGAAAGAGATGGCGGTATGGCCTCAGACGCCCACCCCGCCGCCACCTGTGAGATCAAGACTCGCGTGCGTGAAGAACAGAGAGTTTGACGTGGTCATAGCCCTGATGGGCCTAACAGTGACGACCATTGTTGTCCCCATGGTCATAACCCCAGTTCCTGACTCAACCGCGTCAAGGCATCCGCCAGCGGCGTCAGGATCTCGTCAATCTGATGGTCGCTCAGAATCAGCGGTGGGCAGACCATCACATGGTCGCCGATGGCGCCCCCGCGCGTACGCCGTCCATAGATGATCAGCCCCCGGGCGTAGGCCAGATCCACCAACCGATCCGCCGCCCTGGTCTCGGGCGGCAAGGGCTCCATGGTCTCGCGGTCGGCCACCAGTTCGAGGGCCAGCAGCAGACCGCGCCCGCGTACATCACCGATGACGGGAAACCGGGTCATCAACCCCTCCAGCCGCGCCTTCAGCACCGCCCCCACCCGCGCGGCGTTGCCGGGCAGGTCCCGGCGCAGGGTCTCCTGAAGCACGGCCAGTCCGGCGGCGCAGGCCAGGGGGTTGCCGGCATAGGTGTAGCCATGATCAAAGCCGCCGTGGTCCATGACCACCTCGACCATGGTGGTCGGCGCCACCATGGCGCCCAGAGGCGCGTAACCGGCGGCAAACCCCTTGGACAGCGCGATCAGGTCCGGTTTCAGGCCCCAGTGGTCGGCCGCCAGGAAGCGCCCGGTACGGCCAACCCCGCACATCACCTCGTCGTGGATCAACAGCACACCATGGCGGTCGCAGATATCGCGGATGCGGGGATAGTAGCTGTCGGGCGCCACCAAGGCCCCGGTGGAGGCGCCGCCGACAGGCTCCATGATGAAGGCCAGCACCGTTTCCGGCCCTTGGCGCAGGATTTCTGCCTCCAGCATGTCGGCATAGCGGCAGCCGCGCGCCTCCATGTTCAGGTCGTCGCGGTCCAGGTAGCAGGTGGGCGCGGGGATCTTGGGCATGTCCCGCATCATGGGCGCGAAGGGTGCGGTCAGAGGGGTGTAGCCGGTGACCGCCAATGCCCCCAGGGTCGCGCCGTGATAACTGGGAAAGCGCGCGATCACCTTGCAACGGCTGTCCTGACCGATGGCCATGGCGTACTGCCGCGCCAGCTTCAGGCAACTCTCGACCGCCTCGGAACCACCGGAGACGAAGAACACCTGGTCCAGGCCCGGCGGGGTCAGGCCGGCCACCAGGCGGGCGAGACGCTCGGCGGGGGCGTTCTCGAAATGCAGGCGATAGCCAAAGGTGGCCTTCTCCATCTGCGCCCGCATGGCCTCCAGCACCACCGGGTCGGAATGGCCGATATTGCTGACCATGGCGCCGGACGAGCCGTCCAGGTAGCGCTTGCCGGTGACGTCCCATAGGTACACGCCCCGGGCACGGTCGAGCAGCGGGCGGCGCCGGCGCGACTGATAGAACACGCGCGAATGCGCCAGCCCGGCATCCCTGTCCGGCACGCCGGGGACGTTGGGGGTCGGCGCGTCGGGCACCGGGGCGGATATGACGGAACCATGCTCCATGAGGCACCCTTGGGTCAGGAACGACACGAGACCAAACCGGCGCCAACCGCTCTTCTCCCATTCGGGGGCGTCGGCCCGCGCGGCAACACACATCGATCATGGTCACCCATCGCTATCCCCTTCCAGCAGCACGCAGTCCTCGCCCCGTATCCGGACGCGCACGGGCGCGCCCTCCGGAACCGGATGGCGGTCGATGGGGTTGATGGCTTGCAGGTCGACACCAGCGGTGGGATCACCATCGGCGCTGGTGGTGGTCAGGAAGTAGCGGGCGCTCTGGCCCAGGTAGTCCACCGTGCGCACCCGGGCGGTCAGAAGGCTGTCGCCCGGTCCCGGATCGTGCTCCTGGCCCAACAGCAGGCGCTCGGCGCGCATCACCAGGCGCACACGTTGTCCCACCGGGCGACCGGCGCGGTCCCGGGCATGGCACAGGATCTCCGGCCCTGCATCGGTGCGGACGCGCACAAAGCCTCCCTCCACCCCCGCCACGATCCCCGGCAAAATGTTGGAATGCCCCAGGAAGTCGGCGACGAAGGCGGAGGCAGGCTCGTTGTAGACCAGCGCCGGGGGGCCGACCTGCTCAACCCAACCCTGGTTCATGACGACCAAGGTGTCGGACATGGCGAGGGCCTCGGACTGGTCGTGGGTGACGAACACCGTGGCGATGCCCAGTTCGCGCTGGATACGCTTGAGTTCCACGCGCATCTCCTCGCGCAGGTTGGCGTCCAGCGCCGACAGCGGCTCGTCAAGCAAGAGAACATCCGGCTGGATGACGATGGCACGCGCCAGGGCGATGCGTTGTTGCTGGCCGCCGGACAATTGGTTGGGGCGACGGTCCTCGACGTGCGGCAACTGCACCAACGTGAGCGCGTCGCGCACCCGGCGCGTGATCTCGGCACGTGGAACATCGCGGTACTTGAGGCCAAAGGCCACGTTGTCGAAGACGGTCTTGTGCGGGAAGAGGGCGTAGTTCTGAAACACCAGGCCCAGGTTGCGCTTGTGGATGGGCAAGGCGGTGACTGAGCGCCCCTGAATGCGGATGTCGCCCTGGCTGGGGTCCAACAGGCCGGCGATCATGCGCAGCATCGTGGTCTTGCCGCAGCCGGAGGGCCCGAGCACCGTGACGAAGGCGCCTTCGGGCACGGTCAGGGTGGTTTCGCGCACGGCGATGATGTCGCCGAAGCGTTTTTCCACACCGATCAAGGCGACGGCGGGCGCGGACGTGGTGATGCGCGCAAGGTCCATGGTGGTCCTCGAGTAGGCGGGCGGGGCGGGCCACGCGTCCCCCAACCTCATCCAGGGCATTTCAAAGGAATGCAAGGAATCGCCCGCCGCCCCGCGGCGGGCGCCCTCGGGGTCAATCGGCCCCCTCAATACCCTCGCTGCACCCGGCCGAAGGTCTTGGACCACGCTTGCTCGTTGCCGTTCCAGTAGTCGGGGTCCATGAAGTCCAGGGCTTCCAGCGTTCCGGTGGGGTCGAACGCCGGGAGAGTGGGCACCTTGTCCCCCAGGTCCACCTTGGTCGGATCCAGCGCTGGCGGATAGTTCTGACCCTCGGCGACAGCGATGGCCACCTCTGGCTCCAGCATGAAGTTCAGCAACTCCTCGCAAGCAGTCATCGGGCTACCCTTGATGACGAACAGGCATTCCTGCCATCCCAGAACGCCCGGCGGGTTCAGGTAGCCGATATCGTGGCCGCGTTCCTGCAGCACCTTGATGCGCCCCGACCATCCCTCGGTGACAACGATCTCTTCCTCGGCCAGCAGGCTCATCTGCTCGGCGCCCGAGGTCCAGTACTTGAGCAAGAGCTCGCGATGCTCGCGGATCTTGTCCCACACGGCGTCCATGTCCTCGATGCCGTTGGGGTTCTGGCCGGTCTGCAAGGCGGCATACCAAACGCGGGTCTTCCATTCGGCCCAACCGCCGATCTTGCCCTTGAACGTAGGATTGACCAGCAGCCGCGCGCCTTCCTCGCGCGCTTGCTCGTCACTGATGTACTTTCGATTATAGGCAAGACCAGTCGTTCCATAATTATAGGGCGCCGCCGACAGCGTGCCGCTGGTGATCGACCGAAAGAGAGTCATCAACGCAGGCATCACCATGGACAGGTTGGGAATGTTGTCTTCTTTGAGGGTCGTGGACAGGCCAAGGTTATGATAGCGGGCGTAGTCAAAGACACCCGAAAGATAGGCGATGTTGAATTCGCCCGCCTGACTGGCCTTGACCCGGGCCAGGTACGCGTCGGGTCCCCCGAAGGTTCCGTCAACCACGGTGATGCCGGTCTTGGCGGTGTAGGCGTCGAAGGCGTACTTGCGGAACGCCTCGGAAACAACGCCTCCCCAGCCGTCGAAGCGCACCTGGTCGGGGGTAGCCGCGCGGGCGTGACGCGCCATCATGGCCATGGGGCCACCCACCAGGCCGGCCGCGAGGCCGGCCGCGCCGAGCAAGCCGAGAAAGCCGCGTCGATCGATGTCGCCGGCGCGTAAGCGATCCAGAAGGCGGTGATAGCGGGTCGTGTCATCCATGGCTTGGTCTCCCGTGTCGTGAACTCTGGCCTCGGCCATCGTCTTGGCCGGCCGCTATCCATCCCTCAGCGAAGGGACAACCGCGCCGCCAAGTGCCGCGCCAGCGCCGCCCCCAGCAGGGGCAGGGCCACGGTGAACACCACCATGACCGTGCCCAGGGCGTTGATCTCCGGACTGATCGAGTTGCGCAGCATGGCGAAAATCTGCGTGGGCACCGTTTCCACGCCGCCCGGCTTCCAGAACAGGGTGCCGGTGATGTCGTCGAAGGAGATGGTGAAGGCGAACAGCATGCCGGCCAGCACCGCCGGCAGCATCAGCGGCAAGGTGATCTCGCGAAACGTCTGGACCGCGTTGGCCCCCAGGCTGAGGGCCGCCTCCTCGTACTCCCGGCGAATGCCCACAAGCCGCGCCTGCACAACCAGCACCACGAACGGCAGGGTGAAGATGACGTGGCCCATCAGCAGCAGCGCGAAGCTGCGCGGCACGTCCAGCGCCCGCAGGAACATCAGCAGGGCCACGGCCAGCACCACTTCGGGCACTAGGATCGGCGCGATCAGCACCGTCGAGATCAGCCCCTTGCCGGGAAAGTCGTAGCGCACCATGGCCAAGGCGGCCATCACCCCCAGGGTGGTGGAAATGACCGCCGTCAGCCCCCCCAGGAGCAACGAGGTCTGGAAAGCACGCACGATGGCCTCGTTCTCGATCAAAGCCACGAACCACCGGACGGACAGCCCCTCCATGGGAAAACTGCCGAACTGGCTGGCGTTGAATGACAACAGCATGACCACCGCCACCGGCGCGAACATGAACAGGTAGACCAGGATGGTCCCCAGGCGGATGGCGATCCGGGCGATGGCCATGATGCGTTCCCTTCCCCCTCTCCGCCCTAACGGAAGCTCTTGGCGATCTGGTCGATGCCCAGGAAACGGCTGTAGACCATCACCAAGGCCCCCAGCAGCCCCAGCAGGAGCAAAGACAACGCCGAGCCCAGTGGCCAGTCGAGTTGGGTGACGATGGCTTCGAACACCAGGGTGGCGAACATCGCGTCCCGAGGACCGCCCAGCACCATTGGCGTGATGTAGGAGCCGGCGGCCAGCACGAAACACAGCAGCGCGCCGGCCGCCAGCCCCGGCACGGACAGGGGCAAGGTCACCTCCTTGAATGCCTGCCAGCCCGTGCAGCCCAGCGAGCGCGCGGCGTCGATCAGGCTGCGCTCGATCCCATCGAGGCTGACGTAGATGTTGAGAATCATGAACGGTAAAAGGAAGTGCACCAGGCCCAAGATAACCGTGGCCTCATTGTAGAGCATCTGGAAGGGTTTTGTGACGAATCCCAACCATAGCAAAACATTATTCACAGCACCCGAAACACCCAGCACATTGATCCAGGACATGGTGCGGATGATATAGCTCACCCAGAAGGGAAGCATGAGCATCACCAGCAGCAGGGCCTTGTGACGACTTCGCGTGGTCGCGATATAGTAGGCAGGCACATACCCCACCAACGCGCAGATCAGGGTTGAGATCGCCGCGATGCGCAGGGTCTGCAGCAAAATGTCTCGGTAGAACCGATCTGTCAGCACCTCGCGCCAGTTGTTCAGGTAGAAGCCCACCTGATCGGCGCCCGTGGCAGTGCGCAACCAAAACGAATAGACGGCAATGAACAGCGTCGGGATGACCAGAAGCAGGGTTACCGACAACAGCGCGGGTGACAGCAACAGCCAGGGCCGCCGGTCGACGCCCGATAGCCAACCCGATTTTCGGTACAGCATGGCCCCACGGCCCGCATCGGTCGCCATGCTCAAGGTCTCCCCGCCATGACCGCTCCCCGATTTCGCCCGTCTTGGTACATAGACGCGGTTGATTTCCCCCATAACGCCCCGGGGCTGGACATCGCGCAAATAGATACGGATTATGCCAAAGATTGACGATATCTATAGGGGAGAGCTTCGCGTGTCCCCATATACAGCCAGCGGCGCTCATGGCGGCAACCTTGGCGGCAACGGCCCCCAGGGCGCCAATCCCAGGCTCGACAGCGACGTGGCATCGTCGCTGGCCCGGCGGGACTTCGACTGGAACCTGCTGCATACGTTCATGGTGATCGTGGAGGCCGGCTCCATCACCCGCGCGGCGGACCAGTTGCTGCGACGCCAGCCATCGGTCAGCACCGCTCTCAGGCGACTCGAGGACCAATTGGGGCATCGACTGATCGACCGTGGCCCGGGACGCTTTCAGCCCACCGAGCGCGGCGCTATCCTGTATCGGGAATGCCAGGAGATTTGCGGTGCCATCGGCCGTCTGTCCGGGCTCATTCAAGATGATCGGGCCGAAGTCACAGGACATTTGCGCCTGCACATGGCCAGTCATGTGGTCTTTCCCCCCCTCGATCGGGCGCTGGCGCGGTTCCACGCGGCCCATCCGGGCGTGACCCTGGAAATCGCCGTGGCCACCTCGCGCGCGATCGCGCAGACCGTTCTGGCCAAACAGGCGACCGCCGGGATCTGTCTGATGCCCGAACGTCTTCCCCGCCTGGAGTACGAGCGACTGTTTCGCTCGTATTTCGGTTTCTATTGCGGCCCGGGGCATCGCCTGTTCGGGCGCCACGACGTGCACTTGGCCGATCTGGCCAGCGAGGGCTTCGTCACGTTCTCCACCGACACCCCGAACAACGCCCTGCGCGCCATTGCCCTGTTGCGCGCCCAACACGACTTCAATGGACCGATCGTCGGCACCTCGACGAACCTGGAGGAAGTGCGGCGCATGATCATCGCCGGTCTCGGGGTCGGCCCCCTGCCGGTGCATGTGGTCGAACGCGACGCGGCCGAAGGCCTACTGTGGCGCTTGCCACCCACGGAGGCACCACCCTCCATCGACGTCTTCCTGATCACGAACCCCCGCGCCAGCCTGAGCCGCGCCGAACGCCTGTTCCTCGATACCTTGCGGGCCGAGGCCAATCAGGCATGCGGGCGTGCCGGGGACGATGCCCCGAGCGCCCCCAAACACGGAGAGGTCGGTGACATCGCGATTCGAGAGAGCGTATACTTTTGAGAGGGGTTGAGTGTCGTGACGTCCGTCTTGCGAGAAGAAACCGTCGTCCTCGACGAAGATCATATTCATCTCGTGCGCGGGGGCGAAGGCCCGCCCGTCCTGTTGCTGCACGGCTATCCTCAAACCCATCGCGCTTGGATGGGCGTGGCCGAGCGCCTAGCCGACGCCTTCACGGTGATCCTGCCGGATCTGCCGGGGTACGGGCGCAGCCGGGGACCGGTACCGGACCCACACCACGCGGCCTATTCCAAACGTCGCCTGGCGGCATCGCTGCTCACCCTGATGCATCGTCTGGGACATAACCGCTTCCACTTGGCCGGACATGACCGGGGCGGACGCGTGGGGTACCGCCTGTGCCTGGACCATCCGGACGCCGTGCAGCGCTTCGCCGCCGTGGATATCGTGCCCACGGCCGAAGCCTGGGCAGCCATCGACGCGCACGCGGCCCTGCGCACCCATCACTGGTCGTTCCTGGCTCTGCCGCCACCGCTGCCGGAACGCATGATCGGCGCCGACCCAGACCTGTACATCGGTCACCTTCTCGACACCTGGGCGGGCCGGCCGGACGCACTGCACCCGGAGGATCGGCATGCCTACCTGGCGCAGTTCCGGGATCCGGCCGTGGTGGCGGCCACCTGCGCCGACTACCGCGCGGGAGCGACAGTGGACTGGGCGCACGACGAAGCCGACCGCGCGACGGGGCGGCGTATCCGCTGCCCGACCACCGTGATCTGGGGAACCGGTTATCTGGGTCCCCTGGCACCCTCGCCGCGGTCGGTGTGGGACCGCTGGTGCGACAACGCGGTGACCGAGACCGCCCTGGACTGTGGGCATTTCATCCCCGAGGAAGCGCCGAACGCCTGCGCCCGGGCCTTGCGGGCCTTTTTCGGCGCCGAAACCGTGCCCCGACGATCCGTAAGCCCTAGAGTGAAGCGGGATCAGCTTGGGTCAAGCTGACCCGACTTCACTCTCATTCTATAGGGTTTGAGTATCTTCGAGATCAAGTTGGTCCGTATCGCGACCCAACTTGATCTCGGAATACTCTAGGCCGCCGTCCGTGCCTT
>Ga0126339_10001994_pt1 | contig 14411 bp, 9 predicted proteins | sample OrbTmetagenome_2_FD_92532 | JGI IMG/M metagenome (GOLD analysis project Ga0126339, IMG submission 92532) | Coral microbial communities from Petempiche,Puerto Morelos, Mexico - Orbicella T R C metagenome | ecosystem: Host-associated > Invertebrates > Cnidaria > Coral | place: Petempiche,Puerto... | reverse complement strand
TGGCTAGTAGAGAAGAAGTTTCTCACTGCCAACATTTTCATTAAGTGCTGGTTGCAAATCACGAATCAATAATGTTTCTTTAATTTTACAATGCACATCAGATCGTCCGGTGGCTAAAATGTCAAAGTGATCCCATTTTCTCCTGTGGCCTGTCAAGGTCATATGGTCTGCCACGGCACAAGCGTAGTTAGTGCTCGTCAGCGCTTTAAAATACTCCGTTTTCCTGTCATATAACCGACGCTTTGTTTTTCCAATGTAAAAAGCGTTACAATCCCAACAAACAGCCCTGTACACAACCTTCGACATAAGGGAACGGCTGAGTCTGTCCTTACAGGGGAAAAAAGACTTAACACTTCTGATGACGTATGTAGAAGCATATTATCGTATTATCGACCTGAATAAATGTTCAATGCACGTTAAATCATAATATAATTTTGTTTGGGCTTTCCTCACCTGGTTTTAATAACAAATTTTACAATACTGACGAAAACAATATTTCATTAGCATTTACTGGTCCACTTCTGAGAGAGGAACCACGTTCAGAAAAGAGTTTTTATCGTGTCCTCGCCTCTCCCTTAACCTTACACATGCACGTTACGGAATAAATCTATATTATCACTTAAAAAGGTAAATTGCTTTTCATCAAAAAGGTCTTATTTTTTTCTCAAAGTAACAAACGCACTAGTAAGGCAGGTCCTACATTAATGATTAAAGGCCAGTATTATTTGCCAACGCCCTTTACAACAGGTGACAGGTATATTGTGGGGCATCATTCCACATTCTGTATATGTAAAGACCGTAACAGTCAAATTGAAGAATGCTGTTAAGTGTTTAGGCGAGAAGCCAGGGTTTTTTACTGCTGAGATTGCCATAAGCTCTTGTACTATTTCTAACGCTAACTCGTTTAGAATCAAATCAATTTGTTACTGTGATCAAAATGTTACTGCGCGCGATGGCAGCCGTAACTTTCACGGCGCTTTTCGTCGCGTCCTTGCTGCATTCGAGCGACGCAATCTGCAAACATCCAAAAGAGACAAAAGCCTGGAAGAGGAAAGGCTTAGTCGAGCGAGCCATCCAGTCTGACATTGTTATTTATGGTGAAGTATTCAGCAGTCCTTGTTGGAAACCTGGCTTTGTCAAGCCAACTGCAGCGCTGCTAACAACGACAACGCAATATCCAAGTGGAGTCAACTCAACAAATGCAACGAGCAACGCCACAATAACAACTTCGTCTCCTTTGACAATCAATACCACCAGCCCCACCACTAATATGACGACGGTTTCGCCTACACCTCCGTATAATTGCAGCTCGGAATTTTACAACGCCATCATCAAGGTTATCTGCGTGATGAAAGGAGGTTCTGTACCACAGTATGTGTATCTGCAGGGTTTTGGTCATGGCGAGGGAGTTTGTTTGGATGAATCTTATCACGACCATCACGCGTACAATATGTTAAAGTACCTGATTTTTATCCAACGGTAAGATTTCGTTATTTATTCTAGATTTGCATTCATTTAAAAATTCTGTGCCTTAATAATTTTTTCACCTGCTTTCTACGTAAATATATGCTCTTCTTTTTTAACAGACATTGTTGGTCTTCAGACTTTCTTGTGCCATTTTATAACTACTATTTTCGGTTAACATATTTTGGCCAAGGATACAGTATCTAAAATAGTTGTAAGCACAGGACTGTTAAAATCGTTCCGTCCTGTATTCTGTCTTTAGTTTGGCTGTTTTCCCCATTAAAAATGTTCTTAAATCCTCTGTTCTATGAACTCCCATTCATTTTCACTCAAGAATAGGTCGAAATGCGTATACGGTAGTTCAGTCAGTTTCAGTAGGTCTTTTTGTCCTCTCGGCTTCGACTCGACTAAAGATTATTAGCTTGAGACAAAAAGTTTAGCAAGCTTATCTACGTTTCTAAAAGACTTTATCACATATCGACTCATCGATTAGAATATACTTCCTGACTTAAAATTTGTAACTACGCTATACAATGTAGTTATGCAACGCTTTTGATGATGTACACGCATCTTATTAGATGTTTTGGTGCGTAGTGTCGCTGTATATTTTTACGAGTTGTGCCGTATTTTGACAAGCCCGTAGGGCGAGTCAAAATACAAACAACGAGTAAAAATAAACAGCGATACCACACACCAAAACATCTAATAAGAGATTTACTGTCCAACTGCTGTAGTAAATAAATTTATCAATAAAAGAGCAAGAGTGTGACAGTCTTGCGTGCGCGCGCCGACCTGTTCGGCAAACAGGTTTTTTACTGTACAAATAACTGTACAGCATCGCTGTACATTTGTACTGTTATTTGGACGGTATTCGCTGCAGTTGAATAATAATCCATGATATACCACGAGAGAAAGTTGCATAACTCTTTTAGGTACTTTGCTAGTTTTTTAGCGGAGCTCCTGCGCGCCGAAGGCGAGCGGAGCCCCATACTTAAGGAAATTTGGTAACCCATCGATCTCAAAAATTCTGGTTGTCACGTTACTGTCCGTACGTCCGTACGTAAGTCCGTATGCCAAACCCAATACCTTGAAAAATAAGGAAGGGTCTCCCAAGTTTTTCACGGATTCTAATAACTTGCGCTTGACTTCGCTGGTAAAAGCTAGAGTTTTACAATTTGTCATATAACCAATCCGTTAAAACAAGGTCGATATATAGTGATGAAATCAGCATTTTAGTGTGCGACTTCGAACTAAAACAAATGCAGACATGGCACAGTATTAAAAGCAATTTAGTCCCCGGCGTTGAAGAGACGGCCTTTTCAAATGTCTTTAAACATCCCAACAAAACAGTCTGCATCAAAACCATTTGTAAAAAAGAAATATTTTTTTCTATTCCTCAGGCTGAAAAACCCAACTGGTAACACTGTATTTAAAATCAACCCAATTAACTATCAGCCTGCCGCTACAGAGATAAACGACGAGAGCGCACTGGATCCAGTCTTTGAAGCCATTGGCCGGAATGCCCACATGCCGCTAGGAGTCATGGGTACTACGGATAGCGTGTGCAAACCTTACGTTGGTTCAGCGCGTGCTTGCTGTTCAAGTGTTCTGTTGATTATATTCGTGTCCAGTATTTTTCTGATGTACTAAACGTGGACCTGCAGAGCTTGGACTGCATGACCGTGAAACAATTTAATTAATATACTAAGCTTTTTCAATCTCGGTGTCAGAATAGAAATTCTCCTCACTAGCTGAAAAGTTTTATATAGTCCTAGTTGAGAGAATTTCAATATAATTCTCTTGATACCCATGCAGATATGTTTTGGGCGATATATCTGGTCAGAGAATTGTATTTTACGTGAAATCTGAGTTCATTGTAGACGGGAGTCCATCACTGACAGTCTTCTTCCTGGTGGGGTTACTTTTAGCAATGTATTTCCCGACTCGTGAGTTAACTTGTACTCTCAGAGCGAAACGTTTCTACCATAAACGTCTTCGTAACCATGTTTTATTACATTATTTCTCGCATTGGTATAAATCAAACCCGTGCCCATGCGTAATAGTTATAATTATAATAGATACAGCTGTACACATTTGAGAAAACTGCAGCTGACAAGTTTTGCCCGAGTAGTGACATGATTGAAGCTAACACGAACGTGCTCAGTATTATTACAACAAATCATGCAAATAATAAAAATGCTTGAAAATCATTTGTCTATCAAAATGAAATTTGTAAACTTTGCTTACGACAACGGTACCATATGTATATCTTTGTATAAGCTATGAATGCCGGAGTGTACGTGATACGATCATTTCTTTCACAGCCACTTAGCCATTGGTGTTATATCGGGTCAATTATCAAGTATAAAAAGTACTGTGAGTGAGACTAAACAGCTTACACTGACGCTTTAATCTCAATATCTAAACCATGTGTACAGCTTGTCCATTGTGCACATGCGCAGTACAATTACGTCATAAGCCTATTATGTAACATTGGCAATGGTGCATGACGTTAGTTATCTATCTGCATGCTCGCCATTTGGCTTTTACAAGTACATAAGACAGGCACTTTCCGCTCACAGTGCCTCTCTCCACCCAGGTGTATAAATGGGTCTGCGGCGAATTTGATGCTGGGGGGTAACCAGTATTCCATCCAGGGGGGTCTAGAAATGCTCTTAGTCGATGCTACCGAAACCGGAGATAAGCGCCGGTCTGATGGGCCACTTGGTTCATATGCAGGCTTTGCCTTTGTTTCCGCCTCTCTCTCCTCCTCAGTCTGTCCTCCTCAGAGGAGGCTAGTGGGCTGGTAGTTCGGAGCATCGTCCTCCGGGCGCATTTCACCTTCGCCTCCCCTAGGTAGGGGACAGTTTCTGCCGCGTTCTGATTGAAGTACAGGTCGTATTGTAGCAGGTCGGTAGCATTACATCAGTATTCAGGACACATCAATCACTTGTCTTTTTTACGAAATATTGCCATGCTCTGAACCAGTTGTTCTTAAAATCTTGCCCAAGCGCGTCAACGTTTTATAAAAAATGTTCTCAACGAACTGAACCAGATATTAGCCTCCGTCGCAGTCAACTATGGGCGAAGATCGAGATATATATGTGGCTTATCGTATCATTCCAAAGTGGACTGAGTAGAGGCTTATTCAGGGCAGTTCTAAACTCGTCTAATAGAGGAACGGCAAACAGAATTCACGAGGTGAAGAAGCATTTGATAAAAGACCAGTCGGAACCCAGCATCCGCTTCAAAAGAGCTTTTCTGCTGAGCTTAACACGATTTTCCGTTACGACTGAAGTGGAGTTTAGTGGTATAAATGCACACGTGTGGGGCCATAGTTGTTTTTTAACATTTAAAATAGGGAATTCCCTTTTTTGCGATTGCTTCGGGTACGTCTTAGCTCTAAAACCACGGGTCACTTCAATGGCCGTGCCGACGTTTGTATATTCACCTCAATGCCTAAAAACGTCACTTGACATTACAATGTCACTGCTGCTACCGACCGTGCTAACAACGTAGGTGGTCCAAGCAATAAAAAAAAAAAAAAAAAAAATTCCAGTGTTTTAATCAGCTCCGCCAAGATGGCTAAGGTAGGCCAAGACATGCTTCGTTTTATGAAGTGATCGTATGCGCGAATTTTTATTTAAGGTATTTAGCTCAAGAACATGTTAAGACTGTAAAATCTGCCTTGAAAATCAGTGAATGTCAACTCCGACGCCCATTTGATTTGCCTAGTTGAGATTTTCAAGTATTTTGCAAAGACGGCATATTTCTATTATCTATACAACCAAAAAACTTTGTGGTGAGATGCAAAATTTCGTCAAAACAATGGTACAGTGATAATTTGCTAAATATAACGTTCTTTATATTATTTACATTTGGGATGTCTTTCTCCAGTGTAATTTTTCTTAACCCTTTTATCTTAATTACAGTTCGTCACGGCATCGTAATTCTCACAGATTGACTTACTATTACACTCCACAAAAAAAGCATAGCTGTTAAATACGTTTTCTGAAAGCGACTTTTTCAAACTAGTTGTTGTTTACAATTTTTTATGTCGCTACGGTCAGTTTTGGCTATTCAACGCACGCTAAGTCAGCAATGTGTAAAATTTCAACTATTTACTCTGCCCTGTGGAACCGTAGCTTTCAAGCGGTATTCGGCAGGGGATTCCAACATGCAATCTGCTAGTTTCTCTGTGCCCTGTCCGCCTCAAGCTGAGAGCTATTTGTCCGATCATTTTGGAATAAATCTGTTTTGACGAGAGAGAAGACAGCTCCCTGTTAATTCTTGCATGATAGTTGCAACCATGCGGTTTGAGCCCTTAAAAGCGGCATTGTTCAAAGCAAAAAATAGCTATACAAAGCGGTTAATTGTCCATGAAATAATACCTCCATTAGCAACGAAGTTTGTCACTTCAAGCAAACTATGTGCTTTTAGGGAGTTATTAACGTGATTCTTCAAACATGATCAAAAGCTCAAAAAGCTACGGATCACAGCAACAAGGACTTGAGAAAGCCAGTCTCATTTGACATTTGTCATTCATTCGGTCACAGCCGCTGACTCATCCGATGCGCGCATCAGTAAAGCTTTTAAAACGGAAAACTCTGAACAAAACAAACGGATGCGATAACGTTTTGCGTTCATGTGCATTTAGGCCTTATCCCGCTCACGCTGCTTACGCATTAAACTTCATAGTTTATTTATTTACAAGATCACGGACCCAAAGATCCTAACCATCACTCAATTCTACTTTAATTACATCTCGCGTGTCAGACCTCGCGGAACGTCTTTGAGAGCTGTACTTTAATACTGAACTACTGTAGTGTAATGAGTTATCGAAGGCTAATAATTTGCTATCAAACTGACATTAATCCCTCTTCATAAAAACGGAATTAGCCGATTACTAGTGTTTCTTTTGACGCCATTTGTACAAAGAACACAATCTCCCAGATCTTATTACAGTCCATCTGTCTGTTTATCCTGTCTTTGTCAAGACACCTTCGTGTGTCCGAGCACCTTTTGTTCGTTCGTTTGTAGAAGCTTTAACTTGCAATTAATTTCTAATCGTCAGTGCATTAAGACCAAGAGTATTCATATTAGGCAAGATAAAGTATTCACTCCCGTGAGCAAAGAACCGTCAGACAAAATTAACTAACGCGTATTCAAGTAAGAACGAGACTTGTCACTTAGTCTTCAATTTAACCAAACAGTTTTTCCCTGTGAAATATCCATTATTTACAGGGTACTTAATGATTTTTTTTAAACACGGCTATTTGTAAACAATAAACGATCAATTCACTGTACACAAGTTCATCGGCGAACTTAGTTAAGTCTTGCTGCGAATGTGCATTCTGCGTTGCTGTGAAATACGCCGATATTGAGTGATAAGTAATATATTTTACCTCAGTTCTGGTCTAGTACAATGTGTTTTAAGGCTATCTGTCTTATAATGTACTGTAAGAGATTCTAACAATTTCACAAGCTGTTATCTGTTACGTGCGGTTTAACTCTAACCAGTCGCCCAAAAAAGCGAGCTAGCTCGTCATTACAGCCTTCTCGAATGAACTACTTTAATTAAGGTTTTCCTGTGGCAAAATGCGACGACAAAGCATCTTCCGCAACCGCAAATTTGCTGATGTTCCTGACGTTGTAATCTCGTAATGTTGGAACACACGTGTTAATATACATTGCACATTTCCGTTTCGCAGCGCGCTCGGCCATTGTGTCGCAGAAAGCACTCCATTTGAAGTAGCGTGTTTGCGCGAAGTAATGAGTTATACTCAGTTCAACCATGATCGTGCAAAGGTGAATTGCTAATTGAACGCAGATTCATCCTGGGAGAGGAGCACGGAAAATCGCGCGAAAGTCGCGCGTTGTAAATCCCACGCGATCACGAGTCAAAGCGCACTTTCATCGCTTTGTGTGGCGATTTGTTTACCTTGCCTCAGCAAAGCCAAAAATCAAGTTTGGTGCCACTTTACAACGACTAACACCAAACCGTGAAAAATCAACACGAATAACCAACAAATATTGCTCGTCCAACAACCTCCGCACCTTGTGGAATGATTGTGCAACAGAAAATCCACATTGCCGTGTCTCAATACGGTCGTTGAAAGCAAACTGGATTTCGTGCGCTTATCACTCAGGCGAGAGGACAGTTTTGTTGTTGTGCGACTCATTTGCGTAGACGGAGAAGTGACAACATGACACTTTTTGCGCCTTCTCTTTTTGTGCTTGTGACAATGAATTTTCTTTGTGCCGCTCGCAATAGCGGTAGGATGAAAATGCGGCTGAGGTGAACCCTTTGGACAGCCAGGCAAGCTATCTTTCGTTGCTCCTAGCGGTAAGGTAGCATTCTTTCCTACCATGTCCACAATGTCTTTAAGCACGGCTCTACTTACTTTGTGTTTGATAGGTATTGTTGCGCTTTGGACGTTGACTTCGTCAACAAAGAACGCTGTATTGTTTTCCTGTGTGCCCGTGTCTCTGCGAATAAATGCAATATATGTTCTGTTCAAATAAGCGGCAGAATGCGTACACAATCCTCCAATGAATCCAAAGCCGGAGACGTTGATAAATTGAGGGACTATTCCTCCTTTGAGGGTACAGTGAACTTCAAAGAGAGCGCTGTACAGACCCTGATGGTCTTTCTTCGGTCCTTGTCCGGGACTCGCCCTGACTGTTCCATATATCACGATGTCTGCTTTCTTTACTCGTGCTCTGGGCCTCAGCGGCAACCAACCGTCAGGCGGTGAGCAACAGAACGCGATCAGAATGTAGTTGAGCAAAATCCCCGAGAGAATTACAGCATGCGCGAGTTTCATTATGAATCGCTTATCCCGACAAAGGCGGCTGAAGAATATTCCCAAATCAAAGGTTTGCGAACGGGCTAGCTAGAGACTTGACAACTTTTATGTCGTAGCAAAACTTGAAGTGCTAGCATCGAATGACAGGGGACTGATTTGAGGGGGCGGCGCAAAGCTTTGTGGAAAGACTCCGCGGGGACCCAGTTGTGTAAACATCTCGCAATAATTTGTTGATCCAGCCGACTAACAGTATTAAATTGCAAATGGTGTACCTCTTGTGTTGAGACTGTTGATTTCAAATTAATTGTACAAATATTGATTAAGATTGCGCGCTTTCTCGAAACGGGGTCAATTTTAGAATGGTGAATACGTATCAAATGCCCTCTCAGTCGCTTTTAGCTGCGCGGAAATTGAGTCGGAAGCATTCAAGATGTTATTTAAGGTTATCACTGCAGAAGGAACAGGTTCTGGAAGCAATAATCGGATTAATCAATTCCCGGTAAAGCGATACAACCGTGCAATTTAAAGCTAGTGGACTTGTTTAATCTTTTATATTATGCTTCGTCACTTATCTGTAGTGCTGGGTGACTGAAAACTGGTAAATGCTTAAACAAAACAAATATGCAAATCAGGCTGCTTTAATGTGGCTCGCTAAACGGAATGCAAGGGAACACAAGCATGACACGCGAGGTCCAGGGACACAAATGTATCTTTCTGTGTTCGTCTTATCAGCGTGGATCAGTGATCGAAACCCAAAATCCGCAGACATTTCCACCAAGATAAGATTGCACTGTTTTGATAAAAAACATTCCCCTTGTCTTAAAGCTGCCGTGTTATGTGATAGGGATTGAAATGTTCTTAAAGAAAGCTTTTGTCTTCGCCAAAAACACACTTGATTTGTTGAAAAAAAGCAGTACTAAATAACTCTGAGACCGGAAAAACAAACAGATTAAAAACACTACACAATGGAGCGACTCACGACCGTCTTTTTTGCCTTTTTCCCTCTCATGGTTTTTTCCAGGTAAAATGCTTCAGATGTTTGAAAGAATCAATAGCGTTTTTAGCAAGCCAGATGGTAAATTCATCTAATTAAAAATCTTTTATCGCTGTTTCTCATGAACTTTTCTCCGAGAGACACATCAACTGTTGTAACTATCTTCAAAGATCAAAATTCCAAACATTCTAATCCGGTATTTAAAGAAAGCATTGCAGTCGTAAACAGCTCAGTATTTTGTTAAATAGCGTATTCAGTTTCCTACGAATTGCGTATTAAAAGCGCATTAAAGCCAAAACAAAACAAGTGGGCTAAATCTAATCGGTTTTGTCCGATAAGTTATGTACAGTTTCTTATGGCTTGGCGGGAAGCAAAACCGCAGCGCAATTTCCTATGTGACGTGCGCTGTGCATCATCCGCATGATCTGAAAAACAACTCCAAATATTTGAGCTGGCTTCGCAGTTTGCACAAGGTCAATTGAGAAAACAACGAAGCGATAACATAATTGCACCCAGCTGACAAAAGGCTCTATATTAAGCTCAATCTAGAGGCGTCTAAAAGCTCGCGGAAGCATTTAATTAAAAGCACTTAAAAGAGATATCCGGTTATCGTACGATAAGAGCTTCAGATCTCTGAGGTTAACTTTCGAAATTTCCGCTGTTCTGTTGAGGACTTTGGTCCCCGTTGGTGTGATTAACTCTCAAGCAGGGGGTAAAATGCTAAAATTTGCTGCTAATAATTGTACTTAAGGGTTTGACACTGTAAAACTTATAACATGAGTTACCCGCCGATGACAGCTCAGTCATACCGCACTGACCCGGTGAAGTAGTTGCAAATTAAAACAGTGACTTCTCTCTACTTCTTGTCATTTATCTGCTCGTACTGTTCTTTCAGTCTCTATCACTCCCGGGTTTTGGTGTAAATAAAACCGACATTTTCTATCTTGAAACCTTGAAGCCGATCTGACAACAAATCGATGTGAATTCGCCAGATTCCTTCACTGAGTGCAAGAAGAATGTCGAACGCGTGACAATTGTAATATTTATTTTCTAAACCTTCGGCCACTGGATCAAACTTTAAGTAAATCAATGGGTAGACGTTTTAAAAGTCCGATTTCCAATATTATTTTCTTATGTGATTGCTGTCTGAACGTTAAAGGTCGACTTTTTGAATAGGGTGTGACCATTCGAATACAAGCTATCAAGGCTGTTGGACCGCTGGATACTTAGGAGTGCTAGCTGTCACTCGCGTTTTAAACTTCTGGGAGAAATCGCTTTCAAAAATAAGTCTTGAATTAGAAAGACTCGGCTAGCACTGGCACTAGTCAGTTTGCATTTGCGTTTCCCAAGAATTCTGAGATTGATCAACTTAACACAGCCGACTGCTGAATATGTCTCCAACGGATTTGCGTCGAAGAGGACATTAAATCTTTCATCTTTAGGAAACATCTAACATTTGCGATCTCGGAGATGTCAAGAGAGCAATTCTTACGATTCAGGTATCAATAAAAGAGGAATTTTTTCACCGGGTAGCCGGAGCCGGCCGATTCATTGCTTTGTCGATCTTTGTCGCCATATGTGTCGCTGCATGGAACATACGGTCAGTATTAGTGTCTGGGTGATTGACAATGAGCTGATCGATTTGTTGGGAGAAGTTAACTGTCCATCAGGTTTTAAAACTCTGCACCGCGCTAGATGAGGCATTGTTTAGTCAAAATGTATAATCAGTGAATCGTGGAGCCGACTGACTCATTCATCGATGAATCATTGTATGTGATTTGGAATAAGCGTTTTTCATTCCTCTCTTTCCCAACCCGTCTCCAGTCCAGAAATAGAATTATGACGTAATACTAAGGGCAGGGTCTGGGGAAAGTGCATTGGTAAAAAGCGGCCTTGTCGACCCACTGACGCGTTTTGCTTGGAAGAAGGAACCCAATTCAAAGACTTTTCTTTTTCGGCACGACAAATCATAAAACTTCGTTTCTTTTCTTTGGAATTCTGAGGCAATACTCTACAATTTAACCCTGCGGTACTGGGCCCCTTTGGGACATTGATTTGGGAAGAAACAAGTCTGATTTTCAGATACCCACGGCCAGTTGAGACAGTTAAGCTGTGGCAATGCCGAGCTCGCTGAGACTTTCCAAGAAATGCAAACTCTTCCTGTCAGCTAAAATGATACCAGTTATCTGCTTTTAATTTTAGTCACTGTTTATACTCTTGCCATTCCGATATGATATCGAGCTGTAAAACGGGACCATGAATCGTGCTCTATATCGTCCCGGAGAGACACACACAAACGTTCATCTTCCCATTAATCGATGCACTATAAAATTCTCAATTCATCCGGGCTCCAATTCAGTTAGACTCATATTAACTGCAAACATGTAATTTTTGCCCTTTTCACAGAAGATCGGACCGCCCGTCTAAATTGAGGCCCACACAAAAAAGCTGCTGTGGTGAAGTTTTCAGGATTGCTTTTTAAGATTTCAAGTGACCCTCGTACGATTTGAAACTCTTTTTATTCCAAAGCCCAACCGAAGCTGTCAAGGGGCTGGATGTCTTGGAATTGAACTTTGACTTCAGTCAAGTTTAGAGTGGCCCTAATGATCGATAGAATCGATTTCTCATGCTTAAAATTACTAGCTGCCAAAAACTAGGAGGAAATTTACCAGTTGTTATCACTAAGCGATTTACAGGCGTAATATATGAACACCCGTTACATTGCACTTTTATACTGATAATTCACCCTGCCAAGAAAAAAAAAAGTAAGAATCAGTAAACGCCATAAGCTCCCTCGATGAGCAGTTTGTGCCTTTAGAGCAAAAGAGTTAAAAATATTGTTTAAATGATAAAGAAAAGTGTTAAAGGTTTCCAATCGTCATCACAACGCAGGGTTTCGAAGAAACGGTGAGCAACTGGCCGTCAAGTAGCAGCGGCGGAAAAACCGCCAGCCTGACGCGCCGTAAATGATGACCTGTTAAACTAAAACTTCCGATCCAATTTGGATACATCGATTACTTTCAGCGAGCGGAATTCCCGGTGCGAAGGCTCTCCAAAAGATTATTTTTATCAGCTTAATCCAATTATTTTATTAAAACAAGGCAGAGTACAGCGGAATTTCATCATTTAGTGGCATGTCTCAAAAGATATGACGTCGTGAAATTGATATTTTTTTATTGAATACAGAAGAAGCCGGAAATCTCCAAGGGTGATGTGCCCCGTGTGCTTTATCTGTAGTAAAACATGACAAAAATTGTCCTGGCTATATTGAGCTGAAAAAGGCATGATCTAATCTGTATTTTTCCAATCGATTTTTCCTTCAAAAGGCATTCATTTTTATGTTTCTTCATAAACACCTTTGGGCCTGAATGTCTAAGGCATGCTTGCCGCGCATGAAGCCGTTTGATAAACACATTGCAACTTAAGCAGGAATACTGTTGTTGAACGACATCAGTAGGGGGATAGCTTGTGTCGCAGACGCTACATACCACCGGTATACAACAGGTATATTACAGGGTTAAATTTCCGTCTGCAACACAGGCTATAGGAGGAATGTCACCACCCGCTGATGGAGAAAGGAGGCCCCCGCTCCTCCCCCGGATTACTTTCCGGGTAGGAATGTAGACCGGATTCGAGTGCAAAATGGGCTTGACAGGCCTGCACGATTCCCAAGCGCGTGTTTTAGCCTTTTTCATAGTTTGGATCTCACGAGTATATCTTTGAGCGAACGCCCTCTTTTGTATGAAATAAGGGGCGGATCTCTGAAGCTTTCGCTCACTAATGGTTGTTGTTGTTCTATTAAATGCCATTTCATGAGAATTTGTTTTAGGTTTGGCACTGATGGTTGATATGTTGTGACAAAAGGCAAGATTCGTTTGTTTTCTTTTTGTTTTGGTTGGAGGGCTAATTTCCTATTTTCAAATTTCACTTTTAATTGAGAGAGCCTACCTCTCTTTTGGCATATATATCGCGGTAGAGATCGAGAACTCTTGCCAGTCTCACTTGGTACCTGTACATTTTTTTTTTTTTCAATACAAATGTTGCAAGGGACCGCATACGAAAATGCTGCTGGTATACGTAGGATCTGTAAAAGATGTGATCAGCCAAAAACAGAAACATAACAATGAAGCAAGGTTAATTACTGCGTAGGAAGCTTAACGGGACAACGACATGATAGAGTCCAAACTGAAAGCCAAGAATTGCAGTTTGGATTCTATCATGTCGTTGTCCGGTAAGCGTCTTACGTAGTAATCAGCCTTGCTTCATTGTTATATTTTTTATGTTTCCGTACACGTTCGTTTCGAGTCAAATAGGCGTGCATAGTCTTTTCGTCAGTACTCTGTAGGGCTTCTCTAACAAACCTGTGCTCGTCCGGGGAGGCTCTCAAATCTTACCTTTTGACAGAAAATGGCACCCCTTTCAGTTACCTATAGAAAGCAAACTGTCTACCCTTTCTATAACGGCCGTAGCCCATTTAAAACCCTTAGTGACTCACCCGTTAGGTGTGTCTGCTCAAAACATTTTTCAAAGGCTCTTAAATACCTCGTGCTGATTAAATGGCAGTTTCTCTTTTGTTTGCTATAATGATTAGTTCGTGAAAACCTTGCCCTTTTATTTAAATCCAACTTGAGAAACGTCAGGTTTCCAAGCACTCTTACCCCACAACCAGCATCGTTCCCAGGGTCTCTCTTCCTCCAGCCCCCTGGAGCTCCCTGCAGGAACCAAGATCGTGCCACAATATTTAAGGGGAAGGTCACTCCAAAAAACGTATAGTTTTTATCAACGCTAATAAAAATCTTGCATTAAGTTTAGCCACTCACCGAAGTTTCAGCCTCTAAAGTGCAGGTTTTCCTTATGAAATTCGTCTCCAAAAAAGCCCAAAATTCGAACATCGTTGCCGTCATCGTTGCTGCCATTTTGAACAGTACTCAGTAGCCGTGACGTCATTCCGTCCCAGAGATTTTGTCCAAGTAGCTTCCGAGGAGCCTTTTAACAACTATTCTGGGTTATGGCTGCTCTTGAACCATATTATTTTGCGCAAAACATGCTCCAAACTCCGAAATGATAGCATTCAAGATAGTGAAGTGGATAATCGCTTTGAAAACGAAATAAATTTTGCTGACCTTGTGAAGGGTGCCAAGTGA
>Ga0126339_10001990_pt1 | contig 14420 bp, 4 predicted proteins | sample OrbTmetagenome_2_FD_92532 | JGI IMG/M metagenome (GOLD analysis project Ga0126339, IMG submission 92532) | Coral microbial communities from Petempiche,Puerto Morelos, Mexico - Orbicella T R C metagenome | ecosystem: Host-associated > Invertebrates > Cnidaria > Coral | place: Petempiche,Puerto... | reverse complement strand
TATTTATTTATTTATTTATTTATTTATTTATTTATTTATTTATTTATTTATTTATTTATTTGCGTTTTCCCGCATGATGATTGTCGTTTCTACGTATGAGCTGCTGTTTTATGTCAATTACTGGGGTTTAGATCGTAACAAGGCTCAAAGGAATGATAAGACCCGACAAATTTTTAGTCGAGTTTCAAGATCTGATTGTTTTAAATAGAGACTTCGCATCTGACTTGTCCCGGTCGTCTTTTTAAAATTTGCGTCTCAGAAATGAAGGCCATCTTGTTTGCTCGAAGTTCGAACACTTGGGTCAAGTTCGGCATGACCAGGTTAGACCAAGGACAAATAAAATGCTCTTGCCGGTTATAGAGGTTAGTGGGTGGATTTTTACTGTAAGGTACTGAGCGACAACCTGTCCTGTCAGAAAAAAAATCTGTACGCGCGAACTTGTGAAAACTAATTAGCTGTCTTCTGAATTCAGTGCATTCAGATCTTTTCCGTGCGATCTGTGCGCGCACCGCTCTACTGTTGTTTGATTTTCTTTGTCTAAACCACAACAAATGAATGATAAATGCCCTTACTCAAAAGTTTGATTTTCCGTTTTCAGTAGTATAGAACGTTTGATCTCGGAAACTCTCGGAAGTAAATCTCATCCTGTCCCCAGTGCTCACGTTTCATTTCTTGGAGTTCAATTCCAGTCGGTCTAATATTTTTTCAGTCTGCAGTTGCGCGCTAACTATTTTCGAAGTCTTAAGAGATGGTTCAACAACAGTAAAAGCTAGCTTTCTTTGCGTGGAATATAATCACTGTTTTCACAAGTTTTGTGTAAGCGTGCTTGTTAGGATGTTGTGATTCCCAAAGGGCAATCTCAACATTTCACACCTTTTGTGTTTTTCGGCACTGTGTTGCCGCGGTCATAGTTTTCGCCTTTGCTTGATTGAAGAAAGTTGTAGTTTAAGAATTGATAAGAGCTAGGGTTAAAACTTTCCTAGGACTTTTAAGTGTCACGTTATAATAAGCGGCATAAACAAAATTGAAGCACCTTTAAGAAGAGAACGTTGCGTGTAAGTTTTTCTCGAATGGTGTCAAAGTTAAAAGTAAAAGTTACATTAAACTTCGCTGATAAATTAGATCAGTTTACAAAAAAGTGATTGAGTGTGACTAAGCATTGTTTCATAGCACACAAAGCACCGAGAGAAAAATTTGTCCCCACCAAACAGCCAGAGTGATTATTGGCATAATTCACCAGAAAGTCGGATTAAATTTCTTTCTGCCACTCTCAATGAAGTCGGTATCTCTTTTTCTTGAGAAAAACTCCTCTTGACTGACTAAATATGATAAGAGACAATTAAATCTTCTTGCTATTGTTGATGTCATATTTGCGCACAAAAGTGCGCTGAGTAAGCGCGCGATTTTTCATTTCTTTTTTTCTTTTTTTTTGTTTTTTTGGTGCTGGTGATTTAAGACCATCAGAGTCATTTGCGCGAGTAATTTAACAACTTCCCTAACTTTTAAATTGTTCCAACCACAGGGATTCTTTGTTGCAGTCGCTTTATCCGACGATTATCAGCTGCGTCATAAGCCAGTTTAAAAAGTTTTAATTGGATGGTATTAATACTAAGCGATAAAGCCCAAAAACCCAAAAACCAAACGTTTTACACCTGCCTCTACCACAGGCAAAATATTTGATGCAGATTGTCGTGCGCTAAGCCGGCCCGCCCAATCACAAGTCGTTGAATACAGAATTTCTGAGCAATTAACGCCCAGCAGTGAATTGTTAGTGTGACACCTTTCTCACTTCAAAGCAGTTTTGTATAAACTTGATGTCTCGGGGGTCAATTAAGGCGATTGTTTATGTGACGAGCCAATCAATTTACACGTCTTACAGAAGCAAGCTAGTTTTCAACCTGAGCCACTGTTAACATAAACGCGGTAAAAGGTGATACATGTTAAAAAACCCACTGGGTCACTTACTGACTTGTGAAGTTAGTATCTCAGAAAAGAGGCAAGGAGAAGCGAAGTCAAAACCATGAGCGCACCGGCTGATGACAGTGACAACCTCTCGCCGAGGGCTGCAGCTTTCTCAATCGCTAGCTTGCTAACCAAGGATTTTAATGAAAATTCCAACACTCGGGAGACAAGTGAAGTAAATCCGCCCTCAGTGGATCACAAAGAGAAAGGAAATTGGTGGAATGGCTGCCAAAATGATCGATTAGCACAGAAGGCAAAGATCTGCGCGGTATCAAGAGACGTTTACGAAGACCACTCCATCCAAAACATTTTGAACGGAGAACAAACGCGAGGTGAAAAATGCGGAGATGGCAAAAGGCGTGGATTAACAAGAAGTACTTCAATCCTAGATCCATTACAGCAGTTCGCAGCTTGTTGCGACTTGGTTAGAAATTTAGACTCTCTAAAGAACACTGCTTCATACAGTCAGCCGCAAATGAGAGTTATGGAGGTACAGCGTGAGGTTCAAGTCGCCATGCAACAAAGCGATCTGTGGTGGAAATTCTACGCTTGCGGTACAGAAATGGTGATTACAAGGACGGGAAGGTGAGAGAAAATCTTGTCTAATACCATGTATGACAAATCGAGTCAAACCTCATTCCGTAACTGAAGCGATTTTACTGGAATAAAAGGCAAACATTTAGAAAAATGACTTTTTGAAAAGTCTCTTCAAATGTTTATGAACCACTTATCGTGAAAAACGAATCTACTAAAATTCGTTATTATGTTTCTTGAGACACCAGTGAAAATTACACAAATTATTCGAAATGAAATGTTATTAAATTCGTAAAGAATTCCGCCACATTTTACTAAATTTTACGCCTTGCAGAAGGCGGATAGCAATTTTTGCTCAATAACAAAAGCGCTGAAATCCTTCTCGTTGAATTTTTGTCGAACAGCAAAAACTTTAAGGGACTTAATTTTCAAGCGAATGAAACTTCAGTGGTTTGGGTGTAAATTCTTTAACCGCTCTCCCGAAACAACTAACTACCTTTGAATTGAGAAGTTAAATTCGAGTAAAACGGAGTGTTACTCTCAAGAAACGATTTGGTAAAAAGAAACTTTCAGCTATTCAAATTCATTGCGCTTCAAATTGGTCTTGTCCTTGACATGCAAACTAAGAGCTTACTCACGGCGGAATAATTGTCTTTTGCATTTAATTCAGTCAATGGTTATTTTCGCTGCGGGTAGCTGGGGTTTCTTAATTCTTGTTCGGTAATTGCACAAAACATCCGACCCGGCTAATTCCTTCCATGAAATATGAAAAATAATCTATCCGTTTAACTGCTAACTTGTTTTATGTCATTTCGTTTATAGCTTTCTACCAATACGTGACGTCATTTTCAAAGAAATTTTCCCGTGTCCACGCGCGCTTTCGAATGTTAAGAATGCGGTCGCGTGCCACAAGAGTTTTATTTTCTATGTTCTATAATTTCCCCAGGTGCAAATGACAAAACAAATCTCTTTTGGGTTTCTTTCAAACTGTTGATTTTCTTTCTCTGCGTGTGCCTTTGATACTGGATCCTTTCTTCCGCCACAAATCAATTGTTTTATCCAAGGAGTCGAAAGTGGGGTCATCAAACACTGACAGTATTATGTGCAATTAAAATCTTATGAAACACTTTCTGAAGGGAAACGTTAACTTTTGTAGTACCAACTTTTGTCTCAAGCTAGGCAGTAACTTCTAAAGAAATTTGCAACTGGGTGTGAATAGATTAATAAATACGATTTTCCCCGTCCTCTCTCTTTGAACTTTCATGCATTGCATTTGAACGATTCTATTTCCCAAAAATAATAGTTTACTGAAAGCTTAGTGTCTGAGATCGTTTTAGTCTGGCAGAAAAAATGGAATTTCTATCGCAAAAGATTACCTCAGATAAGGTTTCTATCGCGTGAGGTGTTTTGAGATTGGGAAAATTGAGGATGGACCGAGTTCTGAAGTGACTTGAACCTTTCATATGTTACTATTATGATTCCCAGGTGTAGTGTTATTAAAATGCGGGTTAGTTACTTTTAATATGCAAAAAAATACCAGATATAATAAAGATAAGAATTATTCACATGTGGACACAAAGACCTTTTTGATCGCTTATCTCTCCAAGTGCAGAATATCGGCGAAAAGTAATTCAATTGCATGTCCTCTTTGATCAATCACGCTCAAACAAAAAGTTCAAAATCATAGCAAGAGCCGATAGCGATACAAACACTATGCCCTGGGGTATCAAAATAACAAGATAACGAAAAGGTTTTATATCAAACAGCTCGAGCTGAATATAAGATCACTGTGCGTTGAGCGGTGTGATTTAGCAAGGAATGCAAACAAACTGTACACATGTGTATCGCGAAGCACTCTTGATGGGACATGTTGAGATGAGGTGAAAGTTCTTTGTTTTGTTGAGAGTTTCATTATCAGAGAGTCCTTGTTTTCACTTGTTTCTTCTTACTGCATCTGAATTTCTGTATACAAACGTGCACCAATAAACTTGTTCGTCATCACAATATCTTGGTTTTGATAAGCTGTTTTTCAAGACACGGGTTGTTTATTCAGTTCGTCTATCTAAAAATCAGCAAAGCGTAGGTGGAGGAAGGTCCAGATAGCAACAAAACCACAAAGGAGAAAGGCATATGGATAGCGCAAAGTAAACAACCACTTAAGGGTTTAGCGCAGATTGTATTTCCCACGTGCCCTCTTTTTATGGGTGTGTCTCATTGTTTGTGACTCATAAAATAATGAACGATGTTTTGCTTCTGCTAATGAGAGGAGAGATGATTTAAACAGATGACAGGGCTCCCTTAGCATGTGCTTTAGCTTACTCTGCATTTAAACCTTTGTGCTTTGCCTTTATTGTACTTGGCTTAACTTAGTCGACACAGGTCTTGCGCGTGCCTCACATAGCTACTGATCGTACACGTTAAGCCCTTATGAGGGGTTTTGTCAGCATCTTTAGATCACAGAAGCTGAACTCTTCTATTGCTTGCTAGTTGTCCGCAATCAAACTGGCTCAACACAAGGCTTTCATCATGAAAGCGCATGTTTGAATCGCTTGTCACCTGCTTTTCGCCTATCGCGTTGAATTCGCGTAGATTGTTTATTAAGCAGAAAACCCCACCGAGCTGACATTTTATCATTTATTTCAACTTATCTCACGCTAAAACGTTTGATTTCATTGCAGACGGATGTTTCCAACACTCGCTCTTTCTTTTCTTGGAATGGATCTGAGACGTTATTACTCCGTCCACGTTGATATTGTCCCCGTGGACGGCTATGCGTACACTTTTGTGAACAATATGTGGCAAGTAAACGGAATGGCGAGTGAGATGCACGCTTTACCTTACATACAGTCATACCAGGCGGACGAAGTGGCGCACACTGGCCTGTACTGGATGAAAAATGGCGTGGACTTCAAGAAAGTTCGCTTGACGAATCGTCGAGTTGGCCCGTTTAAAGATGGCGAGGTAATTCTTTTTCATGATTACATCTAAGAGTATCTAATCAAAGTTCAAGATTTAATTTAACTCGAAAGAAATCTGTTTTTTGTTGACATTTTCCTCACGAAAATAAGTTTATTAGTGAGAAGCGGCTTTCTTGTATCCCAAAACTGTCGATAAACAGAATGTATGCCAAGAAAAAGCCAATGAAATAAAGCAAAGAATGATGGGAAGTGCTTTTAGTACGCATGTGTTGTTTAGAGCCGCGATGTCTGGCAATGGAAACGCAGTGATTAAGCTTATAATTCCAGATGGTTTTTATCTCTTAAAACCAACAGAACGAGGAGATAAAATGTTTCTAAGTTACTGCGGGTTACGTTCGCCGCGTGCCTCAAGCCACAAGAGTTGTCATGGGGTATTTAGGGACTTTTTGGCGATAGCGAGATGACGATTTTTGTAATTTTCAAACTGACCGAACTCATAACTTATTCATGAGTGTCTTCCATTGTCTTTTGCATTCATGCGTTACCTCGTGTTACTTGCTTTATGCTTTTACATTACAAAGTTAAAACCTTTCAACTAAAAGTCACAAAACCATCGCTGGTCAAACCGGCGAAAGAGGAAGCAAATTATGATCCAAACAGTTCAAGATGTGTCAAATAAATTAAGACATGCGAATGTAATACGGAGAAACCTCAAATTACACAAACGCGCCGGTCAAAAACATTTCGATGCAAATTTTGGCGCCGTGAATAAAACGTAAGAGACTAATATAAACCAAACTTCCCGGGTAATTTTTTAAGCGCAATTTTCCATAGTTTCAACACTGGTATTAAGAGATTTTCCCACTATGAAGTCAAGATTCTTACATCTCTGGTTAGCTGTGAAATTGATATTTTTTGTAATATTTTAAGGAAGGACTGCTGCATTTTCGAAAGACAGTAATTATGAGTTCGAAGACTGAACGGAAGAACTCCCTCGTGGCAACAAAGTCTGTGGTTTTTGAGTGGCTGTCATACCCAAGGCAGATTAATGTTTAAGAGATGAATTTCCGTCTATTATTGTTGCTGGAAATTTTATTTTATGAAAGTCTAAAGCACAATCATCTTTTGATTGTCTATCACTGAGAAATACGTGTATGGTAAAATAATTTTTTTAGCCTTTTCCGCTCTTCTAAGCTGTGTGTCGTTAACAAAATTTTGCAGCTTCATCTAAGTCCGAATAGAAAGTACCAGCCAAGGATTCATGTCGTCGAAGAAACAGAAGAAGGCGTAAAAGTTTCGTGCTCAACTTATGTGTTCCCTGAAACCACGTTCATTGCTGTAACGACGTATCAAAATGAAGAGGTAAGGATAAGAAGTGCATAGATATTCTATACCCGCGCTAGTGAAGACAGCCGAGTACTGTACGATATTTTATAAACGATATCTTAAATATATTTGTAATATACATGTAAATAGTTAGCAGGGTCACATCAGTGAATGCTGTCTTTAATTCCAACCTGTTTTATCGAATAAAGCATGTAGATGTGTGTGTGTTTGTATTTGTATGAATGTATATGGATGTATAGTCGGTAGAAGCACTGACAAAGCACAACTTCACCTGGCGGATAACTAGTAAGAAAAGGGAAAAAATATTCACTTGGTGAAGTCTTGGTTTAACATTTTTCCGCAACAAATTCTCGACTGAAAGGAAGAGAATAAAATCTTTGTTAAAAGTCTGTCATGATATCAAATACTTGACTTATTTCATTCCTTTAAAATGTAGCTTCAAACTGTCTCATAACTGCTTCTTTAAATGAAATGATTTTTGTTTAGTTTGAACGTTTTGTTGTTGTTTGTTTCTAGCTGATTCAAATGAAAATCGACCACAACCCCTTTGCCAAAGGATTTCGGGACAAAGGATCAAGGTATATTAAATATTTCATGATATTTCTGATAAAGTTTTGACAATGTAAGCAGCTGTAAATGATTGACATTTGCAACATAAAACCCAAACATCGCTGAACGATCATAAATTCGACAGCGTACAAGATATGTTTGTTTTATTTTATCGAAAATCACATAAACGAGATAGTTAGTTTAAAGAATCATTTAATCTCAAAAAATCGGAAAGATCGATAAGGAAATTGTGAAATAATCTGACTACCGTCGATTTTGAAACAATGCATGCAGAGAACTGAATATAATATATTTTACTAAAAGTCAAACTCACTTAAAGTTGTACACAGTTTATCACTTTCGAATTCTGTTGATGCACTGTAAGTTGGCGATGGTACCTTATATATCTTCCATTTTACGTACAGTACTGTCGTTAATTAACCGCATGCCTTTGCTTTTCTCTTGTCAAGAACTAAATGCCGACAATCTGCTTAAGTGAAATTCATTCAACTGACTTAAAGCTTGTTTGATTTCAGTTTAAAATACCATTTTAAGGCTAATAAAATTCCAAACAACATTTCGTTTAGAATGAGTACATGTGTATCGCATGAAAAACATCAATAGCGCGGTCATGCGGTGTAATACATCATCAATTCGATTCTGTCACTACATTTCCAGCCAAAATTCTTACCAAAATGAAACAATGCTTCGTATTTGAACAATTTACTGCACTTGTAATTCCAAAGGATGAAATTATAAATGCCTTACAGTTAATAAATGTATTTCAGTGATTCGTTAGTAACTGATGTAAATATATGTCTTTGACAAAATATTTCGTCATATGCTTCGTAATTCTCAATCATCGTCGTTATTTTGAATACGCAGGAGGGAATATTTATCAAAAGTTTTTCAAAAGACTTTGACACAAGGAATATTAAGTTCAGTTCAAGGGATTACCGTACCTTGCCTTATCCAAGATTTCAGTTGTGGTTAAATGCCGATTGAACATCACTGGACATGGCTCAGTTTCTATGAATCTTTTAGTAATTTAGTTCTTAGTATTTATAGAAATGTTACTCTTGATTTCTTCCGTTTGACACTGATATCATGCGACTTTTTGTTCACATCTGACTTCAGCAGTTTGTAACTTGAAACTGAACCGTAGTAAATTTACATATACATCTCCAAGGCTTTGTTAAAATTCATTTGAGCTGACAATGTGACAAGCAATAACGATAAACTACAATGAAATGTTTGAAAGAAAAGAATGATAAGGATTGCTATTCACAAAAGTATTCTTTTGTCGCGTAACGAAGAACATCAAGCGGGAAAACTTAACGATTTAGAATTTCAAACTGAAAAAAGAAAGGTTATTTCACTACTCATACTTCAACATAACGTGATTTACGTTTTTCGATGTGGCCGACATTCGGTAGTTTAAAATGAAACACGTGGTTTTGAATGTTCCAAAGGAGTGTAAATGTGACATTGAAAAATAGTCTCTGGTTTAGTCAAACTTTGATCACCGATCAAGAAACTTTTCACTCTTAAACTGTTGGAGGCACACCTAAGTGAGGTTCCCTTAATACAGCAGAAAAAATGTTTGTAAATGCCGAACCTCGAGAACACTAAACTACTTTTGATCGCATTTGTTCTATTGAGCGTTGAGGTCCAGCTTGTAATGGTTTAGACTTTTTTAGCTGCCCTAGTTAATAATGTGGCACAATCTACGCGCCCTTACCTTGGTTGAAATCGGGTAGATTTCGAAGCGGGACTTTTGAATGATACACAAGATATTTCTCGGTTTGTTTATCAATACTAGCATAACATTATATAGGGTTAGTTCATTCACTGTAACAGAATACTTCCATTCAATAACAGTGTTTTCGCTGTGTAGACACAAAGCAGGCTAATTAATCCCCGTTATTTGTGCCAAATGCATTAAAAAGATATGTCAAAGCATTAGTAACGGCCTAGAAGGATTTTGATTTAGCTCAATGCCATGCCCTCGGGTCTTTCGGGCGGTCCAGTTGAGTGATTCCAAACCTGAGTGCTGTTTCACTTGCTTTAAGCCGGTAAATCAAACAGCACTATTGTTTTACTCACTTAATAGTGTACTTAGAATGCCTGGTTATTGTTGAGATTCTAAAGGAAGGCCACACAGGAGTATATAGCGAAACATTTGAAACTGTTTCGCCTTCCAGGGCGCTTCCATTATTGAATCTATTGAAATATACTCGCCCCGTGCCACGTGGGCAATTGTCCAAATTTAGCGTGCGTGAAACTGTTTTTTGTAAAGGAATAGTAATTAACATATTTGTGGTTTTTTCTGACATCATATTTAAGAATAAATCCTAAAATCTAAGGGATAAACTTTGAATGAGTTTGCACACTATCAAATAGAACGCCTAGATAAGTTATGCGCTGAAATTCTTGTAGTATAAGGAATATCGAATTACTAAATCAACTTTAAGTTCGCTCTGAGGTAGGACTGCATATTTTTAACTCTTAATTAAAGCAGTATCATATACAGTTTTTAACGGGCGCGATAGCAAAATGATTCAGAAAGATGATAGAAGGCTTTGATCTAACTCATTTCGGGTGAAATTAAGAGTATATTTGTAATTTTTCGCGGAGTTCATCATATGTTTGGTAGAACGGATTAATGGAGAGTCGCAAATACTCGAATACGCGATTTCAGTTAGACTAAACCGAAGAATCTCTTGGGAGCGGGATTTGTTTACACGCCCGCTAAGTTTTTACTTAACTCGTATTCATAAATTTTCCGTTAAAGTTACTTCTACTATGAAAGTTTCAACAAAAGATTTTTTTGTAGTAGCCTCGTGTCGTGTGCCGACTTCACTCCATTATATTCCTTTTGCGTTAATAAACAAAGGAAAATTAAGCAAAGTACTTTGCTTTACAGAATGTTCTTGTGAATGAGTTACAAAACATGAAAAAGATCAAGAAAACCAAAGTCAGAAGTCCTTTGCAGCTTTTTCTGCCCTTTCTAGTTGTGAGAAGTAAATAAGACTCGAAATCTCTTTACTATACGACTTTTGATTCCATTTGCAGTCAGGCACAGAACTTTCAAGACTCATCGTCATGTACACATATCTCTCTTCAGACATGATTATAATTTTCAAAAAATCCCATTCGGGGTGAAAAGAAAACTTTAAGGATTTAATTTGCTCAACATAATAAAATATCTCATTATTTCACCCTCGTGTCGCGTGCCACGCGTTAGAAAGAGCCAATTAGAAAACAGCTCAAGCTGTTAATGACCTATGCGACAACACTTTAACATAATATGGAAGATTTAAACTTGCGCCTAACTTCACTTATTCTGTAGGCAAGATAAGGCTGGAAGCTCTAGGCAACAGGATCATCAGAACCAAAAAGGGTGGAACTATATTTAGTAGCAACTTTTTTGTGCGAAGTTTTTGTGCAAAGGTGTTTCAAGTAAGACATACGTTCAAATGTCTAAAAACTCTAAGGGGCGTTGGCAAGCTAAAAACAATAAATCCTTGTTAATTCAATTTTATCAGCTCAGTTTTCCTACAGGAGTCAATGCGCGCTTGGGACATATCTCAATTAAGATACTTTAGAGTTTAATCTTTGGAAAAAGGGGAGTCATTTCACACATGTCCCCACCCCTACCCTGACAATGACTTTTTTTATTGATATCATTTTATATCATACATCCCGGCACACATTCGATATCCATCTGTCTATTTGATGTTTTATGAACCAGCTTTTCACAAATTTTTCTGACACAAGTATCAAACTTTAAACTTATTTCAATTAGTTTAAGCAAGGATTACCCAATTTAAAAGTTGCGCTATTGCAGTATATCGATAAATATCATGGGGATCTTCCTAAAGTTTACATTTAACTGAGTGTTGTAAACATAACTTTCAAGTAATCCATCTTATGTACTTTCCTGTCGATTAATGCGAGCACATTCTTTTAACTCGTGTTCCTAAAGGATCAAAAATCGTTACCCAGCGGATAAAAGCAGAACATTTAAGAACAAGGGACCTTGTTTTTTTTAAAGTTTGTTAAGCCAAATACGATGGCTCATGCCGCTAGCGCCCCAGTAGACCCCCCGCAGTCAACACCAATGTTATGTTGGTGTTATCCCGACATTATCTTTACATGTTCCCTGAAATCGGTAACTAACTAAAACTGTGTTCTTATTTAAGTCTCGTGAAACATTGCAACACCTGGGACTCTTCTGCCTTGAATTTTCTCTTAATCGAAGCGGTGCATTTGCTGAAAGTTTCTTTGTTTAGCTTCTTATGAAAGACAAAGCTTTAGGTAAAGTCCGCGTGTTACACATCGAAAACTCATTTATAGTTATAATTATCAAGTATGTTGGTTGTGTGCAGTTTCTTACTTGGAGATGAGATATCCGCATGAGGTATACTTGATATATTACTCACAGTCTAACACATGGCTTCATTCTAATTAACAGTAAAATTGTTAAACTCTCAAATTAAAAGAAAGCTAACAACTGCCAAACACAGTGAGGAAAGTCAAATGAAGAATTTTGACATGTCTTGCGAGAACGCGTTGCATTGTGTTTAGCGATGTCTGTTTAAAATCTAGAAAAATGTAGGAGTGTTGGTTGAGACCTTTGTATAATCAAACGATCTATACAAACTTTTCAAAAGCTAAATTGTTATAATCAATTCGTTGGCAGTTTTAGCCCTGAAAAGCACACCACGTTTACAAGCGAATGGGTATTTTGTGATCTGTTTGTTTATCCTCGTGTCGCGTGCCACTAAAACAACTAATTAAAGTTAATCTTTCGCAAAATACCTCGCAGCAAGATTCCTATTGGAGTAAATATCACTATTGTAGCATGAACGTGCGCCATGTTTGAGCGCCCAGCTGAGCTACTGTTCGTTATTATGCCCGCTAGATTTGCGCATGTGTTGGCATGGGCTGCGCACGTGGAACTCATTTTCAAGGCTGTTTCTCCTCAAATCACTTTATATTAAACGACTTGGAGACTTCTTGATCTCTAATTCTATAACAGCTTTATGCTAATTCTCCATCTAACCACAACTAAAGTTTAAAAGAAAAACGTCGGGAGATGACAGCAAAAGTTATTATGCTTGGTCACTCAAGTTTAGATATGACATTGTAGAGTGCATGAAAACTTCGCCCAGTGCAAGAGAAAATCTCAATAAATTTGCTTCACAAAGACGTTCGTATTTATTTCTGTGGAGAGATTTCATGCCACACAAACAAGTAGGATACAGCTAGAGGTTTCTTTCCAAAGCGTGTGCGGGATAACGTTTCGATTGTTTAAAGCACAGTATAAGAACAAGATTAAGGGTCTATGAGCATGGTGAAAAATTTCCTTTATGAGCTATGGGTGTGTTTGAAAACAGGTTTACTGAGGGATCTGAGGGTGTTCTGAATTTAGAATTGCTTTGCTACATATTATTTGATCTTGACGATGGCTTAATAGAGGAAAATGCTTTAATTAGTTATACAGCAAAAGTAATTTTCTTTTTTTTTTTTTCAGGCGCAGGTATCTCCCGTATGAGCAGAGAGAAGACGGATCAGACAGTTCTCAGTCTTCTTTGAGCGAACTGTGCTTCTCGACGGCAAGAAATGTTGAGAGGACAGCGGACTCTACACACGTTCCTCTTCCACTTCATGTCAAACTACATGACTTGTCACAATACTAAGAAGAACTTTTGATTAACGAATGAACAGTTCAAATTCGAGAGATCCCGGGAGAGTTTTACTCTAAGTCGATGATGTAGGCTAAAATATAGATTCGTGCATTGCGACTACAGACTGAAAGAAAGTTTAGAAATGAAAGAGAACGAAAATTGGAGTTTTTAAAAAACAAACAAAGACAAAAGGAACTTAGAACAGAGCTAAACTTCGATATGATTCAGGTATTAATCTATATGATATGTTTTGTTAATTGAAACAATTTGTAAATATGTGTTTTCATCAAAAAATGGTCTTCATAAGGAATGACAATAGATTAGTTTCAGTTATTAGTATTTAATTATGTACAGAGCATTCGTTGGCATTTAAATATGTACAAAGCTTAGTTGAGGTAACGTCTTAACTCTACCTGGGAGTATGCTAGTTTTTAAAAAAACTTTTCAATGGAATGATGGAGTTTTGTTCAAGAAAAAGTTGTGTCAATTAATAGCAATAACTTTAAAAAGCATCTATTAAGAAACTGTAAATAATTAAACACATACGCTTTTTTAGGACGAGGGAACTAAACGAAAATTCTTTGTTGCAATTATGAAATTTGCATTCTTTTTATTTAAAATGTTAGTAGTTTTAAGTTATGCTTTAAGTATCAAGTAATGAAACTTAAACCATACATGTTAAGATTGTTGTCAATTTAACTCACTTGGCCCGAAAGGCCATTTTCAGGACGAGTTCAATTTCAATTTGGATTCAAAGATGCCTAACCCGGGCCATGAATTCCCGGGTTTCCGCAACGATTTGTTCTTATTCCACACTTCTCATTGCTATGTGCAGAAGTATAGAATACTTTCATTAACTAATGATTACAATAACCAGCATATCCAGCAGAGATCTGGGCACCATCTCTAAAGACAGCTTGTGATGAATTACCATAGCAAGAAGGCGAACATGGGAGCATAACACGCTCATCTTCTCTGTAAGTTCATCAAAAAAGCAAACCGTCCATTAATTTATGAAGCACATCAGTATTGACCGGATCACCCACCGGTTCACAAACTTCGCAGAAAAGTAGCTTGCCATTAGATGAGAATTATTGAATCTATCAAATATTCTATTTCAAAAGTGCCGCAAAGGCTGCACAGGCATCAGATTTCAGTTAAAACGAAACTGACCTGAGTGTTTTTTTTTTTTTCGTTGTGTAGTTTTAACTTCCAAGACCGACTATGACAGAATATTAAAGAGAATTAAAAAAATTTCCTTGGAAAAAGGTTGATCCGTATATTCACGACAGATTACTACTCTTTGAAATACTCTACACTTTGTTTTACGTCTTGTAAAAAATAAAAACTCACACTTCAAACAAAGCTTGGTCAGTTCAGTTATGAGAATTTTAAATTTCTAATTGGCATGGCTTGC
>Ga0126339_10001989_pt1 | contig 14420 bp, 2 predicted proteins | sample OrbTmetagenome_2_FD_92532 | JGI IMG/M metagenome (GOLD analysis project Ga0126339, IMG submission 92532) | Coral microbial communities from Petempiche,Puerto Morelos, Mexico - Orbicella T R C metagenome | ecosystem: Host-associated > Invertebrates > Cnidaria > Coral | place: Petempiche,Puerto... | reverse complement strand
GCTTGCGCTTGCGCTTGCGCTTGCGCTTGCGCTTGCGCTTGCGTTTGTACTTGCGTCGCTAGTGAAAACCAGGCTTAAATGACTGGCTAAGGGGCTGTTGCATAAAACTGAAAATCTGATCACCCTTGCTCAAAGCGCATATTTCTCACCGATACTTTGCGTTTCGAAATTAAAACATTATCTTCCTTTATGGGAATCTGAAAAGCCAACATTAAGCATGCCGGCACTGTTATTATAAAAGGTGCAATTGTGTAAGATCAAAGAGGTTTTGCTAAGGTTGTTTTATTCGTTGATTTGCTAGGATTCTTAGTTTTGATTTTGGATAAGAATGTTTTCTTTTATTCCGTGTAGGTTATCCAAAATGTGGCACTCGCTTTCTTACCGCGCAAAGTTCTCTCGCGGTCAGCGGAAGCGAGGCTCGGCCCAACTCCTGGCCGTGGCAAGTTGAATTGCTCTTCAATGACACGCATGCGTGTAGCGGTTCTTTAATTGACCAGCGTTGGATCGTGACGTCAGCAGCCTGTGTGAACTCAAGCCATAATCCTGAAAACTGGAATGCACGACTCGGTGAGCACAATAGAACAGTTCTTGAGGGATACGAAGAAACTATCAAGATTGATAACATTTTAACAAGTCCGCTGGGCCACATTACACTGATGAAAATGAAACGTGTTGCAGTTCTTCACCAGCGTGTGACTCCAGTGTGTCTTCCAGAAGAAAATACAACGTTTCCCGTGGGGTCATCGTGTTATGTGAGCGGTTGGAGGTCTACGAAAAAGGAAGGAAATCCCACAGTTGTGTTAAACGAGGCCCAAGTTGAACTGGCCTCATCGGAGCTGTGTAATACGTCATACGGTGGAATGGTTACCAAGTATGAACACTGTGCTAGTACCCCCCCAGGAAAGGATGAAGTTTGTAATGTCGAGAATGGTACGCCACTTGTTTGTCCGGGGGGAAATGGAACATTTGTACTGGCAGGAGTAGCGTCTTCCGAAGATTGGTGCTCAAACCCTGGACAATATGGCGTCTTTATCGATGTTAAAATGATGCTTTCGTTCATAGAGAGTACCATTGCACCGAAAAAGGAGGCAATTAGTGTTTAGCTACTTTGTTCCATCATATTTTAGTAAAAAGAGACTTCTTCATAACTGTTATTTGGGTCGTCAGCTGCAGTCTAAATTAACCTCCAAAACAACAGCTGCGAAGGGAACTTTAGGGCTTTTCTCCGTTAAAACAAGATTTTGTTGAACCTTTCATTCAAAAACAGGAAAACGCGTTTATTATCAAGGAACTATTGACGTCTTGTACAAAAAAGTAAGCTGTGTCAAAATCTTCATGTATATGCAACTGTCCTTTCACAAGGTTATGGTTTACGTGTTAACGGAGCTTGCAACCTTGAAAAATTCATTTCTTTTACTTTGTATAGTTTGCGAAAACTCTCCAAATCTAGCTTTTGCAAATAATTTGTAAAAACGATACTAACCAAAAAACCTGGTTTACATACATATCATCGTTTGTCTTTTCATTACCATATTAATCGAAACTAAGTCAAGCCTATTTCAGTATGCAGCAAGTGTAAAACACAAAAGCAAGTAAAGAGCAAAATAGACGAGATAAAACAGCAAATATAAACTCGAACACATTCAAGTGCAATGCCATCTTGGAGAAGTACCTTATTAAAATTCTTGTCGATTTGTATCACTTGCATGCATAGACCAGTTTTCTGAGCCGTCGAAAACTGACTCGTTTTGCTCTTACTATGCCACACGATTGGCTTAAAACTTGCACCACTCTTTCATCCAATCAGAAGTAAAAGCAAAACCAATCGTGACTCACTCGCACGCGCTTCCCCGCGGTTTGCGTCAGCTACTTGTAACTACTTCGAGTTTTGAATGGTTCATTGTATTATCTGTTTACTTTAGAGCGGTTTTCAGTTGACTGTCGAAAGTAATCAGGCAATTACTTTGGTTTTGGTTTTGGTTTTACTACGGCCGGTTCAAGTTTGGTTGAGTAGTCTAATTGGTAAGTAATTGGTTTAGTTTGGTTTTACGACACTCAACACTCAACCGCTCTATCTTTTTACTGCAGACTAGAACGGTTTTCAATTGAGTGTCGAAGATAATCAGACAATTACTTTGGTTTTGGTTTTACTACGGCTTGAGATTGGCTAACTGGTATGTAATTGGTTTGGTTTTGGTTTTACGACACTCAACTGAAAACGCCCTATTGGATACGTTTTAAGGCAGAACATTACAGCCTGGCCTAAAGTGGACACCGCTCGCTCTTTCTGATGACCATTGTTCCCCTAGAGGGTAAACCACCAATGATGTCTCTCCAGTTTTCGCTGTTTGAGCTGGCCTCTGTACTGGATGACGTTCACTATTCAGTCGTGTTTAGTAATCTACTGGATATTGATTTATTCAGCGGTTAACGTTATCCATCCTTGAACATTCCGGGACTGCAATTTATAATTTTGCTAATTATATAAGGTCTTTGGCGTTGCTCGTTATGACCAATAATCTCGCCAATTGAAAACTTTCGAACTTAAATTTACCGCTCAATCCGCAGCCATTTGCTTTCTTTTTTGTTTAGTAGTGAAGAGTCTTGCGCTGTAAGTCCGAGCTGTCACGATTCTTGAGTCTCGTCTCCATTTGTTGACTCCTCCGACACACTTTCTGCGCTCTCAGATCTGCTATCTTCGCTAGGTGGTGGAAAGTTCTTCAATCCGTCAAGTCGCTCACGAGCCGTTTTGAGTTTCTCCTCGAGAAGCATTGCTCTCGCCTGGGCCTCAAGCATGTCCGTTTTAGCTGCACCCTGTTCTTGTAGCTTGCTTTTCTGCGCCAAGGTATCGAGATAAGCACTGGTTCCTCTCGGTTTTGCTTCGTATTTCGCAAACGTTCTCGGCGATATTGGCTTCGTGCTTTCTCTGCGAAGATTGTCACGCTCCAACCTTACAGCTTCATACATTGTATTTAAATCTTGGATCTTTTGTTTGCCCTCATCGAGTTCTCTTTGGAGAGTTTTTATGGTATCGACCGCCTTCTCGTCCGCTTCCAAAATCAAGAGCCTTTGCTGCATCATCTTCAGTTTCTGCTCCAGTTCTTTTTTCTCTCGTTGAACTTTCTCCTTATTGTCTTTTAGCATTGCCAACCTCTTGTTCGCTAGCTGAACCTCATTGTTCAGTTGATCCTTCTCCAGCATTGCCTTTTGCAGCTCGGCTGATTTGAGCAATTCCTTGTCTTGAAGTTGGTCTTCAGAATTGTTTATCTCCTCCAGGAGATTGTCATAGGCAATCTTCAAATCTTTGTACAGCTGGCGAGTGGCGGAAATCTCCAACCTCAGTTTCTCGTTTTCTGCTTTTTCTTTCATCGAACTCGACTCGAGCTCAGGAATCTTTCGTCTCAACGCGTCGAGGTCCTCTTGCACTTCCTCATACTTGTTCATCAAAGTCAGAAATTCAGTTGCCTTTGCACTCATTTCTTTAGTTGCCGCTGAAAGTTCGTTTTCAAGCTCGCCGTTTTCTCTTTGTAATTTCTTTATTGTTTCATTTTTCTCTCGGAGTTCTTTTGCGTCTATATCACGGTCGTGCTTGTCTTCTCTCAGCCGACTTTGCAGCTGTTGCAACTCCTTTCTCAGTTTGCCATTTTGCTCTTTTGCTTCTTTGACCGAGAGATTTGCCTTTGCTTGTTCTCTGGCAGAATTGTATAATTCCTCCTCCAGCGACGAAATCTTGTTCTTGCTAGATTGCAAGTCCCTTAGCAGCTCGTCTTTGTTACTGGCGTTTGATTGCTTCGTGCTCTCTAACTCAGAAACGCTCCTCAACGCCTCCAATAATTCCTTTTTCTGAGAGTCCAACTTGCCTTGACTATTTTCCAAGGAGTTTTCAAGCTGTGAATTCTTTTGTTGAATCTCTGCTAGTTGACCCTCTAAATGGTTAATCATTTCTTTGTAAGTGGCATTGCATTCTTCCAATCCGAACACGGTGTTTTGGGTGGAGTTTAACTCTGATTCAATTTCGTTCATGGTTTTGGAAACCGTCTGCAATTCATTTCGGTCGAGTTCAGTTTTGCGCAACGACTCTTCGAGCTCGGTTATTCGACTATCCTTCCATGCGATTTCTTTTTCCAAAGAATCTTTCACTGTAAGGTAGGTGTTGTTTTCTTGTTCCAGCTCGAGAATCTTCTCTTTCAAGCTAGTATTCTTGTTTTCAGCGTCTTCTTTTTCAAGTGCAATGTTAGAATAAGCGTTCTCCAGCTCAATTAATTTCTTATGGCTGACGAAGTCTGGCTCCATTTTGTTCGTGGGTGTCTGTGGTTTTTTCACGGGTGAACTTTTAGGAGTAGGAACTTCATTCAGTTTGCGCTGCAGTCTGTCGTTCTCATGTTTTAAAGCCTCTATCTGGATTTCCTGCTCTGAGCACTGCCTCTTCATTTTATTGAGCTCATCTTTAAGACTTTGTTTACCTTCATCAGACACGGCGTTTTTGGCCTGGAGTGCTGCGATAACGGGACCTTGCGACATAAGTTCATTGTTCAGTTTCTTGATCTCTTTCTGAGCGTTTTGGAGTTGCGTTCTGTGCTCACTGGCGCTCGCTTTAAGCTCAGTTAGGTCCGTCTGCAACTTTTTGTTTCGCTCCTTCAACTTTGAAACGCTGTGATCTAGCTCCGAGATCCGATTATCCTTTTCTTGGATAATACCGTTAAGCTTTTGCGCTTCTTGATCAAAAGCTTCTTGTGCTTGTTTGTTTTTTAAAACTGCTCTTCTCAGATCCCCTTCCAAATTCGTTTTCGTATTTTCCAAGAGGAGAACTTGTGCGTCTTTTTCCGTCAATGCTTTTTTGTAATCTTTTACTCCGCCTTTGAATTGTGAAATATCCTTCATAAGGCTGTCGTAGTCTTCTCTAGCTTCCGTCAACTTGTGACGCTCATTTTCCAGCCCTTCTCTCAAGGCAGCAATTTCCCTTTGTTTCTGTTGGATCTGCAGTTGCAGTTCTTTTATCATCTTCTGATGTTGTGCTCCGCTTTTGCGGAGCTCGTCATTTTCTTCACTAAAGTCCTTCTCTCTAGTTTCATATTCTGCTATGATTTTCTTCAACTGGAAATTCTCATGGTCGAGCTCTCTGTTGTTCTTTAAAGTCGAGTTCATCAAGGCGTGGGCCGAAGACAGCTCGTCTCTTAGTGCCTCAATGTCCTTCTCCAAGTATTTCTTTTCGGACTTAACTGTATCTACAACAGTCTCATTGCCTTCAGCTGTCCTTGCACTGTGGTCCCATTTAGTTTGTAGTTCCTGGAGCTTGCATTGAACCTCAAGAAGCTCGTCCTCGGCTTTCCTGAGCTTTCCTCGTTCTTCCTTCATTTCTTCAGCCAGAAGAGTTTTGGCAGCTTCCAGTTGGTCGTTTTGTGCTTGAAGCTGAGCTACTTTCCCCTCCGTCATCTCCAACTGATCCATCGCTCTGTTTAATTCCTCTTTAGATTTCAACAAGTCAGCTTTCATTTTGTCGACCTTGTTCTGGGACTCATCGTTTCGCGCTTTCAAAACATTTTCCTTGTCTTTCAAGGCGAGCAAGTTGTTTTCCAATTGGGAGCTCTTAATCTTTACCTTCGCAAGCCGATCTTGTAAACTATGTTCGCTTGCGATGCTTTTCTGAAGATTTTCTTCCGTTTCTTTGAGGCTTTCTTTCAATCGCGTTAACTCCGATTCTCCATCCTCGAATTCATCTTCGTCGTATAAGCTACTCTGCAGTGGAGCAGACTGAACAATTACCTGGTTGTCTTGAATGGACTCGAGCTCGATTTTCAACCTTTTCAATAAATCTTTTGTTTGATCCAATTCTTCCCTTAATGTATCATTGTCAGTTCTCAAGCCTTCTAACTCATTTTCCTTGATCCCCAAATCTTTCTTGTTTTGTAACATTTCTCCTTGAAGTTCTGCAATTTGGTTCTCAGCAATAGCACGATCCTCACGTTGCTTGGAAATGGTGTTTTCCAATCTTTTGTCTTTCTTTCTTAGTTCATCTTTCTCGTTGTGCACCTTCACCAATTCTTCATTGATTGACTCAATCTCCGACATCTTCAACTGAAGCTCCTCTTGCGCCATCTGTTCGGTCTTCGTAGCTTTCTGCAGTCGGTCCTTGAGATTTGAAAGACTCCTCTGCTGTGTGATGATTTCTTCTTGAAGCTGTTGATGTCCTCCTCGAAGCTTCCCGCACTCACCGATTGCGCTGGTCAGATTGCTCCTCAACTCCACGGATTTTTCTTCCAAATGTGCCTTTGCAGATTTTAACTCTTCTATCTGGCAATTTTTCAGTTCATTTTCCTTCACGGCTGCATCCAAAAGAACCTTTTGTTCCACGCATTGCTTGCTGAGCTTCAGTATCTCGTTCCGATTTGCATCCCCTCTGTTTGTTGCGTCTTCTAACTGACTTTGCAGAACAAAGTTGTCTCTCTGCTCGTTCTCGTATTTGAGTTCTAAGTCTGATATCTTTCTGTTCACTTCAAGTACCTCTTCACGTAGGGCCCTTCTTTCCTTGTCGCACAGTTCATGTGCTACCTTTAGATCTTCAAGGATTCTTTGAGACTTTGAATTTTCGAACTGAGAGTCGAGGCAATCTTGCCGAGACATTTTGAGGTCATGATCCAGTTTTGAGATTTTGGCCTTATTGTTCTCGATCTCTTTCTCAAGAATGGCTTGCCGTTCTCTGCCTTGTTCTAATAACATCTCAAAGTGCTGCTGATGAGGACGATTTTCCTGTTCTTTGTCTTTGTCGTCTCGTTCTTTTACGAGAGCATCAACAGTGGTCTCATACTGGCTCAGCTTACATTTCAAGGAAGTCACTTCGTCTTGAGCACCTTTCAGCTTTGACTCGCTGGACTCGTGATAGAATGCTGTGGTTTGTAATTCCTTTTTCAGCGCGAGGATTTTATCTTCCATGGAATCCTTCAAGGTTTTGAGCTGCTCCACATGACTGTCCTTTTCAGTCATCTCAACCCTGTAGCTCTCCGCGATTCTTTCTTTTTCTCGAACTTGGTTATGAGCTCGCAGTAGGTCCTCTTGAATTTTCTGAATTTTCTTCTCTGCAGCCTGTAAATCCTCTTTCAAACGCTCTTTTTCTCGAGTTGCTGATCCCAGTTGAAGATGAAGGTTATTCAATTTCGCTGTTTGGCCTCCTAGATGGGCGTTGAGGCGTGTGTTCTCTTCATTTACATCACAAATTTCGTTCTCAGAGAGACTTAATTTCGCCTTTTGCTCTTCGATCTTCCTGGCGAGCCTATTGTTTTCATCCAAAGCGAATTCCTGGGACATTTTCCTTGTGATCAAATCGTTTTTCACTTTATTCAATTCGGCCTGCAAGCCTTTGATTGTACCCTGGACGTCTTCATAGTCTTTCGTCTTTTGCTCCAAGTTGGACTGAGCAGATTCTAGCATTTTTCCGCTCTCAGTGGCGACGATTTCCAGCTTCATCAACTCATCCCTCTGGTTAACGATCTCAATGTTTGCCTCAACAGATTTTTCTTTTAGTTCTTCATTCTGTCTTTTCAAAGATTCAATCTGTACCTCGTATTTGGTGATCTTGCTCCATAAATCCTGAAGCTCTTGCTCGCATTGAGTTCTTGTCTTGCCGGATTCGTCCAGATCCTGTTGCATTTCAATTATCTTTTCTTCCATTTCCATTCGCCTTCTGATTGCTTGATCCCTTGAAGTCATAACTTCGCCCATTTGGTGTTTCAATAAGTTTGATTTCTCCTCAAGATCGTCAACCTTGGAACGAAGTTCTTCTTTTTCTTTGGCATGGGTTCCACTCTGCAACTCCAATGCTGCAATTTTAGAGCGATATGAAGCAATGTCTGTTTCCTTGTAGACGAACTTGTTACGTTCTTCCTGCAGAGTCTTCACCAGATTGTTTTCCTTCTCCCTGTTTTCCTTCAGATTAGATTCCATTGTCTCAATTTTCTTTTTGGCCACTGACAAGTCGATCTCAAGGCTACCTTTCTCTTGCATTGTGTTTTCGCATAGGTCTGTTAGACGGGTGATCTCTTCCTCGCTACTTTTCAACTTCAAGGCAAGTCTTTTTAGCTCTTCTTTGCTTGTTTCATTTAGCGAATCCTTATAGGACAACTCGGTTCTCAGTGTACCCAAGTCAGTTTCCAGAGAACTTATCTCGTCCTTCAGCCGCTCAACGACTAGCTCCTTCTCTGCCACTTGTTGTCTAAGACCCTCGCACTCTCTTTGAAGCTCCTCCATTTGCCTCTGTATAGTGCTTTCCTCGTCATCTTTTCTTCTCGCATTCGTATTGCTCTCGTAAAGTTCCAGTTCCAGATGGGACTTAGTTTTGGACGCTTCTTCCAAGTCTTCCTCCATCCTTGTCAGTCGTTGTATATTCAAAGACATTTCATGTTCTTTCTCCCTGATGCCTTGCTCAGCCATCTTGACCTTCGACTGTAGATCAGCAATGGTTTTATTAGCTGCTTGAAGTTTTTGGATTAGGTCTTCTTTTTCATTCTCGGCCATCTTAAAATCCACTTGCATATCTGCCATGTCCCTTTGAGTCTGTAAGAGGTCATCTTCGATTTCTTGGTTTTCCTTTTTGTATTGCTCGTGCAGCTCTTGAATTGCGGTGTATTTTTCACTGAGTTCGTGATATTTCAACTCCATGTTTGCAGTCATGGCCTTCAGCTCAGCAATAGTCGTATCTTTAATTGCGAGGTCCTGTTTGTAAGCGTCTTGGCTTGCCCTGTCTTCTGAAAGGTTTTTCTGAAAAGTTGTGTAGACTTTCTGTAAATTTAAGAATTGTTCTCTCTCTTTCTCAAGTTCTTCTCTAAGCTGAGATCTTTGTGCTTCACTGATGTTCGTTTGGACTTCCATTTTATGCATTTCCTCGCGAGTTTCTTTTAGCTTCATCTCCAGATCTTTGTTTTCTTTCTCTTTCCTTTGAAGTGTAAAGCGAATTTCTGTCGACTGCCTCTTGGCTTGTTGTAGAAGTGTATTAGCATCCATTCGTTCATCCTTAGGGTTCTGGACATTCACAGAGTGCGACTCTAACTCTGCAATTTTGTCTAGTGATTCTTTTAGCTGCAAGTTGAGCTCTTCATTTTGTGATAGACTGCGACATAATTCGGCTTCTTTTTCAGAAAGCTTGCGACTCACCATGGACATACCGGCCTCTAAGTCCTGATTCTGTTGTAAAAGATCTATTGTATCCGCTGGTGATTCCAATTCCGTTTTGAGAGACTCCGAATTAGATAGGTCATCGGACTCGTTGTCTCTCTCCTTTTTAAGATCACGAATCATCATTTCGAGGTCTCGTATTCGCTCCTTGGAATAAAAGCTTTTGACTTTCAAGTCGTTTAAATCACCCTCTGAGCTTGTTAACCTCATTTGTGTCTCAGATAACAGTTGGTCAAGTCTTGCCTTGTCTTGTCGGGTAATATCCGAGCTTTCTTTTAACTCAGCAAGCTGAGTTTTATTGGCCTTTAGTTCCCCGTTACAAGCATCAAACTTTCCTTTATAAATCTTAACTTCGTTTTCTAATCCAGAACAGTTTTCTCGATACATTTGAAGTTGATTTCGGATGGCGTCTAGTTTCTGCAATAGAGAGCAATTTTCCAGCCCACTTTTCTGCATTTCCTGAAATCCTTCTTCCGCCTGCATTGTCGCTATCTTTTTTGCAGCCTCATGTAAATCATGTTTCAGCGCCTGATTCTCTTCCTGAAACATTTTACAACGCTCCTGACAGTCTTGAAGGTCTTGCCTTGCTCGGGATAGTTCAGTGCTCAATTCCACAATATCATCGTTACCATTTCCATTGGACAAGTTAAGACTTACCAGGTCCCTCTTCAAAGCTTGCAATTCTTTATCTAACTCTTCTTTTTCTTCTTGTAGCTTTTTTATGATACTGTTTTTCATCTCCTGGTTACCGCTGTTCCAGCTTTCGATCTCCGTACATCTCTGTTGGCTCCTAAGCAGGTCTTCGTGGTATCTTTTGCCATTCTCTCGCGCCTCTACAACTTTGTCCTTCAGTCTCATGTTTTGTTCGGTGAGCTCTTTGATTCGCATTTCCAGATTGTTAACCTGCAAATTATAGTAGAAAGAACAGTTAAGATTACCATTTCTTCATTGTGCAGGTTATCATGCAACAGTTTTTTTAACGGATGGGAGTGGACCCTAATCGTACGAATTCCGTACTCCTTAGCTTTTGACAGTTACTAACAGGCTTATATACCCTTATATTTAACAATGCAATTATGAGCTCGAGAATTCTTTCGCATGATGCAGTAAAAACTCGCGTGTAAGAACCTAGTGGTTTAAGAACCTGCTGTCAGAAATTTGTCATTTTAAAACCCCAAAATATAAGAACTTGTTTAGCCCAGCAATTATTACGCAGGTTCTTATACGTGGGTTAACAGTTAAATAATGAACGCTTGTCGTAGAGGCAAGAGTACCATCCTGTAATCCGTTGTGTTAGGCTTATCACTATACAGTTGTGAATAAGTACTGTATATTTGGAGACCAAACCCAAGTTTATTGATTTTTCTGGTAATCAACTATGTCTCCTTCATAGAAATTACGAACCTAATAAGAACCTACTTAGCCTAACTTAGCCAATAGCTACCCCAGAATAAAAGAACGTATTTTGCCAGACTTGAAGGTTCTTACACGTGGATTTTAACTGTAGTCAACTATCACGCAAAGAAATCGAGAGCGAGTAATCTAATTGTTTTACTATAAAACAAAACATTATCGAAATCCTCTTCACATACAGTTCGAAAACGCGAAGAAGCGGCCGCCATTTTCTTAACAACCGCACACTGCTATGCTACTCAGTACCTACAACAGAATACATAGCGAGTAGTGTAGCCATTAAAAGAACGGGATTCGTGATAGAAAGCTAGTAGATTTTTACTTCGATTTTTATTAAAAGTAAAAAAAAAAATGATATCCTAACTTTGAGATCTCGAGTGGTAAGAGTATTTATTATTATTATTTTGTTATTTCTTTATTTATAACTCCTGATTTAAGGGCATTAGACGAGCGTCCAAAATAGTTTTGGTGGGATGCAAAACTAGAAATTTGACGGAGTGGGATTCGAGATGAAATAGCCATGTCGGAAAGCAAAATATGCTATATTGGTAGCCAACATGATACGTGGGAAAATATTGAAGCATTCTGCCATAGAACACTTGGCACGAGAATTCTGAGAGGCGCGAGACGACGGGACGGGACAAAAATTAAAGGCATAAGGCTGGAATGAAAAATCCAATTTTGCACCCTCCTAGACCTGTTTGTAAACATATGATGAAAGCGTGTTTTAAAACGACTGTTGATTTTAATTCATCACAGATCACTGAAAACAAGCAAGGATTGCGTTCTGACTCGACAAAGGCTACATTAGCAACTAGGCTTTGCGAAATATCGAAAACAGGTTGAAAAACTCGACTGCAAGTTTTTTTTTGTAGAGTCTTGCTCAAGAATGAAATGCCTTAACTCTTCGTGTGAAGTCTGTGATAAGCAAATCTTTTGTGTTGGGTAGTAAACGGAAATATAATTTGTGTGCCGTAAAACAAGGCTGGAAGGTAAGTATGTTTATCTCTCTCACCTTATCGTCATCATTATCGTGCCACTTTTGCAAGGTTTTCTGTCCATGGCTTCCTTCATCCACAAATAAAACGTTGTTATTGACCAGCTCTCGATGCGTGTCAGCCATGTTCAAATCTGGCCGTTCGTTTTACAGTTTGAAAAAAGTGTATATGCGTCCGGTGTTTATGGTAGGTTTTAACCCGCCATGAAATACAAACATGCGCGAAAATGCACTTTCCAAAATTAACACTCCTCTAACAACTTTGTCACATTCTTGTATCTCCACTTGAAACCTCACACTTTTCACAGGCAGCGCCGTCAAACAATTCGTTTTGAAGTTATCGTTTGAAGGCGAACTATTGTGTTAGTGGAATCTTGTTGGTAATGACATGCAAAAGTCCCTGCTACTACACAATGCGTGTTTTATAGAAATCGATCGATACGATATCTCATGGGAGTTAAGCGGGAAAACAAAGACCTGTATTGTTTTCTTCTTAAGTTATTTGTGTTGACTGGACACGTTTTACAATTCAATAACAGAGGTTGACTCTCGAAGGGACATGTTTTTTTTTTAGGCTTAGTCGTTTTCCAGTTGATCTATGACAAGAATCAAATATTCGTTCTTTTCTTAAATTTGTTGAAGTGTCCCCGTAAACCGAATTTTGCATGCTTCGAACATCTCGGAAAAAAAAAAAACTACTTGAATTCATGCGTGCTGTCTAAATCCTTGTCAAGTACGGTCTTTTCTGAGTCTTTTCAGTTGCTGGTCATGGGTGCGCGTGCGCGATCCTCTCCACATCTCAGGAATACCTAATTATAGCAACATTGGAAACAAGCTTGTGTCTTCAGTCGCAAAATGTTGGAATGTACTCGTTTTGTGTCAGTGATTAGGAGCAGCGATCCATTTGACATTGAAAAACAAAACCAAACAAACAAAAACTGAGCACAAAAAGAGGAACTATAATAAGACAAGCTGAAGATGAATATTTGGATTTTACTGCTTTTAGTTTAAAAACAACAACTGCTCCTCCAGTAAACGTTACATAAATATCCTACGTGAAAGCACGATGGTTACAAGGCTATGTGATAGCTTATTTAACAGTGGTAGCGCTGGTAAACTGTGGTTAAAAAGATCCTAAAACAACTGATGCCCTGTTTTCACGAGAGAAGTTTACTACGGTTACTGCTTACCGAGGTTTCGTAACTAAACCGCAGTTATTAGAAAAGCTGTTTACACGAAACTAATTAACTAAAGTAGGTCGCATACAACGGACTGTTTGAGGTTTTCTCGGAAAGCAAGTGCTGCAACGTTGCTCAAAAACTATTGGAAAATTATAAAATTTGACTTTACTCCAATGCCAAACGCAGGTCGTTGTCAGTTTGCTTGCGGTGATGTCGAGCCAAACTCTCCTTAAATGTAAAGCTTTGTAGATGAATAGTGGAAAAAAAATTGATATCTAGCTGAGCCACTTCCCGCAAAAAACCTGAAACGGCATCTGCCACGGAACCTGGGCTACGTAAATGTTTATGGGTACTTCTTATTCGGGGCCGCTTTAAATTCCAACATTTGCTTTTCTTCTCCATAGCCCTCAATTATGAATTTTTTCTGTCTATTTGTGGTACGCGTTCTTCTAGTTGTATCTGCCTGTACACTGCTACTAAGCCACTGACCTTCTAACAGAAAGGAAACGCTTACGGTACTTGACGATGAACGGGAAACAGCAGTCCGGGATTTCTTTGCCTGAACATGAGTTTATTTAGCTTTTTTGCCCGTTGACTTCAAACCTATTTACATTAGGAGTAATCTGCCAAAATATATATTGCGACAACGTCTGCTTTTCCTCGGTTACCTTCGATTACTGAGCTAAACCATGCCTGATGAGGCGTTCAACTGTCGACAAACCTAGGTTGGCTTACTTTTGATCGATTTTGCCGCCATTTACCGAGGGTTGCTACTGTGTTTACATGATTAAAAATTTCACTTCAGTAAAGTTAAAACAAAACCAAGGTAAGCATCTCTCGTTAAAACACGGGCTGAGACGGTAAAGATGACTAACTAAGAGGATACTTGCAGGCCATCGGTTCTTCGGAAGTCTTCGGAAGAGTTTAAAGGGTCTTCGGGCACCTTCGAAATAGCCTAATTTGTTAGAAGGCCCGAGTTCGTAGTTAGCCAATCCTAGACTCGGATCATCCGATCTATCAGGCTACTGGAACTATTCAGGGAAGTATCTCTACAAACGCACAAGGTACTCATCAATTTTGCAAACATGCGTAACCGAAGAAGAGACAGTGAAAATGCATCTGCCCTGAGTCTCGTACATTAGCATATTGTCTTCCACTGTATTTGGAATATCTTGAGCAAATTGCGTTTTCGCATCTATTCAATATCCTGACGGAAAAATCTCTTCCTGTCCAGAGCAAACAATTAATTTATCCTTGTGAGAAAGTGTCAGTCTTTTCCTAGCTTTCCACTTCAACGTAATCGGCGCACAGAATTGATGGATAATGAGATTAAATTTACAATGCCCATAAATTTCTTCTTTATCCGACCAACATTAACAGATTAAGCTGAAGCTGTAACAATATTGTGAATGCCCATCGTTCAAAACAAAACTTTCAGTTTGTTTTTCGAGTTGCATACAGCGGGATAAAAATTTTAATTTAGTGCTTGTTTCCTCAGCTGAGCCTTAATTCGATATGCTGCAGGTTTCTATGACAACTGACTTGTCACGACTTCGCAAGCAAACACAGGGAAAATAGTAAAAAAACAACCAAAATACGTGTAATTACAGAAAATTAAATGATAAATTATCAAGATTTCAAGGCGAGATAATTCAATTTCTGAG
>Ga0126339_10001988_pt1 | contig 14420 bp, 8 predicted proteins | sample OrbTmetagenome_2_FD_92532 | JGI IMG/M metagenome (GOLD analysis project Ga0126339, IMG submission 92532) | Coral microbial communities from Petempiche,Puerto Morelos, Mexico - Orbicella T R C metagenome | ecosystem: Host-associated > Invertebrates > Cnidaria > Coral | place: Petempiche,Puerto... | reverse complement strand
TTTTTGTTTGCTTTTTTATAGTGCGATTTAACATTTCCAAAAGACTTATATAACCACCCACCCTTCCTTTTTTTTTTTTTTTTTTTCTGTCACTCTACCGTCCAAGCCTTTGCATGACTCCCTAGCTTTTCGTTTCGTGTGTGCTTGGGATTAAGGAAATGACTGCTAACAGACTACAACACAATATTATGAAGGCTTCTGTTAGATCTTTACTCTCTTTGATGTTTTTGAAACTTTAGTTTTCTTTCTTACAGATGTGATAAAATCTGGAATAGGATTCTTAGTGTGGTTTGCTGGTTTGACTGCATGGATTCTTGTATATCAGAAGTATCGAGCAAGCTGGGGTGAAATTGGAGACAGAATATCATTTGTTATACCACTGGGAGAGCCATGAATCAGTTCAGTCTTGTTATGTTAGTGCAATTGCTAAATCTTTGTCACAAAAACTAAGCTAGATCAATAATAGCTATGACTTTTCATCTTATTGGTGTATGTTTTTGTCAGGACACTCTTGTAATATGTGTATTGTAAATATTGCATGCTGTTTTTGTTGGAGAAGTTTTATATTAAAAAAAAATTGGAAACAGCACTTACTGTTCTTCTTGTATGTGTTTACAAGTCTGTGCAGCTCAGTCAAATCAGAGATTTTAGCTACATTAGCTTAAATGATTTCCCAAAAATGAAAAAAATATTCGCCAGACGTGCGAGTAATCGATAATTTGTACGCACCTGACACTTTTGACACTTGCATTAGCCAGCAGGCGAGTGCTAATTTGCAACACTGAGTCAGTGGTGTTCCTGGTTTGTTGCCTATTGGGTTATGAGCATGAAAAGTTACTTGCCCAGTAAGTAAGAAAATTTGTTTGTCCCAGACAACCGAACAAGACCATTTTCAATCCCTGGTTGACCCACAATAGCTTAGTCTGAGAGGTGTACAATACTACAGAAAAACTAACAATACCATGAAGAGACACTTCTGCCACCTAAGGTAGCCAATGCTCAAGGACAAACTGATACAGTGCAGTTCAGGGAGGGGGGGACACTCCCAGAAGAATTTGGTGGGGGTGTGCCGCCCGCTTCCCAAAACCCATACCCTATTACTCTTACGCTATGAGCAAAATCTGTGATTTTCCCAACCCTATTTATGACCTGACCAAATATTCAAAACCCTAAAAATTCATGACCATTGCAGCTGGCACAGTTGCCCTAAACATAATTTATGAAAGGCTTTTACTGATGGTCTTCTTGATGATGATGAAGAGGAAGCTTCTTCTAAAAAAGCATACCCAATTCAAGACTAGAGTGCAACGACCAATTACCCTATTTATGAACAAAATGGTTAAAAAACTGTACCCTTTGGGGCCGCACATGCCTGTATGGCTCATATAAGGGAGTACCTGCTCGCCTGGGAGTACAGTCAACCCTCCCATAACAGAAATCTATACATGATATGGTCTATGGACATCTCCCCTAAGGTTTTGCCAAAAGACTGATGTTTAGCCAATATGGAGTTTACATCTCTGAATGCCGTCATAAGGACAAATTTTACAAAACATGTCTTCTCTTGATCACTCGGGCGAAGGGGGGGGGGGGACTCCTTTATATGAACTATATAGGTATGTGCGGCCCCAATGGGTATTCCATTTTAGCCATTTTGGTCATAAGTAGGGCATGGTTTTTAAACTCTAGTCCTGAACTGAGTGTGTTTTTCAGAAGAGGCTACTTTTTCACGTTATAAATAGTGTGTCTGATCTGGGATTGAAGTTGCAGATTTTGGTCCTAGATAAAGTAAGGGTTTTGCAAAGCAGGCCACACAACCACCCAATTTTTCTAGGAGTTGCCCCCCTCCCGGACCTTGACCGCCCTTATGTCAAATTGCTGTGTCAGGTTCGCAAGGTATTGTGGTAAAATGTAAAGCGGCCATCCCTTTTTTTTTTTTCATTGCGCGCTAAGTAGTCTGGGTAATTGAAGCAGCATGGCGGAGTATTTGGCGTCCATTTTTGGAACAGAAAAGGACAAGTAAGTGTATTTTGAGCGATTCTTAGTGGATTTAAAAGTTTTTTATTTAACGAAGTACATTTTCTGAAGACAGTGTTTCAACTAGTGTGTGAAGATTGTGTGAATGCTCCCAAATATAGGCGAAAAAAGCGTTCTGAAATGCCAATTTCGACACGAATTTACTACAAATAAAACCTGCTCTGTTTTAGTCTCAGTCAGTGTTTAAGAATACTAGAAAGGGCTAAATCAACGGTATATTTTGCTAACGAGAAAAGTCTTAAGCCTAAACTATAAACTAAACATAAAACGTACGAACTCTCGAACTGCATGCTGAAGCTTTCATGTCCAGTGTATCATTGCCTCATGATGACTGACGTGATCTTCTACTTTATTTCAATGTTATCTTTCATGCCAGTGGCCATGAGACAATACATGTAAAGCTCAAATACAAAAAATATAAAAATATAGATTAAAATGACAAACGGATGTGCTTTACTGGACTGAATGTCATCTCACTCACAAGGACTGTCTCTAAACTTCTTGCTAGGTGGTTCCATTGAGCTAGAGTCAGTTTTGAAAGTCAATAGAAATGAGCCAAAAACTGACTTAACAGACAGAACGTAAACTTTAATTTCCTATCATTTTATGACTGTTTTTCTTGTGTGCATTATACATAAATGTGCTAAAATTAACTGGTTTTCACATGACACGACATGTCTAAAGTTGTTTATTGTAGTGTATTTCATGTGCACACTTTCCATGTGTGCGTGCACAGTTTTTTGCATGGTATGGCTTGCCCATTTCAACATACTAAAGAAGGGCTAAGCCAAAAGCATCTATTTCACATTAACTATTTGACACTTAAAATAACCTTTTCAGCCTTCAATTAAGTTTTGAAATTGTTAGGGTCAGCTGTTTGTTAATTTGCATTTGACTACTGTCTGTCCTGCAGAGTAAATTGCTCTTTCTATTTTAAAATTGGTGCTTGTCGCCATGGGGAACGCTGTTCACGACTTCACAACAAGCCCACCTTTAGTCAGGTTAGTAGCAGTGTCTTTTGTTAGCCATCTGTTTGAAACTCTGTTGGAAAGGATTTTAATAAAGCTTGCAGTTGGGTTGTGAAGCAGACGACTGGCATTCATTTCACTTTGTACACCCACTCAACTTCATCTTGTTTTATTTTCCAATGAGAATTAACAGTTTCTCAGATGAAATACCTTTGTGTTAGGAAATAGCAACCAACCATTCACCAAACAAACTTGAAAACTATAGATTGAGATTGGTTATCCAGAAAATGTTCTGAAAGTTTGATAATGGCGAGTGAAAGTTTTGATCAATGTATCAGACTTTGTCATATATGGCAAGATTACAACATGGCCATTGCTTCATGTAGATCAAACCTATAATTTGCGTATGAACCAACATATGATTGTTATGCACGACATGAAAAATGTTGTGCAGTAGGAAACCCTATGAGAATGCCAGAAGCGAGCAATTTTTTATGTGCATTAAATTATATGCTGCCTAATCCACACTAGCATTTACCAATCCTGACTAGTAACAAATCCCTCCCTGGCTGTTACTGCCTACTACTTCTGTTATCCTGCCTGCCTCTACAAAGGAATTAACTTGGCTGTATGTACATGTATTTGGTTTGAGTTTTGATTAGTTCTCTGGATTATTGGTTGACTTGCCTCACCTTGATTCATGTTCTCACTTTCTTTTCTTGATGCACCAAAGTTTTTCTTTTTCATCTACTTGCATGACCATTTGAATTCAAGAGGAAGCAATTTCAAAGTTCAAAACCAGCAAAGAGTGCTGTTAGATACTAACTGGAAGTCAACTTCTCTTAAACCAAGTTTTTCTAACTGGCCCACTGACTCACTAACCCAACCTTGAACAGCCCAGTTTTCCTGTGGCAGGGCTCAAAAAAAGAGTGCTGTCCAGTTGTCCGGGACAGGTAGACTTTCCTGCCAGGAAAGTTACTTTTCACTCTCACTTGCCCAATGGGCAAGTTGTTTACCAACTAAATAAAACAAAAGTAAACTTAGAATTGACCAGGACAAGTAGAGGTTCTTCAAGCGTTTTCTTTTTAGCCCTGCTGTGGGTTAACCAAACCTGTGGTTAAGATATTACAGTAACCTCTGAGTTAACTCTAACTCAAGGTTAATTTAATCCTGGTTTGGTATATTAATGAGCATTATTGTCAAAGTATCCATTTATGAAGTTGTTTTTCATACTAACATCCAATCATATTGTTTTCCTCATTTTACAGACCATTTTACTTCAAAACATGTATCAAAATCCACAGAGTGCTGCACAGGTTGCAGATGGGACAAGTAAGTCTTGAATGTATTAATTGCGTGTGTAAATTATAATTTGTCTTCTATGTACAGCACCACTTAACAAGCTGCTTTTCACTGGTGACAGAGTTGCAGCTGGAGTCGTTAGAACACTTATGACGTAGTAAAAATCTAAAATCAGAGTTGGAGTGGAGTCATAAGCTTGACCCAATCAGAGTCAAGAGAATCCGCAATTTATCGTTTTGTTTCTTTGTATTCCACAGGTAGTGCCATTTCTGATGTAGAAGCTCAGGAACATTATGACAGATTCTTTGAGGTGTGCATTTTTTCCAAAAATTGAAAATATACAGTGTGAATTCTTCTTGTGGATTGCCAGGTGTTTCTTTCATTTTCGCTTCTAAAAACTTGTTGGCACAAGAAATAAGTTTATTGTTTTCAACAGTGAATTTGTTGTGAATGATTTGTTGATATCTTTAATGTATTTCTTATATAGGATGTTTTTCTGGAGCTTGAAGAGAAGGTAAATTGATTTTTTTACCATTAAACAATTTTTATAAGTCTTAACAAGAACTTACATAGCTGTCTTGAAGATAGCACCTTAATCCAATGTGTAATGATTTACATCAAGGCCTGATTGTAACAAATTATGACACAAATCCTCAGTGTCAATTTGTGAGTGAAATTCTGTCTGTTTTGTATTTTCTTACCCTCTTAGCAGTCCACAGAATGTTGGTTTTTGTTCTGTGTTCTAAATTCTATCCAGAGATCATACTATGATTACATGTACCAGTTGAGTAAGGTGTAGCAAAAGTTTGGTGACCAGGTTCCAGTGGCAACTTGTCGGTCTTTGATGTCATCGGCAGCAAAGCGTGGGAAATTGTAGGCAACGATGTTATTACCATTGGAAATGAGGAAAGTTGCCCGTTACAACACCATAATTGCAAGTCTAAAACTTGGTCATGGAAACCCTATCGAGGCTTGCTCAACTGATATTCCTAGTCATTGGCAGAACAAAGTGGAAGCTCAATCACCCAAGAACTCTCTTTGTGCCATCTCATTGCTATAATGTCAGTGAGCTTAGTCATAGAAACTGTGGCATTAATATTTAAATGCTTCTTTGTGTATTCCAATTCCAATTCCAATTTCTACAGTATGGAGAAATCGAGGAAATGAATGTGTGTGACAACCTTGGAGATCACCTTGTTGGCAATGTGTATGTCAAGTTCCGCTATGAAGAAGATGCTGAGAAAGCTGTTAAAGACCTGGACAACCGCTGGTACAATGGTAAAGTATAACATAACCTCGCATCAAAGTTTAAGTACACATCCCACCCTGAGGGGACTGGTGTTACAGAGTAGTACAATCGAGCAATTTGTTTATCTTGTTCAATAGTTTTCCTGTTTTCTAACATACAGGGCAACCAATCTATGCAGAGCTATCACCGGTGACTGATTTCAGGTAAACTTATTACATGTAATTTTGGTTGGGTTACATATACATATAGGTCTTTACATTTTCCAGGTCATACTCTTCTTGTTTTGTTTATGTGATGAAAGTAAATGATAGTATACATGTATAGTCCTGCAGTATAACCTTATGAATCTTTCAAACCATGTAATCATTAAATGTGTTTTTTATAATTTCAGTGTTCTTCTCATTGTTTTCTAGGGAAGCGTGTTGCCGACAGTATGAAATGGGGTATGTTGAGAATATTTTATTTATACCATAACGACTAATGGCCTGGTCCCCTTTCTTGTTATCGTTAATGTGACCAAATGTTTATTATGACATGTTGTTTTTTCCTAGATACAATCTGATCAGCATTTTAGTTCTGCCAAAAACGTTTGCTCTTCTTGACAACTGTAGTACCATGCTTGTATTGCTTAGAACTTCTCAGAAAATTTGCTAATTTTCTTTAATTTGTTTTCCCCCATTCTTGCCATACAATATTTACAAAAATATCACTCTTTTATGTCAAGTTTGTCTGATACAGACCTTTCACATGGTTAACACAAACATAAATTATGAAGAAAAGCAAACAAACTTGTGTGATCTACCCTTTTAACAATGTTGTAAAATGTGATATCATTGTGATTGTAGCAGTAATGTTGTTAATTTTATTGAGTTAGAGAGTTTAACCATAACCCTTGAGTGAGTAGGTAGTGTCTGACTCTCTGATCCCCTCTGTTATGCAGTGAATGCACACGTGGAGGGTTTTGTAACTTCATGCATCTGAGACCGATCTCACGGGACAGCCGGTAAGCGCGACTCCGTCACTCAGCTTAATCCATTTGAAACCTAGTCTTCTTGTATGTTCCTAGAGAGTGTTCTCGCGGTGGGTTTTGTAACTTCATGCACATGCGGCCAATTTCAAGAGAATTGCGGTGAGTTGTAAGGTTTGATGCAAGGGTCAGGGAGCGGAGGAGGGGTTGTCGGTCAAGTAGGGGATGTTGTCTTGATCTAACACCAAATTCTTATGTATAAATGTTATAAAAAGCAAGTAAATCTCTAAGGAGAATTTCCTTGCTTTTTATAACATTTTGACCTTAGTGCTGATAGGGTTAGACACCAATATGGAGCTTGGGCAGACAATATTTCGGAAAAAGCTGTTTTAAAAGATGTTAATTTAAAAAGTTTTGAAAAATGTTACATGGCCTCTAACTCACTTATACAAAGCCATAGGATCAGCTTTGTTCAGAAGAATTTGAAAATGTTATTTTCGAGAGAATTATATTCACCAAGTTGAGCATTAACTTGAGTGACAATTTGTATCACAAGAACTGTTTCATCATATCTGAAAAATTCCTTCTGTTACAGACGAGAGCTGTATGGACGTAACCGACGCAAGAGAAGGTATGAGTTATTTTCACTGCTATTGTAGTCATTGCCACCATTTCATACTTGGGACGCTAAAATTCTGATGACGTTACCCTGAGATCACAGTTGTCTGGTTCTTCACACACTCAATTCTTGCCCAACTCAAGGGTCAAAGATTTACCCTGAAGAATTCTACAAGAATGGAAGCTGTGATAAAGGTTTTTTTTTTTTTTGTAAGAGAGGAATGTTTGATCAGGGGTTAATATAGGGTGCATTTCTTTGGGGTGCCTGATCAGGATCAGCGATCAAAGATAATGGGCATTGTGGTACATCAAAGGAACCAATGAATCTTTGCCCAGGGTGCAATCATTGGTTCCTTTGATGTACCATGACCTGAGTGATCTTGGATCCCTGATCCTGATCCAGATCATTCCAAAGGAACACACCCATAGCCTCCTTTGCAGATGCCCTTTTGGCTCGTCACGCATTCCTCCCTTTACATGAAATGTGTGGTGAACCTAAATAATGTCTATGTAGGAGACTAAGGTTAATATGAAAGATATTGTACCCTGAAGCTTGACAGAGGTTGTTGGTTGGTTTTGAATCTTTGCGTGCCAGTAACAGCAAATCCAAGCCCAACTTTACCATCCGTATTATATTTTTCTGGTTGAATCTTTGTCATCTCTTGACCAGCCAAGGATTTAGCAAAGAGGAACACAACAATATATTGTTAAAATGTACTTAATTTAAGCTGAACCCAGTGAGGGTTACCATAATGTGGGAAAATAATTGGTGCTCTATAACCTGTTCACGGTCTCTAATCGATGAGTACTTATGCACAAACTTGGTTGTCGTGAAAATTTGGTTTATCCCTCAGCATGTCCAAAAATTTCTATTCATTTCAGAGGTGCTGGTGCTGGTGCAGCCGGCGCTAAAGAAACATCACCACGGTTTGTACACAAACGGCCCTGAAAATTTGTTATGTGAAACACAGTGTTCTGCAATTATCCCACCCTTCCAAAATGAGACAAATATTCAATTGGACAGTTTTTCTAAACAAAAGCATTAAATTCAAAGCGATTTCATTGAATGAAACAGAATGCCTCTTCTAAACACTGCTTTTCAAATAATAAAGAGATAAATACAATAAATTAATATGTTTTTCTCAGGTATGTGAGTGCAGAAATCTGAAAATTTGTCCTTAGTTGCAAATTTTGTACTCTTAGGATGTGCTCTTTTAAGGAAAATAGTAGCAGCTGTTTTTAATTTTTTGTATAGGAATGAGCCCATGGACTTGCTTGCAATAATGTAACTACTGCATTTCAAAATCACTGCAGTTTGTCTGAGTATGTTCAGACAGGTTTATTTCCATTTGGCAACTTAGCAGATAACATTCATATTTGCCCCTATGATTTTTTTCTGGCGTGGATTGACAGCCCAACACTTTTCAAGATTCAAGGAAATAACCAATGAAATAACCACACGAGTATGGAGGCTTTTCTCCAGAGTTATCAATACAATTTTATTTTAATAATTTTATTTTCCAGCAACATCTTACAAAGTTAAAGATTTTCTTTTTCATCATTATAAAACAATTCCTTCCAGATCAAAACAGAATGTGACAGTAGTATCTCTAGCCATTTGAAAGTTGGTACAATCTTTGCTTTCAATCTTTTCTGGTGTTCTTGATGTAAAATTTCAGGCGGGGAGGTTTTTCCTCCAACTGGACCGGACGTAACAGCACAGGACAAGGTTCCCCAGCAAACCAAACACTGTCAGACATTTTCTCTAACTTGTAACTTATTTTCAAAGTTTTATCTTCTTTGACATGACCAGACTCACAGCTAAAAAAGACAAAGTTCTAAAGCGCTAACACTAACATTACCCACAGGATGTTCAATATCATTGTAACGTTAACGTAAACCCTGTTTCCTTGGTCTGGATTTGGTATTTTTGCGTTTAGACTTCCAACATTTCTTTTGCAAGATAATCTCCTTTGAAAAGTCATTTACTGTGACTCCTTATAAAGTAACCTTGTTGTGAAGTGGGCAGTTGTTGTTATGTCTTTGGCACAGCTCAAAATTGTGGAAGCAAAGTGTCTTGAGACTCGGATAAAACACGCGCCAGACGTTATTATTTCAACTCCGAAAAGAGTATCTAAATCCTTCAAATCGGTTTCTGTTGTTTTTGACTTATATGAATAAGTATTGAACTGCAGAAGTTGTAAACTTTATTGCTGTTGTATTTTCGTTTCCAGGTCTCGCTCAGTTTCTCCTCCGTACACCCGCCGTTCACGATCCAGGTCTCCACCACCGCCTCCCCGCCGTCGTTCCCGTTCCCCTCCCCGCCGAGATAGATCGCGCTCACCACCACGACGAGACAGATCCCCACGTGACCGAGACAGACGAGGTCGTCACTAAGAGGGGATCCTCTGTATCGCTATTATTGCTCTGTACTGTATAAGATATTGTAACTCTACTTTCAGTTCTGAGATCAGTTTATTTGCGTTGTTTGAAGAACCGACTTGGAAAACTTCCGACAACTTCTAACGTCCTGAAAACTTCGGGTTTTCTTGTCAGACTTAGTGGTAAGAAGTGACTACCGTTCAAGACATTCTTGCAGTCTCACGCGAAGAGTTCCCGACCCGTTATGCCCAATAGGAACAAACCTGAGCTGTTCTTTTCTCTCATGTATGTTAGGCCTGGTTCAAACGTCGAACTTTACATGTGTCGAACCTAATACCAATTTGGGTCGACCTAAATAATTAAGTTCGGCAGTTGATTCAAACGTCGAACCTAATTTAATCGAACTTAATTGCAAAAATAAAAGAGACGCTATTGCAAACGACGGTTATTGCTGACCAAAATGGCGGGAAAATGTGGGAAAGACTAATTGTGAAAATGAAGAGCTTGCTTTTCTTGCAAGTGCGATGAAGGAGGGTAGAACTATTCGAAGAAGGCGACCGAGATGCAATCAGCATTAAACAACCGAAGACGATTTTTGAATTTGGTTTGCCTGATATTATCGCTTATTCCCAAAGGAACATCGTAATTCCTCGTCCAGTTCGTTCCTGTCGTCGGTTTCTTCAAGATTCATTTATTTTGTCATTTTCTCTCTTAAACATGACTCGCAGTACGCCACCGAACTGGCTGCTTTCCAACCCGCTACAGTCTCATCGTTTTCAAATACGGAACACCGCATACAGAAGTGGTTTATGCAAATCAGGCAAGTATATTTCGTGCTCTCGAAGCAAGAGGAACACATATCGTCCCGCTCTTCCCGCTATTTTGTTCCAAATGATCAAAACAAGGTGTGTGCGCATGACAAAAATAGAAAACGTGCAGATCTCTGGGTAAAAATTAATTTATTTACTGTATTTGTAATGTATGCATTAGGTTCGGTACATGAAAAGTTCGACGTTTGAATCGGAGTCGCTCCGTAGTCGAACTGACCGACTGGCCATGTCGAACTTAATTCCCGGGTCGACCCAAATAACATCTGTCGAACTTAATTGATTCAGGCCCGTTCCAAACGCCGCTCCATTCATGCGCCGAACCTAACTGATGAGTTAAGTACGGCGAAAGAGCGGCGTTTGAATCAGTTTGGTTCGGCAGGTTAAGTTTGGTGCGGCAAATAACATTAAATTCGGCAGGGTCTGTCGCACTATGCGACGTTGGAGCGGCAGCTGATGATTCATACGGTGTTCTCCTCATGTGTCGAATCTAATGCATAAATTACTGTAATTTATTTTTCATACAACGGGACTCGTGATTGGCTCAAAATTGAGTGGCGTGACCAGTCATGCATGAAGTTCAAATTCGTCGCTAAAAATAAAGACAACAAAATTCCAGTATGCCTTCGATTTGTGAGAAACAGGACTGAATAAGCGAGTTTCTTTAGCGCAAATTCATTTTTTGCTTTTTCTTCGTGATAGTAGCCCAGCTTATTAGATTTCCCTTTAGCAAGTCGATTTAACCGGGAGAAACCTGTCTAAATACAAACACTAAACCTTGAGTTTGAATTTGCTTCCCCAAATATTGCTATAACAGCAGATAACAGCGAAACGTTAGCTTTGCTATTTGGACAGAAATCGTGATCAAAACGTCGATCTCGTCATGTACTTTATTGGGGCTATTAGGTTCGACACATCTAAAGTTCGACGTTTGAACCGGGCATTAGTGGTAATAAACGCCATGTTCATTAGCAACCGCTGTCTACAAACTGTAGGCTCAGTCAATTTTTTTCAGAGACCTGATTTTGAAAGAAGCTAGGTCTCATTCTCCCGAGTTTAGTTAAAGCCCTGGTTGGTTCAAAGCCTGTTATCATCTAACCAAGGAGCAAAGGAGAGCTAAGAGTTTTCCTTCAGATGTCTCTTGCTCAGCCTGCTAACAATTAGTACAAGTCAGCTAAGTTTTGTCGTAGTAAAAGCATTAACCATTGTAAGAAATGTCGGTAGAAGTGCGTGTTAATTTAAACTAGCATTGTACCAAGTGGTTTATCGTAGGAAGGCCGAAATAAAGTCTGTTTTAGTTCTGTGTAAAGAATTGAGGGCTCTTTCTTAATCATTCCATTTAATGTGAAGTTGAAAAATCAAAATTTGCTACTAATTTCTAGTATCTATTGCAATTCTTTTCCGCTCTAAGGTATGTGTATTATACCGATTGTCTCGGACTTACTTATTTTTACAGCAGCTAAGGTCATTGAAAGCAAGTATTGTAAGATTCCTGAGTAGTGTGCTGTACTTGGGAACTCGCATGTTGGTGCCCTTACCAGGGGCTGCTGGAGTCGGAGTCCAGTCGTAGTCCACCCAACCGATTTTAAAACAAATAATTCCTTGGGGTTCTAGATTACGCTTTCTTGAAAGTAAGCTAACCAACAAGCCTTCAAACTAATGACGCCAAACTGTTTTTCCTGTGTTGACACTGAGTGCGGCGTTTTGTCTGACATCGGCTGCCTACGGTACTTATTCTCCCACGTGGCACAGTTCACATAATCTGCTACCCGCTGTATGGTTTCCCGCGCTTAGCACGAGTGGCACATTTTTGCCATGCGTGGCACGTGCGTTTGTCACTGTTTGAATATTTGCCCGCGTTATACAACAATGACATGCTTTCCCACAATTGGCACCGGTTGATATATTCCCGCACTTGGCACTGAAGATGTTTGCGTTGTTCTCCTTTGGTTCTAGCTATGATTGGTACACTGTGCATTGCATCATTTAGGAAGAGAAGATGTAGGACAAGTAAGTCAATATTGTCATATGGTACCCAGCTCTCCCACGGATAATATTAGCACGCGCGCGGCATCATGTTTTCGGGGAGGATGAAAGCCACGCGAGTACAATTTGCGTCACAGGGCTGGCTATTTCAAGACCCTCTTGGGTCTCTCGAAATCGGGAGTGATCTAAAAAGGGATTACCATAGGAATAAGGTGTATGGGGTTGTAACCTTCTCTCCCTTCGTCCTCTGCTCTATTCTGCTATTGATAGCACTGTACGCTTGCATCTCACCGACCACCTCGTTGACCTGAAGCTACCTGAAATCCCACTAAACACTAAAATAACGAATAGGAGATCTTTTTTGACAAGTTGTCGTTTATTTAAGCCAGCCGGGATTCCTTGGGCATTTACAATGTAAAAAAAATCTAGGTCTGTCACTATCGTTTTGCTTCTACACGAGTCTACTGTTTGCAAGATCCCGGTCACCTTAGTTGGCCTCAATCAGCAGGGTGGCATTTCATTACACCTGCACTGCCAAGCGTTGTCGCTCATCCAAAAGGTATTTAGACACAAATCACAACTACCGTCGCTGTAACCCAGTTTAATGCACCTGTGAAATTAAACTACAGTCATCAGACACTATCTATCAACAGGCCTGAGAACAGTATGAAAATATGCTGTCAACAGACACAGGCTTATTAATATTTTAGAGACTTGCTGTAAAAATTATGTTAAATATGAGAGTAAATAGGACTTGTGGAGCAGTTTTTGCACTAAAGTTAACCGAACAATTGTTGCTATTCGACATAAGATATGTAGCTTTGACATAATATGTTCATACTTTCTTCCAGTGTTCTAATAGACTTTCTAAAAGTCCTTTCTGAGAGGTCTTCCCTGGCCTGTTGGTTGAAGATTGCCCTCTCGCCTCGCTCGAGGGAGATAAACTTATAGGTCGACTTGTGGCAAGTCTAATGTTCTGGTAATGAATGCCAAATGAATAAAACGCATTCTCTTGGTAAAGAAAAACCTTCACTCGACTTCCGGTGGAGTTTTAAGCGCGAGTAACTGTTTATCATCGAAGCAAGGCCTTCAAACTTTGTGACTTTAAAGACTTTACTTCAACTGTATTTAGCTCTTATTAACCGAGCAGGAGGTCTGTATGGGAGAATCTTGACCGAGGTTCGGAGTACAGACCGAACGCAGTGAGGTCTGTACACACGACCGTGGTCAAGATTCTCCCATACAGACCGACTTAGCTCAGTTAATAAGCTAAGATGTTTATTATATGACAAAGAAGAAAACTTTAATTCGTTTAATGTAACTGGTTTGCTGACATTTTGTTTGCGAACGGCGATGAGCTTAACTTAAACCTGCCGAAATTTGCTCGTCCTCTTTACTTTCTTTTTTGTCATCAGGCTTTTTGGCACTTCCATAAATGATTGAGAAGAAAATAAAAGAAAATGGTGGACATTTTTGTATTTTAGTTTACTACTTTTTCAACGCAAAATGAAACCGGTCTAGATGCCGGTCTAAAATGGAAAATTTAGACCGCGGTCCATATCGATTTCAGCCAATCAAATTCGTGAATTTGGTAGTTCCCAGTCCTTGTGAGAGACAGCCATACATAATAATTGGGAATAATCACTAGCTTGATGGAATTTGTTGTTCCATGACAACTAAATTTTAACAAACATATTTTCTCAAATTTTACAGCCTCTAATAAGTCAAGCGGAAAGAAGGGAGTCAGAACCGATGATCCGACTTGTTTAACCGACTTATTATTTTCCCTTAAGTTACATTTGTAAAAATGAAATGAAAACATGACTTTATACCTGTCATTGCAGGTCTTCCAGAATAGCCCAGTCCCCCAGCTACTCCATCGGAAACATCGGCTCCAAGTTTTATAGCAGTTACCTATAAACAAAATCATTCAGCATTCTAATCTGGGCAGATGACAGGGAAACCTGTGGTTTCGCGAGCTGTACACGATAATTCGCGTATCGCATTTAAATTAATAGCGCTCAGTCACCGCGGTGTGTTGATTGCTTTTGGCCACGTACAAAATTACCTTTAAATTGAAGGAA
>Ga0126339_10001987_pt1 | contig 14423 bp, 7 predicted proteins | sample OrbTmetagenome_2_FD_92532 | JGI IMG/M metagenome (GOLD analysis project Ga0126339, IMG submission 92532) | Coral microbial communities from Petempiche,Puerto Morelos, Mexico - Orbicella T R C metagenome | ecosystem: Host-associated > Invertebrates > Cnidaria > Coral | place: Petempiche,Puerto... | reverse complement strand
GGTCTTTTTCAGCACGCTTCTCCTCCGTGTTTCATAGTAGTTCTCTTTTGCGTTATTCGCGCTCTTCTTTAATTTTTGCTCCTTCAATTAGATATCACTGATAGTACGTTTTGACCTATTATTCTCTCTCAGATGCCATATTTGTTTCATTTCTGTCTAGATAAGTTTTTTTTCTGTTTTTATTCTGCAGTACAGGTATAGGTTATAAATAAACTTAAGTAGCTTTCCTGTCTTTGCAGATTAATACGGGGTGCCTCGTTGGGAATAGGAGTCAAATTGGCCATTTTCGTATATTCTCGGTATTGGACTGGAACTAGCTTGCAATGGAGGCTCATGCGGGGGAATATCATTAAAAAGAGATAAATAATTTGCATTTTAAAAGCGCGCTGCATTAGCCTCAATTGCAAGCTAGTTCCAGTCCAATACCGAGAACACGAAAATGGTCCATTGCCCACCCCGGCGTGTCATAGACCCTGTTCATTAATGGCTGCCAATTTAAATTTTGAATTGTTAACTCAAAAAGAGATTAGTCAGGCATATTTTAATTAAAGAATTCATCTATAAAAAGGGTCTATGGCATAGGTTACATGGTAGTATAAAGTTATTTCTATTTACCGAGGGCGTAGCCCGAGGGATTCCTACAAGGTGAAAGTAGTTGAATAACATGCTTGTTTCTCACTTGGGTGACGTCTTCTCTCAAGGGAAACGTTCCATGCTTGTGGCCAGAAGTGTAGCAGCTCTTGTAAGCTTGTAGTTCTTTTCATTCTTCATTGTTAGCAGCTGTTATTGTTTTAGGGCTAGGGGCATTGTTTCTGTTCAGTTTGTTCTATTGTTCTCTCAAAGGGTAGCAAGCCATTCGTGTGAGACGTTACGAGAGCTGCTACATCACCCCTTGTGGCGGTTGTATGTTTTTAGACTGACACGGATAGTTTTAAAAGGTGGCAAATTTTGTCTATAACTAAATATGTGTTGATTATCCTTGTCAGTGGAAAGCATGTTGTTATACCTCCCAACTCAAATACGTTCTCCGATTGGAGGAGAACGTATCACGTGTCGTGGGTCAAAACTCACTAACTCTCTAGGGTGAAAAAACCTCACTAACTCCCTAGGGAAACAACAACTTGCACTTTCGACTCGCACGTGACCAGGTCGTACTCCTTGAAACCGCTGCAAATTTGTGAGCCAGCCGGCGTCAGGCAAACGATTTCTTCGCAGTTTTTTTTATACTTTTGTGTTGGGAAGTAAACAAAACACTTAATGACTGGCCACGCGGCTTCGCCTCGGGAAACATTGAGGGCCTCGGGGAAACAAAACTCACTGTTTCCCTTGGGAACAGTCATTAAGTGCTTATTGTCCTTCGTAGCAGATAGCAGCCCGATCAGTCTTGTATTACTACAGCAGTTGGAGGCAGTGAATAAACACCTATCGAGGTATTCCTTTTGGAGGGAAATTTCCAACTTGGAGAATGAAAGGTGAAATTGTAAAACGACACGAAAGTGTTGTAAGTCAGTTACCTTTGTTTGCAGCACGAAAACCGATGATGGCGGATGAAATATGTTACATGTTCTCTACCCGCATTATTTGTACCAATTTGTCGGCGGGATATGTTTAGGAATATGATGTGGGGATGTTTTAGAGGAACATGACGACGGAATACGTAACCCATTTTCCTCGTTGTTTTCAGCTGTTGTTTTTAATTCAGTTCCGCTCTGCAATCCCCAACTTTATAGACCTACGATAAGCGACGATACGGAATACATTCAACTGAAATAAACATAGGCAACCGAAAAATGTGACAATAAGCTAGGTTTATTCCGGTATTGCTCATGGTTTCTTATGGTTCCGCTGTTGGCTAGATTTAAGTATTACCCCATACATTTATTATGCATTCCTTTCTTTGTTTAGCTAAACAATAGCCGAGACAATAGAATCCCTTTGAGACTTACGCGCTTTGAATGACTATAAAACTTTTCATTTTTTTTCAAAGTAATCGAACCGAAGAGCACTGGAAATTAGTCACGTGACAAAAAAAGTCATTTTGCCATCCGCCATCTTTCTTTAACATCTTGGTTGTGACTGTTGGAAGCAGTGGCGATTTCTAGCTGGAATTTTACTGAATTCGGGTCAGGATTAACTCTTGACTGTAAGTGGAGGATACGTTTTTGGGGTGAGTGTTTTTGTTTTTTGATATTAAAGTAAATTAATATAAATTTGAGCTCCTCGTCCAACTGATCAAGACTGATTGTGGAACTACAAATTATAAAATAGACATAAAGTTGTTTTTATCAGGTGGAATCTAAGTCAGTGGTATTCACTTCCTTATTGGTCGTGAGTTATTGGCTGTTTTATTATAGGATGAGGTGTGGAATGAATTAACGGAAGATTAATTCAGTGCTTAGAGAGCAGGCCGTCTAGCAAATACGCTTTATTCTTTTTAATTTATGAGATGCAAATAAGAAAAAGCGCCTGACCAAGTAACGATGCCGGGAGTTCGACGAAAAACGGCAAACCTGAAAATTCCGGTTCGACGTAAGGCGGTTAACACGCCCGGCCCCCAGCGATTGAGGCGAGAATCACGGAAGGAATTTGACGGAGCTCTCTTGGCGACTACCCACCCGCGTAGGTATTTCCAGTGCGCTAAAGACCAGCAACGTAAAAGGGTGCACTCAGCCTCACCCACGAGGCTGAGTACTTGGGCGTACCCATGAAGCTGAGTATGCATACTTGCAACTCCCAGGAACAAAGCTGGAATGTCTCAGCTCTTTAGATCATCGTAAAAGAATCCCCTGACGTCAGTGCATTTTATACACGCTTGACATCATCATCAGCTCTTATTGCCCCCATTGGGGCATGGGGCCGCACATGCTTGACATACCAAGCGTTAAATTTACCGACGGTCGATTAATCAGCAGTTGCGTGTTTGTTTGTTTATTTATTTATTTTTTTTGCTATGTGCAATTCAATGTTCATTATCTTTTGTAGTGAAACCTTTCTGAGTATGAGAAGAGATGAAACGCTCGGAGCGTCATACCAGGAACGTCCGCTACAGTGCAGTAAAATTGTGTTCTCCGATACATTGTTTTTTTTTTGCAGGAGTATCAGTTGCTTTTGGGTCAACTGGGGTTAGAGATAATATACGTCTAACCTACTAATGAGGATCGCCAGTGAAAATAATATAAAACCTCTTATCACCAGCGGCGAGATAAAATCTGAAAAGAAAATTAGTCCATTATAATTTTGAAATTCAATTAGCGCTATCAAACATGAGTACATTAACACCAGTCATTGTCAGTCTGCTTGAGTCCTTTGGAATTCATTACTACGTAATAGTGTCCTTGAGTCGCAAGATAAATACACATTGTATTAGTATTGACTGTTCAGCGGAGATAGCATTACGTCACGTACAGCGTAAAAGGTGCTCTGTTATCTGATCAAAAACTAAAACGCTGCCGTCAAAATTACTCAGCAATATTCAAACTTTACGATATTCAAACCCTTGGCACATCAATCGACTTTCCCTTGTGGCGAAATGTATTCCTTATCTCTTTTTTGATGTCACGTTTAAACAAGGCATACGCGATCGGGTTCGCTGCAGAGTTTGTTACAACAAGGAAATACACTACTCTGACGAGATCATCTGTAGCTTCGCACACCTTGGTAAAGTAACATAAAGAGCTGTACACCTCGAGCGCATAACAGGCAATGAAAATGGCCACCACTGTTGCGATAACCCGCGCTGACGAGACTGTTCTGTGACCTTTGTGATATGGTGCGTTGTAACGCAGTTGAGAATCCAACTTCGCAAAGTGTCGACAATGTTTCCTTGCCGTTCTTATGATTTTCACAGTGAGGAGCAGTAACAAGACACAGGGAATGAATTCAAACATGGATGTCCAGATGACAACGGTAATGTTGAAGTTTATGCTGCATCCATGGAGACTCGTGCAGAACGCAGGAACGAAATACGTGACGAAGGGCACAAACCACGAGAATGCTATCAAACACTCAGCCCGCTTTCTTGTCATCAAGGTTGTGTAGGTGAGTGGCCTTACGATGGCTAAATAGCGGTCGACGGTCATTGCGCAAAGACTGGTAGTCGAGGAATAGATCATCAGTACTGCAATGTCATCTGCGATTCCGCGATTGCAGTTTGACTGTTGTAAATTGCATATGAAATGCGCGGGGAAAAAACAAGCTCCAACGCCAAAATCGGCCAATGTCAGTGACAACACGAAGCGGTTTGGATTAGTTTTCAGTCTCCGCCTTGTACATATAAGATAAATCACGAAACCATTTCCCAAGATGGCTAGGGTTGATGGAATCCACCCGAGAATCCAGTACCAATGCATCTTAAATGGTTCTTAATTATTGTACTACAAATATCAAACTGAAGCAGGTTTTACCCAACACAGAGTTAAATTGTATCGTATATAGATCACACGGGCGTAGGCATCGGAATTGACCTCCACTCGAGAGCAATTCTGTCATCGCTTTGTTTGTTATCATCTGTTGACAGATGTATTAGCTCTTATAAAGCAATACAAACGTAATTTCCTATCAATACTTGAGGCAAACAACCATTACAATGCTGAAATGACGGAGATTATTCTCATGATTTGCATGTTCTACAGTGAGAGATATTGGCAACCTTCACTATTGAAAAATAGTAACTTTTTGTGTCCTGGAGGACATGAACATATATTCTGTCATTTTTCATTTGCATTTTTCTTATCTTTTTTCAGTCAAGTACATTATATATGCATAAGAACTTTTTTAGCAGTTTTAGTACAGGTACATTAACATAAGTACAAATTGACCATTGATGTTGTTAAAGAAACGTTTTTGTACATGTCTTGGGAGACTGCCTTCAACAACAAGTAGCAAAGCCATAGAGTGCGGCGTGATGCATGTCATGGCTTATCCTACTAATCTTAATCCTGCCAGTATTAAAAAAATTACTGAAGTGACCTTTTCTTGTTAAGCAGACACTAAAAAAAGCTTTCTGGGTAATGAAAGCCGTCCTTAATTAGTCCCTTAGTTAGGCGGTTAACCACCGACTGGTTAATTTAGTTAGTAGAGCGCCAGTCTGTTGTGCGGGAGGCCGAGGGACGGCGAGGGTTCGAGCTCCAGACCGGACCAACACACAGGGTCTTAAAATAACTGAGGAGAATGTGCTACCTTTGTAGTTATATCTGTAAACGGTTAGGCGTTCAAGTCTTCTCGGATAAAGACTATAAATCGCAGGCCCCGTCTCTCGCATCTTCAGTGTTACATGGTTAACAGGAGACGTGAAAGAACCCACACGCTTATCGCAAAGAATAGGGCGCGGAGTTCCCGGTGTTGTGGTGTGGCCTTGTCTCACACGTTGGTGCCTCACATAAGGTTAACCTCATTGCGCCTTTCCCCCTTGTACAGAATTGTCCAAGAAAAATGGCTGTCATGTCGTGACAAATTGGTCCTGAGGTGTTAGCAATGATTTAAATCAAACTAAAGTAAATCTCTGGAATTTTTAGCGTGAAAAAAACAAAACAAAAACAAACAAACAAACAAACAAACAAAAACAAAAACAGAAACAAACAAGAGCGGTCGTGAATAACATGTCTCTCTTTTGCAAAAAACTATCAGAAGAAATGATATACTCGAAAAAAATGCCTGTTATCACAGTTTTTGCCCGGAGTTATTGGAGGTCTGACATACAAACGAGGCAACGAGGTCAATGGCCGAAATTATGCTAGACGGACGAATCATCCGTGTCTGGCGGATTGTATTAATTTCTAACTGTAATTGAAATAACGTGTGTATAGGGTGTATATGTATCTCGTTCCTCACACTTAAATACAACATCTACATAATTCATATGGGTGCTGCTTTCGCTGAGCTCTGTTTGCTGGGTAAAAAAACTCAACACTCCCAACGCTTTGCATTGACCCTTACGTCTCGATTATTATATTGTTTGAAGAGTACTTCACCGCAGCTATTAGGAAACAGACAGGCTCAAACCTTTCATCACCTTAAAGTAAAACTTTAACTGTGTTTCACCACTCATTAGAAACAGACGTGAACTGCCAAGCAAAATTATCTTATTACATTATGTCATTTATTAATATCAACAACTACATTTAAACAAGCTCAAACGAAACAAGCCTCGAAATTCTAAACTATTAATATCTCTGATGAACGATGTCTTAAAGGACTAAAAACCAGAAGTTTTCGGTAAAAACAAAAAACAAAAAAACAAAAAAACATGGCATATTCACATCGGCTAACGTGTTTATATTTTTGTCGCCACCCAATTCAGATCATGCATGTGATGATTGATCTGGGAGGGTACAATTCGTGCAATCAGTTGCGTGTGAGCGGCCTGACAAATTGCATAATTGTAACCTCTCAAATAAATCATCACATGTTCTGAATTGGATGTTAACAAGGATGTAAACACGTAAGCCGAATCCGTCTATTTGCTTGGTCCTGAGATATGGCCGATAGGTAATTATTTACCACCTGAACAATATAACTCTTTCTTCCTTTCGCCCATATTTTGGCGTAATTTTTTTATTGTATTTATCTTCGTCAGCTAGACTGTTTAAAACTTACAAAAGGTATGGATTGGGAATTAAATTACGTTTAGCCATTCACATTATTGCTGAAATACTGTTGTTATCATTTTTCAGACACATGTCTTCTGAAAGCCACTTAACGTTTTCGCATCAATTCAGTGGTTCTTTTATGAAAAGAAAACGCCATATTTGTTGACATTTTCAAACTGGGATCAATGTTGATTCACTTCCGACCCAATGTAGTCACAAGAAGTCAACGCTAATCATTACTCATTCTGTCCCAGGAAAATGACCGGTTCTTAATCCGGCTACAATGGAGAATTGAAAGTCTCAACTAAGCTACAAAATTTTCGTATACATGTGAATTGCAGCTTTTACTGATCGAAAGACAGGGAAACTTGAAAGCCACTCAGTATGTGTGTAATAAGTGTTTAATCTATTGGAGTTGTTATGTCAACTATAAAAATTGAACCGTTTATATGGTTGAATTTAGAACACGATATCTTGAAAATAGAAAATTGCGTTTTTAATGACAAATTAATTTTGTATTCTACGACCGCAAGGGTATTAAGTTTATTCAAATTTATGACCGCTTCCACGGACCTGCTCAGCCAGAAGCAGACACTAGCGCTGTTATAGTAGAAAGTGAGATGTTCCGTACTTAGCAATAATTGTATTTGGTCTTGAAATCACTTTGTTTTGCTTCCAATATTGATTTTGCAGGGAAAACCAATGTAATAATTTATGGTAATGGCCAATTATTTTTACTCAACTCACAACGAACATACATATATACAACTGTAGCTAAACAGAAAAATCCCTGGTATCTAGTAGTCACGAATTTTTATTTACAATGAAGCATTCTAGAAAGCTGTCTTTTGGGGGTAGAGAGCAGAAGGGGTGGAAGAAATGGACTGACCACAAAGTAAGGCGACCTTGAGCACGAAACGACCCTTTAAATAACCTGGCGGTTTTTGACAGGTCTACCAAATCATTGCAGCCATTAGACTTCTTGCTTGAGTTGCCTTGCAATTAAGGAAAATTATCTGTCGCCAAGGTTCTATAATTAGCTATACCAATGAAACACAAATAATACAGCTATCATTTTCTACCTCGCTTTTCCAAATTTTCGTCGGTCCTAAGTGGATGCAAGGTGCGATCTATCTTAATCGCACATGTTTCTACATAAGTTAAGAAAAAAAAAGGATGTGATATAAAATATTTCTGCCTGATATATTCCTTGAAAACAAATTTTCTGCCTGCTACTTGGGGACCAACTTACACTTCTGAAAAGGGACAGCCATTCATTAGTAAGGATAATTGTTCTGCCTGGATTATTTTTACAGCTGCTACTGGTAGTTTTCAATCGTTCATTTATAAATGCTAATTTTCGTTATTCGGTAAACAAACCAAACAATTTCAAGGAAACTTTTGTTTTTTCTTTCGAATTCCTATTCTATGGCAGATCTAATAGCTATCTTAAGTCTAGTCCGTATACTGTAGCTTTCATAGCCATAGTAATTTCACATTTTGTGGTCTATTTGATATGCTAAGGTAAATATTTCGCCATTAAACTGTCAAAAGGGAGAGTTCTCAGGCTTCTCCAGCATTAAATGATCAAATACTGAAACGTTTTAATTTGAGATCATCGCCATATATTGCAATTTGTCCCTAGCTGCAACTTGGCTCTGTATTTTGAAACAATTTGGGAAATTGCCCATGAAAAGGACTGTTTTTATATTCGATTGCATTTTACTACAAAAGAGAAACGCTATCTGCGAAGAAGACGATAGAGCAAATATATTCATAACAATGCTATAACATACCTACTCTAACATCTAACTTGTATTTGCTCGTTCTGCATATCCCATTCACTTTTCAGTCATTTACCTGTTACAAAAATCAGATAAGTTACTCGTGCTTCCAAAAAATTAACACTTTTAAAGCCTCTCTAAATTCTCTTTTCCTGGCAGCGTAAATCCACGGATTAATGGCTGAGTTTGAGTAAGCTAAGAAAAGTGCCCAAGTTCCCCAAGATTCAAGTGTTTTCTTCTCCTGACAGGAAGCGCCGTCTTGAGATACAACTTCATTGATGGCAAAGGCCAGGGTTGGTAAGGCCGTTAAATAAAATACGCCAATGACAATAGCAATGGTTATGGAGGCCTTTTTATTGTGCACTTGACTTGCTAAAGCTGAATCGCTTTGCTGGCCGATGGCTCTGGACTGACGAGATGCTTCTTTAAAAATGCAAACATAGCAGTAAGAAATAATTACACCCGGGATAAAAAACACTGCAGAAACAACTATGATCCAGTAAGTATCTTCATGGATTACCAAACGCAGGCAAGCGATGCAACTTGACAGGACCCAAACAGACACAACTGCGCATCGAAAACGTCTTAGGGTGACAATGGCGCTGTATCGTAAAGGAAACATCACTCCAACATATCTTTCTAAGCTGACAGTACACAAATTATATGTTGATGTACCAACGCAAAAAACGTAAACGCAGTCCACAGCAATGCTCAGAGGATGTTCCTCGTCGGCGACCGCTAAGAGTGATCGTGTGATCCAGAGCGGCAGAGCAACGATCCCGACAAAGAAGTCACAGACAGCCAGAGAAGCAAGAAAATAATTTGTAAAAGAGCGTAGAGCCGTTTTCTTGTATACTGCTATGGCTATTAACACGTTTGTAGTACACGCGAAAAAAGAAATAAGCAGGCCCAGGACGGTTGTTAAGAGTACGTTCCACTTTGCTGTTGGAAGTTCATGGCAACCTTCGTCAGCCATCATATGTTCCAAGAGTGGCGTAATTTACATGCTGACTTCCTTTAGTGACAACAATCCCGCAAATATTGAAATACTCTAAAGACACTTCCTCGATTAGAGGAAAACGATGTCGGTTCTATCTTGTTGGCTTCAAACGAGGTGGTTGTTTTAATCGTGCCGATTATCGTAGATTTTAAAATGGGAACTCGAATCTCGCCAATCAGTATTCAATAACGATATAATTTTATCGCTAAACATCAAGTGTTAGCACCTGCACGCGTCAGTAATAAATTAAGGCTCTTTTTACGCATCGATCTAAACAAACCACAAAGTAGTTATTTTAAGAGTCAGTTCGGTAAGCTCAAATTTTAAAAACACCAAACGGATGTGGCACACTTTCAAGTTCTGCTCGTTTGGTACCGCGCTATGATGACTATATACATCATTCTGAACGATTATTCGTTTGTAACGATAATAGGCTATTTTCGGTTCCATATTTCGGCATTGTTCATTTGTAGTTAGGAAGCTTTTTTGTCCCCGGCTGGAAAACTGAAATCGATTTAAGAGTGCTTAATGGTTTTAAGCACGTTTTCAATATTCCCTGGTCTTCGATTAGGTCACGGTCGCTGTTCATTACTTCCCGAAAGATTAGGTTCGTATAAAATGCTTCGCAATGTGTCGTTCTAAAGAAAAGGTTGCATAATATTAGGCTAAATTTTGGACTTCGTTTGAGGTGCGGAAATACTTCAACTTCGTCAAGTAATGAAATATATAAAATAATTGCGACTAAGAATCATGATCAAGCTATGATAATTCGTATAGTGTAATCTTCCGGATGACGGTAGCTCTCAAAAGAACTGTTGTTGATGAATGACGTTTCGAGAACCTGTCTGAGCGAAAGTTCTTTCAGTTATTGTTTTCATTCATTGTGCTATAACTGTGGGTCATTATTGATTGATTAGTTTTATCACATGACACTGACCAATGGTAAATAAAGTTATGTGCTTAATTTTATATTTTTAAATAGTTTTATTTTTCTTTATACTGCTATATATCTCTTGTTTTTCTACTAATAAGAGAGTCCATCTGGAAAAACAGTCAAGAGCCAAGAAGACTCGCCAATAGTATTTTCTCATATCATGTGATTAGCACGAGTGATAAATAAAGGCCTAATTTTCATTGCGATCTATTATTAGTTTAACTCACGCCTGAAACTACTCACACTCCACCTGTACATATGTAAACAAATTAAAAGTTACGTTTCTTTTATCTTTAACTTGATAATGATGTCACGAGATGCCATCGAAACGTTTTTTAGAAGGGTTGCAAAATTGTCTTTTTGTGCCATTAGCAGGGTCACTCTTTTCAATTCCACTTTTTTATAGGGAACGGCACAACTTTGCGGGTGGCGATGGCTTTTTCTCGGAAGATGCTTATTAGGATGAGTAGTCCCGTGAAGGCCAGTGCAGTTAATTTACACAAAGCAATGATATATGAGTAATCGTATGAAATTCTGAGCAATTAAGGATTTACACTACTCGTGATATTTGAAAATTATTTCAAATTGCACTCGCTTATGGAAACAACAATCCTCAAGCAATAATTTTACCCCATCAATAGGCTTTAATAAGTAATATTATTATATGGCTGTGTCTCACAACGACTGGGAACTACCGAATTTACGAACTTGATCGGCTGAAATCGATATATTGACCGCGGTCTAGTTTTTCCCATCTAGACCGGTTTCATTTTGCGCTGAAAAAGTAGCAAACTAAAATACAAAAATTTTCACCATTTTCTTTTAGTTTCTTCTCAATCATTTATGGAAGTGCCAAAAGCTTGATGACAAAAAAAAAAGTAAAGAGGACGACAAATTTCGCCAGGTTTAAGTTAAGCTCATCGCCGTTCGCAAGCAAAATGTCAGCAAACCAGTTACATTAAAAAAAAAATTAAAGTTTTCTTCTTTACCATATAATAAACATCTTATTAACTGAGCTAAGTCGGTCTGTATGGGAGTCGAGCTAAGTCGGTCTGTATGACCTCGGTCGTGTGTACAGACCTCACTGCGTTCGGTCTGTACTCACGACCTCGCTCAAGATTCTTCCATACAGACCTCCTGCTCGGTTAATAAGAGCTAAGTAATTGAACCAAGTGGAGTACAATCCAGGGAGTAATCGGGCGAATAATTTCAAAATCGGACGAGTGCGCAGCGCTGAGCAGATTTGAAATTAAGAGTGTGATTACTCCCTAAATTGTACGACACGAGTTCCAGTTACTTATGAATCGTATCAATAAGAAATTTCGAAACTAGAAAAACGTCTTTCGAAAACTTCTTTTGAGCGAAAAAGTGAGTTGCACTTTCCATAAGTTTCAAAAGATGTTGGAAAAATTTGGAAAGTACGTCTAATTCACATGCCAACGTTCAAGGTATCCAATTGGCCAATTTTGATATACCGCAAAATTAATCCTCGAATTAGCGCTCCCCCTCGAATAAACGCCCCCCTCGAATAAACGCCCCCCTCCCCTCACCCCCTTTTGTGGACGAGAAATGAGACAACAAAGGATGTATCGTTTTCTCGTGTAGTATTGGATTTGTACATTGTTTCAGTTTGTGAACACGTTGAGTTTCTAGTACTAACGGTGCCGCGATTTAAACTTTAGGATCAACTTTTTGTGTCGATAACCAGCTTTATTATATATCTCAGTTAGTACGCGCGCTGTGATTGGTCAATTTAGCGGTCCGTATTCTACTGTACAGCCCGCTAAAATTTAAAGCCGTTATTGTTTCCAAAATGTTTCGTGATTTATCGCCAAGTTTACTCAACTTTTTTAGCAAGTAAAAGTTTAAAACTCTTTTATTTCTGAAATTGTATATTAAAACCTGCTAACGACGTAAGAGTCACTTATCAACGATTTCAAATTGACTCGTTTTGCTTTTGAGGTGCGTCAGAAATTTGAAGCCACTCCGCGTGAGTAGAAGTCGTTCCCGAACCCGTCAGACACACGGTAGAGATCTAATGAATATGTTACTAACCTCGTTTTCTTTTTCTTTTTTTCTTTTTTTCTTTTTTTTCATCGGAAGATCCATGTACTTTGCAATACTGACGTTACCTACAATGCTAACATGATTTACATCACTAACATTAGTTACAATAGTAATATATATATTTTTTAAAAGAATTACTACATAGCATATATAACGTTACAAATACAAAATACTACCTTTAAAAGCTTACAATTTGCAACACAGAACTAACATCGACTTGTCACTTGTTTTCTTGGTCCGTACTGTAAGTTACGTAACCTCGATTTTCCCCTTCGATTTGTTCCATAAATCGATAGGGAAAAAACTCGGTCCGTCACTTAAAGTACGGCCCGCGAACTCAGTTAGTAAGAAGTATTTATGCTATTGTTTACACGCAGATAGTGTATTAAAAAAATGATCATGTCAGGCCACGATTTGGAAAAAAATAAAAAAGCGCCCCCCTCGAATAAGCGTGCCCCATCTTCTCCTAAATTGAAATAAGCGCCCGGGCGCTAATTCGAGGATTTACGGTATTTAAATTCTAACATGGCTCCGAGGCTTTGGGGAATAAAAAAAGACAAACAAAAAATCTCGTCGAGATTGAGGGATGAATAATTGATGCCTTTTGTTTTATTCCGCTAAGCCTCGTTCCAAGTTAGAATTTCAATATGTCGAAATTTGCCTATTACAGGTATCCAATTAATTACAACAAGTTGTAATTATTTAACAAATAAAGAAGCCTCGACTGTGCTCTGTTCTGTTGTAAAGCACGCAGGAAGCGGTAGAGCACGGAAGAAGAGTACGGGAAAACACGAGACGAAGTCGAGTGTTTTTCCCCACTTCTTGAGTGCTCTACCGCTTCCTACGTACTTTACAACAGAACAGAGCACAGTCGAGGCTTCTTTATTTGTTTTATGATAAAGAATCCAATAATTTCCCCACGCATTCGGCTGAATTTTCAAACCAAACTTTATTTTCCAAAGGAGTAAAAGTGGCGTCAGCCGTGCTCTGTTCTCTGATAAAGAACGCTAAAATAAGCCAGTCACAATCCTTGTCAGAATTGTTCAAATAATTTGATTGGCTAACGAAGCGAGAGATGTCAATCCCAAACTGGACTTCACCTAAGCTTTCAGTTTTCAGTAGTCTTGAGCGGCTTTCGAGAGAAGAACGATGCCTTCAAACTTCGCTTTTTAGTTAATTTTCAAATAAGAATCTAAAGGCAGGCAAGGTTTGTAGTCAATAGGAGTCCGGCCGTATTGTGGCTTATGAAAACGTGCACTTTTCCAATGGAAATTACGAAACCAGGAGCTCAAAGCTTGGGACGAAAATGCGAAATGCTGAGTTGAATTTGAAAGGAGCTACAGTTATTTGAGCTTACGGCCTGCAACCGCTTGCAGCAAGATTGCCCGAACTTAGGCTAGCGTAAAAGTTAGACAGACTAAACTGCTCCCACTGGTTCTACTCCGACCACAGAGGAGAATATCTAGCAGTCAAGCTTTGAGCTGACCACTCGTCGGTTCACTTCGCTGAAATGACTGGAGAACGAGCGTTTCTACACTGCATGTAAGTGTAGTTTTGAGCAATTGAGCATTTTTACAAAAATAAAGCTTCTCATCATAAACAGAGACAGCTCAATTGTTGTTTTCTGTCGTTGTTTTACTTTTCAAATATAATTTCCGCCTTCGTAACAAATATAATGTCTTTTATCGAAGCACTGTTTAGGTTGAGAATTTGTTTATTTCGCTACTTGTTTTGTCGGCGGGATTCTAGCAAAACTTGTCATTTTAGTACAGTTTTCACACTTCTGTTGCTAATAATGGTCTCTGTGAGCCATATTTACTGTAGACATAGAGCTAGTTTCCATTGCAAAGCACGCTGTTTCAGCCAATCAGTACACGACTCCACAAGCTTGTTAGCTTTGACGTCTTTTATCGTGTATAAATAAAGGTTGTATGTATGTATGTATGTATGTATGTATGTATGTATGTATGTATGTACGCATTGCGTTTGTCTGATGTTTAATGTTGGACAAATTTGTCAAAATTCTGAAGCAAAAATTTGAAAGCCAGCTT
>Ga0126339_10001985_pt1 | contig 14427 bp, 6 predicted proteins | sample OrbTmetagenome_2_FD_92532 | JGI IMG/M metagenome (GOLD analysis project Ga0126339, IMG submission 92532) | Coral microbial communities from Petempiche,Puerto Morelos, Mexico - Orbicella T R C metagenome | ecosystem: Host-associated > Invertebrates > Cnidaria > Coral | place: Petempiche,Puerto... | reverse complement strand
TTTAGTTTCACTGCTAGAATCAGAGTTACTTTTCTGTCACATTGCCTTTTACATATTTGCATCGCAGGAATCTCAAACAATCTATTTTTAAAATAATTTTAGTAATTCCTTGTAAATTGAGCTGTAAATCACGGGGGTAAAGATCGCAGGAAGAGATAACCATAGAATATCACGAGATGACCTAAAGCACATAAAAAAATATTTCTTTTTTTTTTTCCCTTTTTTTTTATAAACTGCATTGTATCACATCTGTTTCGTCAGTTATGTATTTTTCACGCCTTAAAACTAATTGCACTAAAATCAAAGGCCACAAGTCGAATTTGGTGTGGTAGAGATAAAATGCGGTTAGATACAAAACACACACACTCGATCTAGGAATTTGGTTTATACAAAAGCCTGATTTACTATCCGGCGTTTATAGTAGTTTGTCATGCTGATGAAATTGGCTTGCAAATTCGAAATGCAATCTTCGCATGACCGCATTATTTATCTTGGTTCAACCCTTAAGAATTATCTGAATTTTACATCGTCATGAAAATCTGGCATTTTTTCCAACAGTGACGGGGATTGAGTTTGCTCTCAACGAGACCTGTGTGGTAGAGATCATTTCACAGATGAAACTGAGATATCAAGTCTAGAAATATTTAATTTGGATGACATAAGTGGATATTGCAGGATGAAAATTTAGTGGCGGTGAGTGAGCTCTTCACATATCAATCGATAACGAACCCTGTAGGTAAAACCCGAATTCCTTAATAAGAAATGCAGCGAGGCGAGAAATGACTTCTGAACTTCATACAATAAGATCTCCACTCATGAGAGACCAGTATGAGCATTGACTTGATCCGGCAGTCAGTGGGTTAACCATCATCAGGTTTAGGAAATGTATCGGCTGAATCTTCAGTTAAAAGGTAACAATGATCTTTTGTGAAACAATTTATTTAAAATTATATCGTTCATGAACGTTTTAACTTAAGTTTCCCGCAAATATTTAACCAGTTCAGTTGACGATTATATAAACCTTAAACATATGTCTTTCTCAGTCCATGCACTCTTCCGTATACAATTAAAAACGCTACCTAACCAGAATATTTCACCTCCGAAAAGACGAAAAGACGAGAGCTTGGCATGTCATTTATATTAAACCTTCGTCTGTTTTTTTTTTTTTTTTTTTTTTTTACCATACCGAGAACGGAATGCTAAAGAGCGAAGGACTTATGAAAGCTGGGTCAAATTCTAAATTTACAAACTCTAGATTACCGTCTACCGTTTAGAAGGACTCGTTCACTATCGCTCTGTACATCAAATCAGTTACAGCAGATAATATTCGGAAGTAATTAAACGCCGAAGAGAGTAATAAAAGGCTAGGATTAAGGTCATTTTACGCAATGTTCTTGTGATAACGCAACCAAGATTAGATGGAAAACTCGTAAAATATATCCTAGAATCAATGTAAAGCCGGAGTTCACTTAAAGACATGGCACAACATTTGAAAGGTGATCCACGCGCATGTCATAAATAACATTAACAAAACTAAAGGAAATTACTGATAACTTTTAATTGAAACTGGTTTTCAACGATAACCTTTTTTTTCCCTCATGACATTGAAATGGTTGCACGAAAGAGAGGAAGGGTGCAAGACCAGCTCTGTGTCAAAGTTTTAATTACCATACGGTAAAATTTCGATAGCATATGATAGGCTTATACTTCATTAAAAGGCTTTGTCGGCAGGTTATTTTTGGGAGGGCTTATTATCGAGATCTTACGATCGAAAGGACTCTTGCGTACGCGTTTTAATGCATAGTTTTACATTTGGAAGAGATGCTGTGTTAATAATTGAGGTTAAGTGTAATCGGAACATTGCGATCTGTAAAACTCTCTGTAAATCTCAATAGGAATTAAGGTGGCTGAAAACAGTTTCCAGCACTTTCCGAGACTTTGATGGGTCATTAAAACCACTCGTTATCAATTGATGCTACAATCCCGGTATCAAAAAACTGCCCAGTGATTGGCGAACACGTTTTTGTCATTTTCGTGACCCAATAGGTTTCCATAGCAATAGTATAATCTGCTAAAAACACCCTTAATTATAGCTTTGAGGGCTAATAAGTCAAAAACGGCACGGTGAAATTTTTTATATCATCAAATTTTGATTAGTAGGGTAAGAGGCACCTTTTGTCAAACTTTTAAAAAAAATCTGTACATGGGGTTCAGAGCCACCTTAAAGTTTTGAAAATTTTAGGTGGCTCTGAACCCTAAGTATGGTGCTATATTTGGGTGGGGAGGAAGGGGGCATATTAAGTGTGATGGGCTTAATTTCAGAGGAGGGGTTCAGTTTTATCTGAATTGTAGTGTCATTTGCCACATGACACTCTTGAGATTAAAAAAGTCGAAAGCAACGTGTCATTTGCCACATGACACTCTTGAGATTAAAAAAGTCGAAAGCAACGTGTCCAGTAACTCAAAACCAGAGTTAAAGTTTAAGCTAATATTCAGCTAACTGACTTGGATCAGTTCGTGCTGATCCACTGCTGTGGCTGAGAGGACGATCCTAGTTCAGCAGGAAATTTAAGTAACACTTTGGGTGTAATTTCCCTTTTTTTTTTTCGCTAGTTCAGCCAAACTATCAGGCCAGGAGGAATTCATTATTGTGGAGGTTAAAACAGCAAAAATGAAACTGTTTTGCCTACTATATCTTCAGCTGTTTGTTCAGTAGAGTGAAAATATTTGTATTTGCAGTGAATGGAAGGAGTCGCTTTTCTTTTTTTGAGTGATTTATTTAAGAAACTTGATCAGAAGAAAAGAACACAAAACCAGAGGTCATTTTGCCGTTTAAAAGTCGCGCTTAATCTCATTAATGACTCCTGTAATACGTGAGCAAGCAGCTAGATATCGGCTCGCTAAGAGATTAGTTTTAATATTTTCCCATGGTGAATTTTTCCTCTGGTTGCAAAGATAAGAACAATTAAAGCAGGGTAATTAAGGTAGCGTTAAAGACAGGATCGTTTCAGTTTATCTGCCTTCTGATTTATTTCCATCAAGCAGACGGAAACAGACGATATCTGATAAACTTTAAATAATTATTAACTGTTGCGAAGTAAATTTCGTTCTTACTGGATCGTCTACAGTAGCTAGGAAAATACATTTCAGTTTTTAAGTTCTAAATTTTGGAAAATACTAGCAGTCCATCATTTGGCACTTAAATAATGTGATTTCTCTGCCCGAGTATACCTCAAGCACAAATCCAAAATGGTTGGTGATTGTTGTGTTTTCAAATTCCTCCGGCGTAGTGTGGACGGAAAACATTTGATGCGTTTTCAAAGCTTTAGTTACGGTTTTCTCATTGTAGTCCCCAGAATCCGCGATCCCTTTGGTCAGTAACTAAGAATAGAAACATCTTAGAGAGTCAAACACCGGATGTCCGGATGTCAGCGAATCTCGGACTTCCCGTCAGATCTGGCAAATCTGATTGGTCGAGAATGCGAAACGGATAATCTGCGTATACTCAGAACCGGGTCTGAGGCCCGTTTCTTGAAGGTCCAGAAAAGTTTTTGCATCCAGAAAGCCTTGCAAAATCTCATATCTTGTGATTACAGGGCTGGTTTATTCACACATTCGTAATATGAACAGAGGTTCCCTTTATACAAGAAGTTTCAAGCGTATACACCTCTCTAACATACAGATTAACTGAAAATGGCTTTACGGACCCGAAAAGTTTCCGGGGCTTTCCGCGAGAAATGGGCCTCTGGCCAGAGACCGTGTTTCCTCTTCCTGAATAGACGAGAGAGCGATTGTTGAACACTCATTTCTTTCATGCATCTGAGATAACGTCACGGGCCTCACAAGATGGCATCACTGATGTTCGACTTCTAACAAAGACTTTCCGTCACGTGTTCACAAATGTAACATGTTAACGCCAGCTATCTAGATTGATAATAATGTCAGACTCTCCCGATCGATTCAATGTATACTTCCTGCTTTCTTTGTCTATATTGTCTATATTTCAATTAAGAAAGCATACATGGTAATACGAACTGTTAATTGTTTGCAAATACCATAATGGCATTACAAAGATCGTATCATGACCGTATTTTTTAATTAATTTTGAATAGCGCCATACAAAAAAAAGATGACCTGCTTTGAGAGCATTCACGAAGCAGTATCTTGTGACCATCTTGATGAACAAAGTTGCCTTTCGATCTACCCGTTTTTCCTAGATTTCTTTGTTATCCCTGGTTGTCGTCATATGCATTGCTTTCAAAGTAAGTAACACTAAGTAGAGTTTTCGCATGAGACAGCTCTTTTAGTCATCATACTTTCATCCAACACTGTTAGTATCAAAATTAATCATATTTTGAGTCTTTCCATCATGTCGATAAGCCAAACTTTTGATCAGGAAATGAACTGACCAATAAGCCCAGCGGAAGAAATTATAAAACCGCCAATGAAGGCTAATTTGTAGAATGGAAATCATCCGATATAAATTCTCTGCCAAATAGATATATTTTCGTTGACAGACCCTTAACAAATTGAACTTTAATTTAGTGAAGAAGTGTTTATTAAGAAGCAAATCAGCAAGATATTTAAGCAATGCGCCCCGCTGACGTTCTTTGTTGATTAGTCTGTCATTTCTAATTATAGTTAAAGATTGCAACCTTGAAAAGACACGCTCGGAATATCGCAACGACAATGTTTCCAGTTTCTGGCATATTTTTGCGACTTTACGATCAATGTACTTACGCCTGGAAACTAAAGGTATGTGACCACGATTTTCACCGGTTATTTAATTTCTGGCTAAACAAATCGCTAAATTGCTTTATCCGCTGTAAGAATCTACTACGCTGTAAAGAAAACTCTCGTTGTATTATTACAAATCTTTGTGCAACAAAGTACGAAGCGCTTGAAAGATATTCTGTTAAGCACATTAATATTCGACTCCTAAACATCAAAGTCTTCTGACTGCAGCGCAAATCAATTTCACATGTCGCTTCGACTTAACCACGCGAGATCTAGACAGGTCGCTTGTCCAGTGTTCATAACTCTTCGATCCTGAGGACAATTAAACTTCGCTTTTTCGTTCGAGCGTACCATCATATTAAGCTTATTTAAGCTAAGAGTCTGAATAGTAGTTGATAGCCTGTACGGAATTAAAAATACGGAGAAAGATACATGCACTCTCGAACACACGGCAAACACGGCAAAATCACCCAAGTACCCGCACTTATAATATTCTGTTAGTGCCTCTGTAATTGAAATCATTGAAAATCCTTTCTCGCGCTTTCGCCAGTATCAATTCAACCCAATTACACAGGTTTCGTTCATTGCCTTGAATACTGCCAAAATTGGTCAGTCTGTTCAAATTGTACCGTGTTCAGTGAAGATTCAATTTCTCTTATCATGGGGGTTTTTGACTGTCTGTAACGATAATCACAAGTCTTCTCCTGTGGCCGTAAAACACCACACTGGAACTAGATATTAGTTCTGAAAATTACATGCAAGCTTTCGGAAATAAGACAACGCATAAATTGTGACAAACGGTGCTATGCGATAAGTGAAATTTTTGAAGAGGGCACTATTATTTAGACTAGAGAACTATGCAAACGTCCAATTCTGGTACATCCGTATTAGACCTATTGGTAAAAAACATTTTTTTTTTTATTTCGCACTCCATTAATACCGAAAACGCTTTCAATAATCACAAATAGCTGTGTATTAACTCGGTGAACTCTTCTAAACCTTCTGAGCAAGCACTCTTTCAACTCAGGAGCAGTCTCTCTCGATAGCTCTTGGTAGGCTCCAAGGGATGTCAAGAGAGATTGTTCGCAGCCGAAAATGTTTTAAGTAAAAGCGATATATTATTCATGACAACATGTCAACAAGAGTCGATGAAGCCATTTCTTGATACACAGAATGCCACGTAAGTATTGCGAAGAATCTGAGAACATTCGTCGGAACAGCTTTTGCTCAAAAATTAGGGAACAATGGAAACTTTTTTTCTTGTTTCCATCGAAAGATCGTCTTCAGCAAATATTAGTTTTGACCTTCACATTCAAGCGTTATCAGAAAACCAGACAGTTCAGTTTCAGCTGAGAACTTATTGGGTTGTCATCGGGTAAGGAATGCTATGTGAATATCGTGTTTCTAGTCGAAACAAGAAAGACTTGTTATGTCCGAAAAGAGCAATCAATAAATTTCGTAAAACTTTTGTTCCGAAGGTTTATTCCGCTATGTAGAAACCGAGCATTCTAGTTGACAAACGTTCTTTTTTGAAGCAGAATAAAAAAAATTCGTTAATTACAAATTAGAAAGCGATTTTTACTTGAGTGTCTTACGATAACTAATCTGCAGAAGTGCTTTGATTATGCCGACATAAGTTCACTTAGTGTCATTGCGTGTTGATTAGAGTCCTATTAATACGAACCTATCTCAGTTAGTCTAGTAACTAGAAACGCAAATGACAAGATGAACCAATGAGATATCTAGCGTATCTGGCGCCAAGCGCAGGAAAAAGAGCACGACAAAGTCGTGACTGACTTTTCAGAGTGGAAAAACGTTATAAGCCTGCGCGAGTTTTGGCCGCGTACCAAGCTCAAAGTTTAAAAGAATTGGCGGTAAATCGTGTAAGCAAAAAGTTACGACATTTTAACGTGCTTTCACCGAATTTTCTCGGCAAGAAACGTTATTTTCACGTCACTAATGGAAAGCTGGTGCATAGTTTTCGTGGGGAATCAGTTTTTTCGGACAAAGTCAACCTAAAGAAGGTTTCCAAACCTTTTATTTCTCCGCGGTATACTTTATTTATTTCGATGCGAGCACATTTTTTTCCACAAAACCTCTTTACATATTGCATCTATGTAAACACTCCACTGAATATATAAGCAACAGAGCCTCTCAGCAGGCAGGGGGACCCTTGTTTTCTTAATAGTGAAGTGCCAAAAAAATTCATGCTTCAGGCCCAAGTATAATTAAATAAATCAGCTGAGCGACATCCTAACGTATCTTATTACAGTCCGTCGTTCCTTCCACCAATTACAGGATTTAATTTGCAGCCTGCATTATTACCTGAGCCTGCAAGTACATTCTCGTTCCCAGAGGCCGCGCTCCTGTTGGTCAGCACCAGGAATCGCGACCTCTGGCCGGACCGGCCGGACCCGATTTGCTGAGCATGCGCAGAGTATTCGTTTCGTATTCTCAGCCAATCAGATTTGCCAGATTTGATAGAAAGTCCGCGAGTCGCGGATTTCTGGTGTTGGACCAGCCCAGAGGCCGCGATTCTTGGTGCTGACCAAAAGGAGCGCATCCTCTCGGGACGAGAATGCAGTAAGTAGTACTAGGGATGCGCAGAAAGCTGCGCGGTACGTTTTTCCGCTCCGAAGGTTGGCTTCGGTTTGAATCTGATTGGTTGAGCATCTGGCGGGAGTATTTTTGGCCAATCACAGAGCGCAGTTAAGCTTAACCAAAGTAATACTAGCTTGCTTTCGACGGAGCTCAATGGTTGAAATCTTTTCAGAAAAAATAAAATAAAATAAAACAATCAGCCAATTACTCAAAATGTCGAGCAGCCGTAATCACAACCAGTGGCGATTTTGTTACTTGTGTTGAACTTTTTTTTACCATGGCTGCATGCATATTATATGTTAGCTGGCCAACGCGATCGGTGAGTTTTGTGTTCACGACATTCAACTGAAATCCGCTCTATTGCAGCACTAAATAATTATTGTCAGAGATTTGTATTTTAATATGAACCGTTGCATGGGTTTCGATTCAGGCTTAGGTGTAGTACTTTAACGGTACGCTATCTAAAAGAAGGTCATTTCACATCGGTGTTTATGCTTTCTCTTTAATTTCGTGATAGAATTGAATTCCACTATGAGGTTCTTTTTGTCTTAGTGTTTGCTGAGCTTAACCAGCTAAGCATATACTGTGCTCTTGAATAAATAGACCCTTTCAGTGAGCGAATCTCTGCTCAGGTAAAGCGCGCTCATTTACATTACATAAAATATTTCATGTACACGGATGTCAAGTTAAAATATTGCTCTTTGATGATTGTCATTTACCATGTTTACACAGTGTTGCATGGTTTAGTAGTCCATGATGAAGATACGCTTTGTGACTGGTTCCCTGAGCGCTCCACTAAGAAGCGCCGCTAAGTAACCAGTTGCTCCGATTTGCTTTTTGAAAGATCGACACACAGGAAACTTTCTTGATATATCTATAATTGTTTGGCTTTAACTTGAAAATGCATGAATGTGGTCGACATTTTCTTGCCAGTTTGTAGGATTGGATTTCCTCTGTATCCATGGAAACAACATGAGACAACTCCATAGTTGATCTTCCTCTATCTCTTTTGTACATTTATTGACCTCGCCTTTGACTGAGTCCGTAAGTTCCCCCATGTTTAGTCTAGCTCAATAATATGTTTATATGTTGAAGACGCCGGGCTCAATGTGTTCATCACCTTTAATATGGTATGATTAAATCCTGGTAGATTTTAGTCAGTTGCAGACTGATTTAACATCCTGGGCTTTGCTAATTTGCACGGTTAAAACCATCGCTTTTTGACAATGGACGGTCTCAGCCCAATTAACGTTTGGCAGTTATTAAGAAAAATGTTTGATTCCGTTATTACTGGAATGCATTTTGGAGCGAGTCAGCCTAACTTTCACTGCTGAATTTGCGATGAACCAGCAAAAAAAACTAAATTCAAGAAGACTGAAGAATATTTCAAAAGCTTATCAAGAAATCAAACCTTTAAGTTCTATAGTGTTGAATATGGATTAGTTAGTTACTTAATTTTGCCCAGCTAGACAATTTCAAAATATAGCAGCTGTGATGCACAATAGACCCTCTGCTGATAGATAGCCATTCCTGGTTGACTGTTGATCATGAGGGTTACCTTGTTTGACAGTAGACAGCTAAATTTTGCGTCACGCCCTGTCACTGGCCTAATCATGGCAAAGAATCAGTCTTGTGAAGAAAGGTGAATTCATTATGTCACGCCATGTATGAGTCATTTCTGAAAACAAATGAAAAACAACGGAAGTAGCTCTTGCCCAAATGTTAGTTATGGGCTCCTAGTATGTCTTTTATATGTTGCGCTTTTTAGCTTCAACGTTCCTCTAAGGGAGGTTCTTGTAAAAAAAAGGAATTGCATTTGATTTTGCAGCCATGATTTGTGCAGACATTAGCCATTCGCTCGTTCTCAGTTTTTTAGCTTTTATTCTCGATAACGTTTGACCTATTTTTTTTTTTTAACTTGTAAATTTCGATAACGTTGGACAGATATCAATAAGCGCATCATCAAAATGTGGGAGAGCAATTGCGCTAAAAGTACTCGGGCCGTCTTTAGCACAAGGTTTGAGTTTAACGTACGTTAAATCCAGCACCTGAAAGTCACAGAAGTTTTTATTTTTCATTCAGACAGGCAGCAAACACTAATTAGTCGAAAAATAACTATGTAAATATGAAGAGAAGGTTGTGACATGTGTTCAGTTGTGGAAAAATAAATACGGTCTCATTTAACGAGTAGATCATTTCAATCCAACGAGCAACAGTGACTGATTCTTGGTAAGTTTAAATTCCATGCCTTTAGATTAGGTCGCTTGCAAAACACTGAGATGTCAAAAAATGTGATAAAAACCTACCTAAAAAAAGACAGATACATTATAAATAACCCTTGTCTTCATCACCATATAGTTCAGACCTCCTAGATTTCCAGGCAAACTTGACCTTCCTGTGAAGAATGCAATCTCGCGCAAGTATAAAAGACAAGACTGTTTTTCAAGTACAAATGAATGAGTTCAAGAAAAATCTATTGTCTGGTATATATAACAAAGCCATAAACAAGGACTGGGATAAATCTTTGTAACAAACTACGTTACTGCCCAGATTTATCAACGACAAAAGGCAAAGGCCTTAACTTTGAACGGTTTGTTACTTACAGTTACTGGATAGCACTTTTTAGCTGAGAAATCGACGTCTGACAGAGTCAGTGTTAAAACCAAATTTCTCACTCAAACACGGGAAATGTTTTGAAATAGCAAGAAATATTCAAAACAACTGTCATCTGGCCCCGAGCAACCCCACCAAGAGGGGAACAATGACGTTTCACTCTAAACGACACCAGCCCTCCATTTTTAATTACCGTGCGTCGCACAGCTTAATGCTTAAAACAAAACCCCTCTCTGATCACCTCTAGTGAAAAATTAAAATAGCTTTTTGCAGAAAAGAAACGAAGGAGTAAATAATTGGTGGGCACGGCTTGCCAAAAAGTATTTTACATTTGCTTGCGCCTGTGTTAATTGAATTTCAATTTGCATGAAAAAGTTATCATAAAGAAGTCGATCACAGATTCAAGTACAATGGCCCGCGAATCAAGCTCTACTTGGAATTAAGTTGTTTAAAAAGGTATAAGGATTAGTTTTACTTCAATCCCCCTAAGAATAACTAGGTTCACACCACGAATTATCGCCAGAGAGGTGTTAATTTTCATTTTTCGAGCAGTTCCTCCATTAAATATTTATTTAGTTTAGCTCTTTCTTTAGAAAGTGTCAGCTTCAAAAAACTTATTTCATTAACTTGTTGTCCAAACATCTATTTTTTGACAGATCGATGAAAAAACCGTAATTGGAGACCAGGCTACAAGTGATTCTTCACATGGCGCAAAGACTGCAAGTTTAGCTGATTGAAGTTTCTCTAACTCTGCCACACTATAGTGGGGAACAAACGTTAGGAATAAGAATCTGCCAATATTGGCTGAACGTGGTGAACAGCTGCCAACTCCTGTTTATCCACCCTCGATTGCTAAAAATAACAAAACACCGAGCACATTAAAGAAAAAACACAGCTGACACAAAGCTCAGTCATTTAACTGGGGAATCACAATAATTCAGTGATGCAGCTAGCGAACAACACGTCGACTTCATTTGTCCCTGGTAGCGAAGGCCAACCACCAGTTAACGCCACTGTTCTAATCCCGCTTTCAATAACATGGGCTGTACTGGGTTTTATATCCACTATACTCAACATCGTCGTCTGCTTGATAGTCATGGTCGAGAAGCGACTGTGGACGATTACCAACGCATTCGTCGTGTCGCTCTCGGTGGCCGATCTTCTCGTTGCGGCTGCCCTCATCCCAATCTACATTTACGAGAACTTTTCGCAATCGCATGTGCCAATCACTGGATATCTGATCGCCTTTCTTCTCTTGGCGTCGATCTTTAACATTGGCGCTGTCACATACGAGAGATATGTTGCCTTAACGAGGCCGCTCGGTTACCGCATCACCATGAACTCCACCAGAGTAGCGGTGATTATTTCTCTATGTTGGGCTGTACCGTTTTGCATCTCGATACTTCCACTGGCTTGGAACGCGGATCCAACGACGAAATATCACAGAGTTTACATGTTCATTACCGTGTTTGGTTTCGTCCTGCTTCCCTGTTTGGCCATGATTTGGATTTACGTGCGATTACTTCGTGTGGTCCGTCGCTTCATTTTGCGAAACCGCAGGCGTTCAACTTGGGGGAACAGGACCGGGGAACGCGCGGGCAATGAAGACAAGGCAGTCGTCGTATTTGCCATGATATTCGGGATGTTTCTTCTCTCTTGGATGCCACTCATTTATATCAACATTTGCGAAATATTTGACCAGCTTGAGCTCATCACAGCGCCGGTGCTTTACGCCTCTTTTTACACATTGCTTTTCAATACCATTATGGATCCGCTGATTTACGCGTTTCTGAAAAAAGACTTCAGCGAGGCTTTTAAGAGAAGATGGAAGAAGACGAGCAACAGCAATGATCCCAAAGGAGAAACGTTAGTTGAAATAACCACGTGATTAAGTTCCAAATCAACAGAGCATCTCGGCATAATTAAGATGCATTTTGTCTGAGGAACTCTCGCTCAAACAGCAATGTGACATTTACCACAATCGGCATTGTTTCTGCCATGCATAAGCTGAACTTTAAGTTTCTTTTTCTTTTGCACTAGGGACACTAAAAAATACATTAGCCATGAAACTTGTTCGTAGATATTTCAGTGAAATAGTTAAGGCGTTGATGTATTTTTTCTTGGAAAATAAGGTAAATTAAATTAAAAAGGCACTGAAGCGGAGAAACTGATTAAGTTTGATTTTAACTGTCCTAGTTGATTTTTGATTCCAAGCTTACGGAACTTACTTTAAATTACATAGTTATATTAAAGAGACATCAATGATCAAGTTCACTAAAGGAAGTAAAAATATGTTGTAAGTCGAACTGCCAAGGTTCGCTTTTTATAATGCATGGATGTGCCAACGAAACTATCTTCTTTAGATAACGTCTCTTAATCTTAATTTCTTTTCGATCAAAAAAATAATGATTTCGGTATATTTGTGATGTAAAACCTTTCAAGTCAACCCTTGTTGTGCGTAACTGCATGTTGAATTAAATTCCACAAATTAAATTAAGAGAGTTTATCTTCGAAGGACTGTTTCTTCGAATCCTTCGGTTTCGCGCTCAATTCTAAAATAATTTTATGCAATGTTAGGATGACCTGTCAATGCAGTTATTTTACAGAACACTCACTGCCAACCTGAATTTACGACATAATATAACGACATAGAGAAAGAAATACGTCGTTTCAAAATGGCCTGCTTGAGTGGTACAACACTTCCAATTGAGGCAAAGCGCGAGGCTGCTGACTAGACATACCTGAACTCTCCCTTCTCCTTTATTGATTGGGGCTCAACCCAGGCGGGAGAAAAGAGATAGTCCATAAAGAATAACGTACATGCGTATGCTCAAAGCGAACCAATTGGAGCGTGGTGCTGACGCGAACACTTGAGTTTAAATATGCACGATAGATAAAGTAAGTTTGCCTTTTTCAGCGACGTTTTGGCATTACTGACTTCTTCAGTGTTTTAAAACTTCCACATTTTAACAAGTTCGTAATCTGCTGTCGTATGCAAACTACTTGCGCGAGCTAGGTGTTTGTGCGCATGCCCCTAGGCCGCTCGTCACGTTGACACCGTTGAGGCAAATCTACCTTTACACTTCACTAGGATATCATTCAGCGAATGACTTGCGCTTATTAATGCTGTGCTGTAGGGGGTCCCCCTTGCGGTGCAGAACATCGAGCCTATGTCACGGCATTTTTACAGACCGGTCTAGCTGAAATTTCATAAACTGATTCAATATTCCTGGACACCAGCATTTGCCAGTACAAAGCAAAAGATTAAAACAAAGCTCAGTGATTGATGTGCTGCGTGTAGCGGCCATCAGTCGGCGAACAACTCTAGGAATGACGGTGGACGATATTTAAAGCTTAAATTCATCTTTTATCATTAACGGTAGCTAGGTGGAGAAACAACGCGAGGTACGGTTAAAACTGAGGCAAATCCGATGAAAAGGAAAGTGTTATAATGATAAAAAAAAAAACCGTTAGTGAACTAAAAAAGGGGCACACACGGCAGATTCGACTTACATTTGTTAACAATCCTGGGTGCGACGGTAGGATGACGAACAAACTGCTAGGCAACTGCCAGTAAAATCTGCTACTATACTCTGTGGCCGCTAAGTATAGCTAATCGTATGAATGCGAGAGCAATTAAAGATTTACACTACTCGTAATATTCGAAAATTCTCTCAAAATTGCACGAGTCTTTCGGTGAGTGCAATTTGAAAGAATTTTCAAATATCCCGAGTAGTGTAAATCCTTACTTGCTTAAGCTAACTTTCATACGATTCAGTCATTTATTATATGACTGAAAGAATTGTGAACATGCGCGCGTTAATTTGCACTGCAGTGCAAAGTAAGAATTGGCGATAAATTGGCCTGCTCTCAGCCAATCACAATGAAGTAATGTTCGTAGTCATATAATAACAGAAATAATAATATACATGAAAAAATTACTCGATTCTGATTGGCTGAGAGCAGTGCAGTTGAAGTGTAACACCAGTGCAAAAGTGTAACATCAGTGCAAAAAGTGTAACACCAGTGCAAATTACACATCGTAATTCTAGATTATGATTGGTTGAAAGAAAATAGGAAATTTCTAAGCCAATGATATCACATAAAATGAAGACGAAAATTTAGTGCAGAAACTTTGAAAAAAGTTTTCTCGAATGAGAAAAAATGGCTTCAAGAAAGGTCTTCCGGCATTTCCCCCACGCGACTTTTTTTCATGTTTTTATTATTAATAAGTAATCATACGGTTTTTCTCGTTCAATTTTGAATCAGCACTTTAAAAAAGCAGAAAGTGCACTCGCCGAAGCGGCTCGTGCAATTTCAGCTTTTTGAAAATCTCACTCGTGTAAATTAATTCCAAATTGAACTCGAAACCGTATGATTACCTATTCTAACTGCGACCCTGATTGCAGAATTTTTCTTACGACTAAATTTGCATACCGCACGCCTTGGGTTTGTTATAAAGCGGCTAATTAGACT
>Ga0126339_10001984_pt1 | contig 14434 bp, 7 predicted proteins | sample OrbTmetagenome_2_FD_92532 | JGI IMG/M metagenome (GOLD analysis project Ga0126339, IMG submission 92532) | Coral microbial communities from Petempiche,Puerto Morelos, Mexico - Orbicella T R C metagenome | ecosystem: Host-associated > Invertebrates > Cnidaria > Coral | place: Petempiche,Puerto... | reverse complement strand
GCTGAAACCGCTTTAACAAGATTATAACGCCTGCAACAACCGCAAAACAAAAATCTCCGCGGGAGGAGATACTTACAGTAGACATCAATTGTGTCTTCTCATGTGCGCCCGAACCTGAACCCAAGAATGTTACATTTGCAAAATGTAACGTTCGAACTTTCGCCGACACGATCTATTAGACAATCAATAACTGAAATATTTATTTCTTATTTTTACTCTATTTTAGGGGTGGTCCGTAGAGGGGTTCTGTAGGGGTAGTCCGTGGACCGGTCCATAGGTAGTCCGCGGACCGGGGTTCAGTATTTTCGGTTTACCCGCCTCGGATTGCATTTAATGGAATCGATTAATAGCTTATTACTCGTTTGCTGGTCTTTAGGGCGTAAAATGAGTCAAGGTCTTTATATCAGCCTATAAACGTTTCAGTCCATTTTCCTTAACCTTTGTCGTTGTTTTCTTTTTTGTGTTTCTCAAGCAAGCGAGACATTTTGAATTTCAGAGTTATGGCAGTGCGTGACATAGGGCTACTAATGCGTTTGTCGAAAAACATATACTTATCTCGTGATTTTTAGCTCATTCAGAGGTTAAAGAATTAGGAAAAGTGCTTCTTGTAAATGCTTGCAGTGCAGATAACCAGTCGCCTAGATAGCTAAAGTAAGTTCCAGATGTTTACACTATTTTCCGGCCGCAATGTTGGTGTACCGCGAAGGTACACCAACATGGCGGCTCCATACTGGGCTCTGTAAAGTTGTGCAAAATATTTCGACGAATATCTGAGGTTTGGGAAAATGCACAGACTTAGCTGAAATTAAAGAAGTGTCATCTTTATTAATCCCCTATAACATCACAATTTCTTGACTTTATCCACTTGAAGGTTTTGGAATAGCTTTTTTATTGCGTCAGGATTGCGTCACAGTGCAAGCCAAGAATTGCTTTGCTGGGGTCATCAAACATTAGTTTCTTTCAGCTTAAATGTGCAATAAATAATTCGCTACATGGGTTTGATTCTTGTAAAGAAACATAACTCTGTTACAAGAAAACAACGAGAGAATATCGTTTTGTTCGAGAATTTAGCTTTATTATACTTTAAGAAGTTTTTCTCAGAACGTTTTACTTAGGTGTACTCGAACAGATATATTCGTAAAAAAGTTCTCCAACCTTTCTGCTCTTGTTGCTCAGACGTTCTTGAGTTCGTGCTGGGATTCTACTTGGTTCACGATCGCGTCTAAAAATACGATGACGCTTCTGAAGATGCTTTTTACCAAGTTGAAGAGTTAATAGCCCTGGTTCATAGCTCCTTTCAAAGTGGTATGACATGATTCTTGATAAATTCACTCAAAATGTTCGCTCGTAAATTGATCTCTCGTAAGGCTTGCAGACCGACCCGTTCCGAAAACGCTTAACGTCCTTTAGTGTTGGTCTACCGCGAACAGTGTGTTCGTTTGTATGTGATTTCGTCGCCGTAGAAATCATGGAATCCGTGCTAACGTTTCACGACGACAACTTCTGTGAATTCCATGTGCTGTACGCATGCACAGGTGACCCATGCGCGTTAGAGACCAGACGGCGAAGTAGAGAAAAAATTTAAACCCAGGCCTCCCTGCCTGAGTAATAATCCAGAGTGCGGTTTTGATTCAATTTATTCAGGGATAAGTTTGATTGCAGACTTTCTTCGACTGGAGGGCTGTGTCTAAATACGAAGGACGATATCATAGCTTCAAAATATCATTTTTCTCAACGTTCGAGTCATCTTAATGTGTTAATTTGTCAGAACCCATTAAGAGCTTTTTAAACTTGTGGTTTGGTTATAAGAACGAGAAGTTACCGTCTTGAAAAACGTACCGAAATGTGGCGATGAGTAGGAGGATCTAGGAAGATGAAAAAAAATCATTGACTTAAGAGCGAAGGCTGAATTATTTCAAAAATTCTTGCGGCAAACCAGTCATAAAATGCGTTTCGAGTTTTTCCTGTCTCCCCCGTCAGAAATGCAAAAGTTGTGCAATGGTACCAGCATGCCTCGCATGCTTTGTGTAGTGCCTATAAAAGTCTGTTTATGTTGTCTTTGTGTTTTCGTTAAAAGAACGCTCAAACTATCCACCGTCAAAAACGCTGTTTAGGATACACCTATAAAGTAAAAGTTATTTTACTTCGTTCTCAGTTTTCAGTCATGTTATTAAACTTATCATCAAGTCCAGCAATAAATTCAGTGACCGTGATTACACGGTTCAATGCCAAATTGCTTGCGGGTGTCTGTGTACTCGAGTTCAGCAAGACACGAGCTACATATATGATGTGTTAAAGTTTTTGTGGTGTATTTGTTATTCGTGGACCTGTTTAGACGTTCGCCAGTAATGGACTTGCGGGCAACTGTACAGAACTCGATGTTCCGAAATTAATACAGCGAGGATCGACTTGGCCCCTTTTAATTTACATAGCTCAACCTTGGATATTATTTTGTGTTGGTTACCCTGAAGTGTATTTGAATTACCCAGATAGGCTTTGTAAAGCGTCTTGGTCGATCGTAATTCGAAGAATTGGCGGATTCGAGGAAACTGCTCTGAGAATACGAGGATTCTGTCCAAATCAGATCAACAAACTGTTACAAAACGTTCTGTTGTGAAAGTGATATTTAAGGAAAAGAAAATTGTATTTAGAAATTTTTTTCTCTCAATAAATTCAAATTGTGTGTTAGCAACAATGAAGAAACAAAGCACAAAGGAATGCTAATGAGAAAACGTTGTCTCTGTTGGATTTCAGTCAGTCGTTGAGAGGAGGTGCTAGGCGTTTGATGTAATATGCCTCTCTGAAAAACAGACCCAAATTCAGCTCGTCTTTTGATGATTGTTGTAAAATTTTCCAAAATTCTGTTATGCTATGCCAGATTAGGCATATGAAATGTACATAATGTATTGCCCTGCAGCCTTGTTTAGGCTTAGAACCAGACAGCTTTTCTGAGTAATCGGTTTACACTGACACGGAAGTTTTTTACTCTAGTTTCTTTCATTTTCTTGCTCTCAGTGTTCAAATTTTCGTTGTGCATTTGAATTTTATTGTCGAAAAAAAATGAAATACTACTGACTGGCTGCGTCAATATAGTTGTTTTTACATCAATCACGTGGAAGACTTGCAATGTCATGTGGCATTGTTTCAGAGAAAAAGGGAAAAAGCCCAGATTCCTAACAAGATTGAAATTAAATTCCGCCCGCTCGGTTTGGTTCCTGCTTTATTCAGGTCAGCTGTGTAGAACTGTTTTGTTCACTCCAAAGCAAGTTGCTTTCTATTCAAGCAAAGTAATTATAATCCAAGTGTCAATTTCGAGTTTAATGATGCTCGTTATTTTTACCCGTTGGTCATCGTGGTAAAAAAAGTTTACTAAGAAAAATAGGTAAGTTATTTGTTTGTTGTAATGTTGTTTATTGTGATTAGTTTTATGCCGTTGTTCGTAAGGAATAATTTTTAGAATTGTTCAATTCTGAACGGCTACAATTAAAACAACTTTGAAGAACTTAGAAAGAAACTAGTTCGCTCTCATCTTTTCGGCTCGAGCAATAATCATGTTATTAGAAATTAACGAGAATCTTCGAACGGGAACGAGCGGTTCCGGACGGAAGAAAGTGCGAAGTTATCAAGTTGTAGTCAACAGCAGCAGTAAGACCAATAATAATAAATAGGTGAACGATAGAGAAATTGTGACTTAGATATATTCAATGAACCTTCTCAAAATGTATATTGGTGACATTGGTGCTATCGAATTAATTGGTGTTCTGGGAATAAGAAAACATAACAATCTCTTTAGACATTTTTAATTTTGTCAGACATAAAATTGGTTACCATGATAAGGATATTTCTATACCAAAGAATAATTATCTGTGAAAGTCCATTTAAAACTTTCAGGGTTGGCGAGAAAGGTAAAAAATTAACGCTACTTTCGGGAAGCTATCAGAGTGAACCAAACTACTCACAGATGCGCACTCCGCGAACGTGAATTTAAGCGGGCCCATTCCCAACTAGCTATGTTACTATCACCTGGTCATGTTATTATTTAGTATTTAGTTTTCAGTTATATTAACTTATCGTCAAGTCAAACAGTGAATTCAGTGACCGTGACTACACAGTCCAATGCTGCCTTTCTTGCGGTCGTCTATACTTGACTTCACAAGGACACAAGCTTTAAACATGGTTTGTTTTGATGGCAATGTTATTTGTGGATCTGTTTCGACAATCACTTGAGGTGTATTAGCGGGCGACTGTACAGAGCTCGATGAAAGAAAAGGAATACTAATTAGAAAAGATTAATGTCTCTGTTGGATTGCAATCCGTCGTTGAGAGAAGGTGCCAGGCATTTGGCGCATTATGCGTGCCTCTCTGAACAACAGACTGAACTTAAACTTGCCTTTTTTCGTGGAAATTTCCAAACTTCAGGTATACCATGTCAAATTAGGCATATCAAAGATACCTAATGTAATGCCCTGCAGCCTTGTTTTGGCTATCGAGACAGCTCTTCTGACTAATTGGTTTGAACTGTACCCTGAAGTTTCTTACTTTAAGCTACTTTAGTTTCTTACATTTTCTTGCTCTCAGTGTTCAAATTTTTGTTCTGCATTTTAATTTCATAGTCGAAAAGAATGAAAAACTACTGACTGGCTGCGTCAATATAGTTATTTATACTTTAATCACGTAAAAGTCTTTCAAGGTCATGCGGCATTGTTCTAGAGAGAAAGGGAAAAAGCCCAAATTCCTAACACAATTGAAATTAAATTCCGCCTCCAGGTTTGTTTCCTCCTTTATTCAGATCAGTTGTGTAGACCTGTTCTGTTCACTCCAAAGCAAGTTGTTTTGTATTCAAGCAAAGTAATTATGATTCAAGAGTCAACGACGAGTTTAATGATGTTCGTTATGTTTTCGCCTTGGTTACCCTGTTGAATAAGCTTAAATAGAAGAGCAGGTAAGTTATTGTTTTGTTGCAGTGTTGTCCGTTGAGATTCGGTTTATGTCGTGGCTCTTTTAAGAAATATTTTCAAGACTGTTCAATTCTGCATGGCTACAATTGCGAACGTGAATTTAAGCGATCCCACTGCGAACTAGCTATCATTTTATCGGTATTACTTTGAGCTGTTGATGTTATTATTTAGTATTCAGTTGTCAGTCATGTTGTAAAACTTATTGTCAAGTCAAGCAGTGAATTCGGTGACCGTGACTGCACAGTTTAATGCTGAATGGCGTCTCTACTCGACTTCACCAGGACACAATTTCTTTTGATGGCAATATTTGTTATTCGTGGATCTGTTTAGACGTTCGCCTGTGATGGACTAGCGGACGACTGTACATGCATAGCTCTATGTTCAGAAATTAATACAGCGAAGATCAATTTGGCCCCATTTAAATTTACATAGCTAAACCTTGGCCCTTATTTTGTGTTGGTTTTCCTGAAGTGTATTTCAAGCATTCCAAAAATAACCCAGATACGCGTCGTAAAGCGTCTTGGTCGATCGTAGTTCGAGGAATTCGCGGATTCGCGGAAACTGTTCAGAGAATACAGGAATTCTGTCCGAATCAGATCAACAAACTGTTACAAAACATTCTGCCGTGAAAGCAATATTTAAGGAAAAGAAAATTGTATTTAGAAATGGATTTTCTCTCAATGAATCCAAATTGTGTGTTAAGAATAATGAAGAAACAAACCAAAAAGAAGTGCTAGTAAGAAAACGTTGTCTCTGTTGGATTTCAGTCGGTCGTTGAGAGACGGTGCTAGGCGTTTGATGTAATATGCGTCTCTGAAAAACAGACCCAAATCCAGCTCACTTTTCAATTCTTGTAAAATTTTTCAAAATTTTGGTATACTGTGCCAGATTAGGCATATGAAATGTACGTAATGTATTGCCCTGTGGACTTGTTCAGGCTTGGGACCAGACAGCTTTTCTGAATAATCGGTATACACTGACAATGTAGTTTCTTACTTAAGCTAAGGTTTCTTGCATTTTATTGCTTTCAGTGTTCAAATTTCATTCAGCATTTGAATTTTATAGTCGAAGAAAAATGAAATACTACTGACTGGCTGCGTCAACATAGTTATTTTAACATTAATCACGTGGAAGACTTGCAATGTCATGCGGCATTGTTTCAGAGAAAAAGGGAAAAAGCCCAGATTCCTAACAAGATTGAAATTAAATTCCGCCCGCCCGGTTTGGTTCCTGCTTTATTCAGGTCAGCTGTGTAGAACTGTTATGTTTACTCTAAATCAAGTTATTTTGTATTCAAGCAAAGTTATTATGATTCAAGCGTCAATGACGAGTTTAATGATGTTCGTTATGTTTTCGCGTTGGTCACCGTGTTAAACAAGCTTAAAAAAAAGAGCAGGCAAGTTATTGTTTTGTTGCAGTGTTGTTCGTTGAGATTCGGTTTATGTCGTGGCTATATAGCTAGTATAAGGAATATTTTGAAGACTGTCCAATTATGCACAGCTACAATTAAAAGCTACTAGAAAGAAACTAGTTCGCTCTCATCTCTACAGCTTGTGTGATAATCACTTGTTAGTAGTAGAAACATGTCAACGACACTCTTCGAACGGGAAAGAGCGGTTCCGAACAAAAGAAAGCTTGAAGTTTTCAAGTTACTGTCAACAACAGCAATAAGACTAATAATAGTAAATAGACGATTATGCCTATTTGTATTATGCCTCGTTGTCGTTATCTCTATTTGCATTCTGCCTCGATGAGTTATGTCTATCTGCGTTATGCCTCTTTGAGTTTGTCTATTTGCGTTATGCCTCCTAGCGTTATGCCTCTTTGAGTTATGTCTATTTGCGTCATGTCTCTTTGACTTTTGTCTACTTCCGTTATGTTTCTTTGAGTTATGCCTCTTTTCGTTATTCCTCTATGAGTTACGTCTATTTAAGTTATGCCTCTTTGAGTAACGTCTGTTTGCGTTATGCCTCTTTGAGTTATGTCTATTTGCGTTATGCCTCCTTGCGGTATGTCTATTTGAGTTATGTCTATTTGTCTCCTGCCTCTTTGAGGTACGTCTATTTGCCTTATGTCTCTTTGAGTTACGTCTATTTGCGTTATGCCTTTTTGAGTGATGTCTATTTGCGCTATGTCTCTTTGAGGTCTGTCTATTTGCGCTATGTCTCTTTGAGATCTGTCTATTTGCGTTGTGCCTCTTTGAGTTATGTCTATTTGCGTCATGCCTCTTTGAGTTATTCCTCTTTGAGTTATGTCTATCTGCGTTATGCCTCTTTGCGTTATGTCTATTTGCGATATACCTCTGAGTTATTTCTATTTGCGTTATGCCTCCTTGAGTTATGTATATTTGCGTTATGCCTCTTTGAGTTATGTCTATTTGCGTTATGCCTCTTTGAGTTTTGTCTATTTGCGTTACGCCTCTTTGAGTTATGTCTATTTGCGTTATGCCTCTTTGAGTTTTGTCTATTTGCGTTACGCCTCTTTGAGTTATGTCTATTTGCGTTATGTCTCTTTGAGTTATGTCTATTTGCGTTATGCCTCTTTGAGTTATGTCTCCTTGCGTTATGCCTCTTTAAGTAATGTCTATTTGCGTTATGCCTTTTTGAGTTTTGTCTATTTGCGTTATATCTCTTTGAGTTATGTCTATTTGCGTTATGCCTCTTTGAGTTATGTCTCCTTGCATTATGCCTCTTTAAGTAATGTCTATTTGCGTTATGCCTTTTTGAGGTATGTCTATTTGCCGGCGTTACACCTCTTTGAGTTATGTCCATTTGGGTTATGCCTCTTTGAGTCATGTCTATCATCTTGCGTTATACCTCTTTATGGAATCGTCTTTACTCCTATTAAAAGTTATCAAATTTCCAGTTAAAGTGTTGTGCGCTATAACCTGTAAGAGGTGAAAAATATTTCAAGCCACCCCCACAAAACAGGATCTTAGTACCTCATCGGGGTTCTTTTCAAAATTTCTGACGAGTACTCCCGTCCTCCTCTCGGGGATAGAGACTATTACTGAGAAATAGGCTTGACAAACAGATATGAGATGGGCGCAAAAACGAAAATTTGAAATCCTAAAATCTCCATTTTGTTTTATAGGTTTATTTCAGTAATGGCGAAAAGTGAAGTCACGTCACCTTCTGATGCTCAGCTGGATTTTGACGATGACACTATAAAAGGTTAATATTAATTTTATAACATAACTTTACAACATCGACATTTCTTAGGTCGAATGATCAATGGACACGACTTAACATAAATGGCTCATAAAAATGTTGTAGAACGTAAGAGGGAATGCGTCGCCTACAAACGAATCAGTTTATAGAATAAACGATGAGGTAGAGGTGTTCACTTTTATACTAGAAGTAAAACTTAAATGACGCTGGGTTTCAAAGACAAAGGATGAATTTTTTTGCTAATGTACAAAGTTACCCTACAAAGTTAAAAGAAATATTTATATACTTATTTTTATTATAAATCTACTAGCGTTCTGTCACGAATATAATGCAGTTTTCTGATTGGTTACGCTACTTACTATCTATTCTGTGATAGAGCGTAGTGAGTAGCGTAGCAGTGTGCGCTTGTTAACAACTTCATAATCTCATTGTTTAATACATATCAGAAGCTAAGGCACGATTAGCCACCATTAGCCCGCCATAGCAGTTGCTCTAATTCTACGCATGTTCAGAAACCATTATGAACTTGGACGGATGTACACAATCAAACAGTGAGAGTTTCTGGTTCCGTTTAAAGCGTCCCAGCGTTCGGTCACCTATGACCGAAAATGCGAAGGTTCTGGAAATGGAACTTATGTTTTAAGAAACTATATCTTAGTGATACTTGCAAGGAAATGAACATTTCGACCTTCTAGCCATGGCATACTTTACAATAAGGAATACGAATTAGCAAATTGTGTGTCAGCTTTAGCATCCTTGGAAAATTTCAGCCATCTACTAAATCACCATTTTGTTTTAAGCGATAGCCACAGTCTACTTAGAAGAAGGTAACAAAGAATACAGAAGAAAAGAAGCTAGTGACGCCCTGTCGTTCTACACACAAGGAATCCAAGTGAAATGCAAAGATGACGTACTGAATGCCAAACTGTACAGTAACAGAGCCACTGCTCATTTCTATCGGGGTAAGATCTTATTTTATATTTTGTCCGATTAATTTCATGTCAAACTCGGACAGTTATCTATAATTTTGCCACTCAAAGGAATTTACTCTAACGTTACCTTTCTCCTTTTTACGGCATGAAATAACATAATAACTTTACCTTTATTTGCTAGGAAATTACCAGGAAACCCTGAATGATGCAACAGCCGCTGTTACTTTGGAACCAACTTTTATTAAAGCCATAGAAAGAGGTAAGTTCTCGACGACCATTTTTGTTGACTTGCGTATGAGAAGTCTAAACGGATTAGCAGAAAACTGCTGATTGTAAGTTTACAGGCCTTTCAATAAAGTGTCAGCTGAAGAAACAGCAAGACTTTTTGTACTGTTAGTTTTCCGCCGTTCCTCATTATTTTTTTCTTATAGCGATATAATCGAATCTTAGAAAAATATTTCTATTCTGTTTTTTTAGGAGCTAGTGCTTGTATAAAGCTAAAGCGTTACGAAGAAGCCTTGACCTGGTGTGATAAGGGATTGGCAGTATCCTTTATAACATGTTACATTCTTTTAGATTCTTTAAAGACACAAGCTCTACTCATAAGGATTTTCTAGAAAATAGTGGCCCACGGTAAGACTGGAACAAAACCGTGCTACACTCCCTTTTAGCTAGCAAGAGGCTATGTAAATAATAACTCATTTGTAAACAATTATTGGATGAGGTTTTTGTGATATCCAGAATAATCAAGGTCTCGGTAAGGGTTATCAGCCTCAGCTTTCGGCTTCGGCTGATAACCTCTGCCTCGACCTTGATTATTCTGGATATCACAAAAGCCGAATCTAATAATTGTTTTATTATACATTGAACGAAAGAAACAATGGAAGTCATGTTTTGCTTCTTCACTGACGGCAAGCAACACAAAGCGCGCGAACTTGACATGATTACCCTTAGAAATCATGCACCGCGGTCATACATGACATGATTACCCGTGACCTTGAGTGTCCTTGACATGATTATTGTATAATCTGTAGCTAGATGACGTCATAGGCGCTAATTTCGAAAATTCATTGTACACTTTCGGCCAATCAGAAAAGAGATTGTGATTTCAATGTATAATAATTGTATTTGTCGTAACGATCAATATCCATGACCTTTTCATAACATTGTGTCTTCTGACTTGACAACAAGAAGATTGACAAGAACTACAAGACATTAGTTGATTTACGGACCAAGTGTCTCAGTGAACCTGATACATCACAAGAAACAAAGCGACAGAACATGAAAAGCCTGCCTGTCACTCACACTGCAATATTTCAGGTAAACATTATTGCAATAAAATTAGGACTGGTACAAGAAACTATTCTCGAGGCTTAAACGGGAAAGCTGAGCATTATATTTTCCTCTTCGTATAGTACCCCACAGAAACATTTTTCGCCCTGAGCAAAAACACTAATCGACGCATGTTGAATACGATTTTTGAACAGAAAGCTGTAACAGATAAAAAAAGTGCCCTGAATTAAAAAAAGACTGTCGCAAAGCAGCCGATCCCCTGGTCACCAATATTGTATTAATAAAGCTGGGGAAGCTTTCCTATTCGATCACAATTTAAAGTTTGATGATTGCAATGGAACCCCTATCAAACTTCTTCCCTCGTGAAATCGGTAGGTGGCAGCCTAACTATAGGGGTCGTCAGGAATTAGCACGAAACGTAGTTGAAACGTCAATTTATTCAATTGCAAACATGTGTTAAGGCTTCTGACAGCTGTTACACACATTATATATAATTATATGTTATTGGTCGGATGGGAGGTACGCATAGTGGAAAACTGTGACCGATGTCTTGAAAATGCTGCCCGAAGCCGCAGGTCGAGGACTGCATTTTCAAGCCCCAGGTCCCAGTTTTTCACTATACGGACCGACCCTAAGCCGACAACATGTTTGTCTTTTTTTCTTGCGGTAAATTGGCTTACACGTGGGTTTCGGTTTACGCAACCTTTGTCACTGAACTAGCTTACGCGCCGTCTACAAACCATTCGTGCTATGCTCTACCAACTGAGCTGTGAAGCCATCTGTGGTTTCACAGCTCACTTGGTAGAGCATCGCACCGGTATCGCAGAAGTCACGGGTTCGAATCCCGTAGAAGCCCTGATTTTTTTTTTTTAGGCTTCTTCTTTCCAATTGCTTAAATTAGAAAATTTACTGCGATGATCATTCTTCACTTTCATCTACAATCGCAGTTCAAATATGAATTATTTCATATATACTGCGCATTATTACAGTGACTTTCCTTGCCATTTCAAAGTGAATAGGGATAAACTTGCGTTAATCAATCGTCGATGGAAGTGGTGTAAAGTGACAATTACCGCTAATTCATTCACGGAAATAGATCGACTCGACGGATTCCGCCCGCTGTGGCGGTCCGGATGAGAAAATTCGGGCTGCTCCAGGAACCAATCCGATTGCAGGATTTGTTGAATTGCGCCCGCTCATCTCTTAAAAAAATCACGCTCTCTACACTGAAGTTACATTTTATCATCGGGCTAATTGCTCAGTGAACATAGAAACACGTCAAGACAGTTATAATAGACGTGTGTTTACATGTTTTTATCAGTCGCCACTTTCGATTTCTACAATAAGCCCACTTAGCTACTCGTATTACAAATTAAAAGAGAACGGCCGCTTATCAGAGGTGACCGATCACTAGGGGTTTTTATTTAGAGCAGTTGCGTTCGACTTATTTGACGGAACGCAGTCCTAATGCGGACTGGAGCGAAATTTTATGTGACAAGGGATGAATGGATTTGGCATCCCCGCAGAATGCAGCAGGGACGAAAATAAATGACATCATAGCAAAGTACGTTGCTTACGAGTCCGTTTTGAAATCTCGTTACAACCGTTCGCTTGTTTGCAGTTATGATTCTGTGCCGTACAAATCAACGTAAACTTGGCCTGTTTCATCGCGATGCGAGTGCGAGTTGACGTGCTTTTGGGACAAGACTAGGACAATTATTTATTTCATATGTTCACGAACACGACTTTGAATCGCCTTGGCTTCGGGATGTTAATTGTGGGAACAGCTATCGAGTCTACAGATAGCTCAGTCTTTATGAGCTACAGATAGCTCAGTCTTCATCCGGTCGTATATTGTTTGGAATCGCTGGAAAAGTACTCTGAAGGCAAGATCCGTAAGACTGAGCCTGAATCAAGGAACGGCAATGTAAATACTGCCTACTTTTATTCATCAGGCGAGATATTCGAATCAGTCGCACGGAATTTTTCTACGATAAACAAGCGCTTACAGCTGTACAGGCTCCCAAATGATCCCCGAACCGCAAGTGATCCACAAATCGTACCGCAAATGATTCCGGGACCAGAAATGATTCTACTGCAAAAAGTTGGGAATGGCGTGGACTCCATGAAAAGTCTATGGATGGATACATACATTTTTAATTATCCTAGGTAAAGAAAAGACAAGTACCTCAGGTATAAGAGCAGCAATAAGAAACAATAAACATACTGCACAAAATACCAAAATTTGACATGTGTCGAATTTTTTTGTTTAGGAAACGCGTAGCAAATATAAACATGAATCTTCGAAGATGAGTCTGCCATTATTTTAAACCGCTTAGAACTTTTCCCTGTACACTTCTTATATCTGTGTCCTTGATAGACGCGGTCTTCCATGAAAGTGCACAAGATCAGATTTTTTATGGGACTTACCGTAGTGTTCTTTATATGGATGTATTTGTCAGGCCGTATGAGTAGAGCTGTACGTCGCTTTTGCTCGTGCAAATTGTTTCTTATTGTCAGTAATCTCCTCTGTGCCCAAAGCTACTCGAAAATCTAGTCAATCCACTTGAAAATTCTCAGTGGTCTCCAAACTAGAGGATATGGTGAACATCCTGCGTTAGCATACATCTCAGGCTCGAACCCAATAAAGTTGTTCAGGGAAGGACCTAACTAAACTACAAATTTCAAACGCGGGATTCCGTGACGCTGGTCATCATTTTTAAAGTTGTGAAATTTGCATTGAAATCGTTGATACTCCTTGTTTGTGTTACATATAGCAACGGTTAGTAACTGTTGTATCAAATATTGTATTATGGCAATGAAACACAGAAAAACTTGAAAACCAGAAAATATTTATGGATTATTATTTCGTAGCAAGGAAAAAGCCAATTAAGCGTGAGAAAACCGCAAAACGGCAGCATGTCTTGAACTTTATTGTGTTTGATTCATTGCACAATTAACCTTTCAGAAACTAATCAAATTGTCCAAGTTCCACTGTTCAGATTCCTGAGTCCACACAGTTTCATCTTTAGGCATGTATTGCGAGGCGACCGTTTCCAGTCCAGCAGGATTATTTACGGTACAATCGGGGATCATTTCCGGTCTTTGGATCTTTGGATCTTTGGGGATCATTTGCGGGCCTGTAGCACGCGATTGCAAATGTTGGTTTGTATTTGTGCTTCCAGCTTAGAATAATGTTCATAAAAAATACACTTTCACCAATTAGCTTTTGCGCTGAAACATTAACAGTTATTGTGAAAATTTAGCTCTAAATTTGAAGGCTAATGTAAATATTTTTGTCAGTCTACGGAAACTGGCACCGTCACGCAACTTATCAACAAATCGTAGTTTATGCGGGGGACCTCTTCAATGACATGGACTTCGACACTATGATATATCTGTTAGTAAAACCTCGGTTGTTGACGAAAAATGTTGATTTTAGCAGTAGAAAGAGGTTAATTGAAAGTCAGGTAGTGAAATCATTTAAAGTGTATAATATTTAAGTAACGGCGTCGAATGTACTCGTACTCTTTGATTACTACTGGTTTACTGACAATAATTTCGGGACTTTGATATCTGTCCATGTAATAGAGGGTGGCCGTTTAATAGGGGTTCGACTGTAATCAACCTCTGATACGTAATTAGATATTGTTTTTCAGTCACGCGTTCACACTTTGATGCAACAGTCGATATTCTGTATACATCCTTTTACCCATGTTTGAAAGTTGTCGTTAATCAATTTCTTTTGGTAGCAAAAGACAGATTCCTTACCGAAAACTGCTAAAGACGTAGAACATGAACGTCATCTAACAAGTGCCAAAGAAGTGGACGACAAAGCGAAAGAAGGAGAGGCCTATTGCAATCTTGGCATCGTTTATAAAAGTCGGGGAGATTTCAAAACAGCCATCGATTACCATGAACGTCACCTAAAAATTGCTAAAGAAGTGGGAGACAAAGATGGAGAAGGAAGGGCCTATGGTAATCTTGGCAACGCTTACGGTGGTCTGGGAGATTTCCAAACAGCCATTGATTACCATAAGCGTCAACTAAAAATTGCCAAAGAACTGGAAGACAAAGCGCG